>ERZ1106923.93-NODE-93-length-40281-cov-18.539875_pt1 | contig 40281 bp, 48 predicted proteins | sample MGYA00403657_ERZ1106923 | MGnify/ENA primary metagenome ERZ1106923 (study PRJEB35170, sample SAMEA104062425) | human gut metagenome | biome: human gut; feature: human-associated habitat; material: faeces | place: Denmark | collected 2012-06-19 ...
GCATACCCACATAACCCAAACCCACAACACAAATCTTGAGGTCCTTCGCGTCCATTCTATCGAAATCAATAAATGTATGAATGGTTCTCGGCTTCCTTCCATTCTCGCGGGAATTCGGACATAACGCCGCTCTCCTTGCCGAACTGTTGTCTTTCGATTTCGCAAAGGGTGGGTCGAATCGTGATACTGGTAGAGGCAGATGGTGAGGCAGAGGCGGAATGTGTAGTGCTGCTTAACGATAGTGTTGTCCCTCGTTCCGCTTTCGATGTGTGGTTTGGTATATGTTCTGTCGTCACTGCGAATGATGGGTTGGAGTTGCGTGGTTTTCGGTCATCGTTTCCGTTATTCGTGGGAAGAGCCTTCGAATGGGATTTCTCTACTCGTTCATGGTAGAAAAGTCATTTTGTGAGAAACAACGCAGTGTTCGTGATCGCGATGGCTGCCTCATTGTGTATACTCCCAGTGTGAGCAACAAATAGAGCACAGTTCACATGCCCCGCTGTGGAGCCCCATGTACACAGCGTGGTCGTCCGTGTTCAGGAACACGACGGAGTTGATGCACTCCTTCTTCTCGGGGTAGGAGCACACCTTGTATTCGGTGCTGTCCAAGTTGAACCAGTACTAAACTTAAAAGAAAGCGGGTGTGCCTACCTCATTCCCCGTGTGATGGTAGTCGGTGAAGGAAGGGGGCAGTCGAGGAATGAGATCTCGGTAGTGCGTGACACGGTAGTAATCAGCTTGTCGTAACCAGTCAGCCCAGCCCTTACGAATGAGTTTGGCGATGTGGTCAGCGAGGTAGCGGTTGCCAATGCGCGGCATGCCGAACGTAACGACCTCGTGGACGCGAATGTGGTGGTTCCACGCATGACACTTGCGTGTGAAGGGGACGTACCCGCGTTGGTATCGCAGCTTCACGTCCTTGTCGGAGGACATGATGGGATAGTGGTCGGGGTGCGACAGGTACTGTTGGTAGTTGTAGTAGTTCACATTCGATAGCAGGTCGACGGCGGCGTACGTGGCGAACACGCCTCCCATAGAGTGTCCCGTCGCTGTGACGGTGGCGTTTGGATAGCGTTCGAGGAGGGGAATGATCACACCCAACAGCTACAGAATGGTATTGCACGAGAAGGGCTACTTGGGGTCGAATCTGCTTGTACATGTTGAGGTACACAAAAGAGCCCTTGCAGTGGGGACAAACAAGAAAGTCGGCAAAGAACGGAGACACGAGGTTCTCCACCCAGTTGAGGAGGGTGTCCGTTGCGCGGAAGGATATGAGGACTAGGGTGAAGAGGAGCGATTCACGATACTGTCTTTGTGTTTGAGCACGGCAACGTAACCAGAGAGATCGAGGTGGGGGATGCTTACCACCGTAGCCTCCGACAACACGTCCTTGAATCGACGACACTCCACACAACTCATGTTCTACAGAGAACTACCGTCACGGGTTCGCTACAGTGAGGACTTCCTGGGAACAATGCGTGAGCGAGGTAAAGTGCCACAGCTGGAGAAGATGATCCACATCCACCTCCGAATTCGCCTTGCAAACGCGAGCACTAACGAGCAATACAGCAAACAATACAGGGACAAACATAGAGCAGAAAAAGAGTGCCTTCGGGATGAGGATCGCCTTCGCCAAAAGCGAAATCGGTTTCGCATGTGCAAAAGTTTGGAACGGCATCATTTCAGGAATCCCCTGGATTTGGGTCGGTTGATTCGGTGCCACCTATGAGAATACCCCTGTTCCTTGTATTGGCATTCGCCGTTAGCTGTTACGTTCTTCCTCATCTGTCCTGTCCAGAAGAGGAGGTGGATGGGTATGTGTGGCCACGGAGGGACGTCGGAGAGAGCGCTGTGCGGTATTGCAACGGAGAAGGGTACTATCGCCGCATCTGCCTATACAAGAAAACACCGAGCGGTCCTGTGGCCGCCTGGAGTCGTCTCGTCAACATGTGCAGTGGGTTGATTCGTATTCGCTGTCATCGTAGAATGCAAAGGCGACGGCACCTGGAAGGAGACGCTGGCTGGGCAGTACGCGTATATCCAGTGTCCTGGCGCCTATGACGGCTATATCGGTCGGTTGTGCACGGAGACGGGAGAGTGGGGAAAGACGAAGGATCTCTGCTACCTCCCTGACGGAAGGAATGTGGACGAGATGGAAGTCGAGTTGTAACCACGCATTTGTCATTCTATTGTACCTTTCACTTTCGTGTGTTTGTTCCGTCTTGTCGTTACTGGAATCGGTTGATGTACTTCTTCTTGTTTTGGATTGCTTCTTCCGACGAATCCAATGAAACGCCTTCTCTTTTGTTGAAACACATTTCTTTTCCTTGTTGATGTCATAAGATGAATACGTACAACATGCCGTTGATGCAGGTATTCCTCTTTACCGCGAATAACTCTCTAGCCAGCATCGCAATCGCAGCCCAATCCCATGCAAAAGGAGCCCCTCTACAATGTTGACTACCAGTATAACTATTCCCAGCAGCCCGTGCAGCCCGAAATCGCTGTGACCGTTGCTCCGAATCCTCCCACTTACACCAATCCTCCCATGTCCACCACTTATGCGTATAACACTCCAGTGGCAATCCCTGTGGTCCCACAGGATCAAGCCATTCCTGTTGCTGTCCCAGTTCCTGCTCAAGCGACGACGCAAGCGATTCGGGAGAATTCTGCAGTGTTGCGAGTGAAGTGCGGATCGTTAGAGGCCGTGACGAATAGCCCTACCTTTGTTACGTGTCCCAACTGTCATTCTCAGGTGAAGACGGTGGTTCCGGTTCCCAAGTGGATTCTTTTGTGGGAGTAGGTGTTGTTGCTTATTCATAGCTTCCCAATCTTGTTCTTTGCCTTCTTCGGTCTGGTTGTGTTTATTGGGATTAGTGGTAATCCTGGCTATATTGCCGTGGTCTTCCCCGTTGGTTTCTTTGCTCTTGCGTTATTCATGATTTGTATGATGTCCAGACAAAAGAAGGTGTAGGTGGTTGTGTGCGGATATAATGCGTAGTACCCACAAGTGCCCTCAGTGCTTAGCTGTCATTGGACGCACGGGTGATGTTGTTAGATGGTAGTATATTTGTTAAGTGAGTGTGTTCAGTGTTTCGTTCTTCTCAAATCTGTCTTGTCATGAGGAAAGCGGCGAAACGTATCTCTTGAAACGCCTTCCATTCAGCTCCATTTCTCTAACCACAGGATGGATATATATAGCGTTCCAGTATCACTAGTACCCCTCTTAACTGAAACTGATTCTCTAGTCTGATTCTCAAACACAACTCAATCCTACACAGAATAATCCATTCTACGTTATTCCCAATCAAAGCACCGATCACCAACATCCTCTACAAGGAGAGATCGCCATAACCATCGCTCCACAGCCTCTCACTTGGGATATCCCTGCTGTGGATAATTCAGATGATACGAGTACCTCAACATCCAGTCCTCTATCCCAAGAAAAAGAACCCACTCCACGTTCCCGCTCAACATCCACTCATGAGAGAATACGATCCATTCAAGAGAACTCAGTAGTGTTGGGAGATAAGTGGTTTCTGTGAGATCCATTAACGAATAGGTCTGTTTCAGTTAAGTGTCCTCATTGTGACTGTATGGTCATAACAGTTGTTCCCACTCCTTTAGGGGATTCGTAGGATCTGACACTGCTAATCAGTTGTAGGATAAGGAGGATACCTTTCTACTGGATTATAGCTCTTTTCATACTCTGGATAGTCAACGTGTCATTAGACCATATAATAGACAGCGACTCCTTTATTCTCTACGTCGCTCTGAACCTGCTCTCTATCGTACCTCTTTGGGGAGCAATGATGTGCGTGCAAGATTGTGAACTCAAACACAGGTGAGAATCTGTGCCTGAACTCATCCTATAGATCCCACAGGTGCCCTCGGTGCCATTCCCTCATTGGATTCACAGGCAAAATCATTAGGTGGGACTCCTAACCTGTTTGTCAACAAACACATCACTTCCTTTCGGACTCAACCCTTTCTTTCAACTCGTTCAAGCACACCAGAGACTGAACCGGCGTCATCGCGTTGACATCCAGCTTCGCCACGTAGCTCTCCAACCACCCCTGCTTCTCTCGCCTCCTCTTCATCTCCCTCTCCGCCGCCACCATCACCTTCTCCGGCATGCCTGCCATCCGAGCGATGAACAGCCCGTACGACTGCTCACTCACGCCGGGTTCCAACCGATACGACAGCAACAGCGAGTCCTTCGTCGGGATGGCGCACATGCGGTAGTTCTTCATGCCCACGTTCTTCTACGCGTCACCCACACCCCGAACGCCCACCGCCGCCAGCTCCGTGATGGAGTGATAGTGCGTGGCGAACAGCGTCTTGCAGTGGATGTCGTGGTGGAGGTACTGGAGCACGCTCGTCGCGATCGCCACGCCCTCGTCCACGCTGGTCCCGCGACCCAGTTCGTCGATGAGAATCAGCGACCGACGCGTCGCTATGGGTTACACGCTCGCGCCACACGCACCGTTCTTCAGAATCGTCGCTGTCTCCGTGATCTCGCTGAAGAAGGTGCTTCGGTCGTTCACGATGTCGTCCGCGCTGCCCACACGACTGAACACCTTGTCCACCACCCCGATGGTCGCGCGCGTCGCCGGCACGTAGCAGCCCATCTGCGCAAGGATCACACACAGCGCGACGGAGCGAAGATAGGTGGTTTTCCCGCCCATGTTGGGCCCTGTGAGGATGTACGAGCGAGTGCTTGTGTTGTTTTCTTTGCTTTCTGTGTTCGTTTTCTTTTCCTCTTTCTCCTCACACTCCTCCTTCTCTCTCTTCTCACACTCCTCCTTCTCTCTCTTCTCACACTCCTCCTCCTCTTTCTCCTTCCCACACTCCTCCTTCTCTTTCTCCTCACACTCACTCCCACACCCACCCATGCAAATGTCATTCGGAATGAAGGTTTTCCCGCGGTTATTCTTCATCATCAGATCCTCAATCACAGGGTGTCTCATCCCTTCAATCACCAGAGACGACGCTATTCATCACAGCCATGATCATCACACACAGTAGTCGACCACTGGACGCACATACCCATACTCGCTGCACACCGTGCTCAACGCACAACTCACGTCGAGCGCCGCCAGAAAGGCGTTGCACTGCCGAATCAAATAACCCTCACTCGCCACCTCCGCCTTCAGCGCGTCGAACACACTGTTCTACCCTTCACACTCCACCCCTCGCCTACCTCGAGCTTCCGCACCTGTTCCGTCGCACGGTATCTCATCTGATCCATTTCGCTCAGCTCGCTTGTCTTGTAGCGCACGTGTCCCTTGAGGATCTGACACGTCAGGAAGGACGCGTCGGACACGGGCGAAGACGACGGCACTTCGATGAAGTACCCGAGACTCTCCGACCACTTCACCTTCAGTCGAGTGTTGTGTGTGGAGGCGACGTACTTGGCTTGGAGGGACGCGGTCAGCTCCGTGCTGTTCTGCGCGAGGGAACGCCACTTGTCCAGCTCCGCCGAATAACCTGACTTGATGAAACCCCCGTCCGCTAACGACAAGGGTAACGACTAGAGATCACAGTTAGAATGTAGAAGCACCTCGCAGAGCGCGTGCGAGAGAGACGCGAGGAGAGGCGAAGCCTGCACCGACTCCAACAACCCTAACCCCGTTTGCAGGTACGCGTTGTGAGAGGAGGCCACGGCGCCGCGCATCGCCTCGCTCAACTGAACGCAGGTCTTCATCATGTCGCGGATGACCCCCAAATCTTGGGGTCCCCCTCGCTGCAGGAGCAGGCGCTGGAAGGACCGTTCGGAGTCGTTGAGCGTCTTCAGCAGCGGAACCACAGCCGCCGTGAGCGCTCCGTGCGCGATGAAGAAGGAGAGGATCTAAAGGTGATCAACGCAGAGCACCGCCACGTCGAGACGGTTGTTGATCTCGCCGACGTCGGTGAGTGGCGACGAGAGGCGGTTGTGGAGGCAGCGACTGCCCATGACGGTGGCAGTGCGGTCGAGTGTCTGTGGTGTGAGTGTGGGGCGAGGTGGCTACGTGGAGGACGCTCCCCACAGCTGTGTTGCGATAACCGCGGGTGAGGTTGAGCGAGTCGCGCGTGTTCTTGTCCAGCTCGAGGGCGTTTCCCTGCTCCGTGTCGGTGAAGAAGAGACTGGGGTAGCGTCCCATCTGCATGGTGTTGATGTAGGCGAGGAGCGCGCTGAGCGACTGCTGTTCCATGGCGGAGTAGTCGTGGTGAGTGATCGGGGTTTGGAGCACTTCGAGTTCTTCGCGACTCGCCACGAGGGCGGGCAGGCTGGAGTCGTCCCAGTAGGGGTCGTCCACGACGGTGAGACTGCAACCCATAGCGGTGGAGTCGGAGGTGACATCTTGCGAATCGAGCGTCACCTGACTGTTCGTCCCGAGATAGCCGCGCAGGGACGCTGGGAGATGGTCTTGGAGATAGGAGGATATGAGGATCTCGTGGGGGTCGTAGCGGGCGAGAAGACTGGAGAGATGCGATTCTTCAATGTTGTGGACGGCCACCTCTCCGGTGCTTATATCAATGACGGAGAAGCCGAAATGACTGTTGTCGGGGGAGGACGAGAGGGAGCAGAGGAAATTGCTCTGCCGCGGAGACAGGAAGGCTTCTTCGACGAGGGTTCCAGCGGAAATCAGCCGCACGACGGCGCGGTCCAGCACAGGGCTCTTCCGCTTCTTTCCCCGCTTCTTTGCCTCGGCGGGAGTCTTCCTATCAGCTGCCCAATCCATTCCTACTTCCACTTGATCACATACGGCCACTTTCAGACCCCGCCGAATGACCTTCTTCAAGTAATTGTCGATTGTGAAATAGGGGATTCCGCAGAGAGGGATATCCTTATCTTTCGATGTGACTAGCGATACCAATGACTACCCTTATACTTGCCCCGTGTTGTGAGAGCAATCCCGAGGATCTGCGAGATCTTGATGGCGTCTTCAAAGAAGAATTCGTAGAAATCGCCCATGCGGAAGAACAGCACATAGTCTGCACGTCATTCCATCCTCCGATTCGCACCCTTGTACTGTTCTTTGAATTTGAAGTACTGCTGCAATGCAGGAGTCAGTTGCTCTCGATCCACGCCCTCCGATGTGATGAAATCCCTCTTCCCCTTCATGACGCCAAAACCGCGCGACAGTTGGGGAATCACGAGGGGTGAAAGGCGTCTTGCACTAATGCAAAGACTCCGTCTCAAAAACATCGCCCTGATTCATAAAAGATGCGTTCTTGTGAAAGCGGGGAATTGGCTTTCTTCCATGTGAAGTGAGAAATGGAAGGAGGAGTGTGAAATGCACTGCATGGAAGCAGCAAGTGGGAGGAATGGATGGACTCAGCCATTTCGGTTTCTTGTTGCCACGGTGTTCCTCTTTGTTCGTGGAGTTGAATGCTGTCCCTGTGCATATGACCCATATCCATGAGATCATTCATTCCCTATCTCTCTTCGGAATTCATTCTATCCATTCGTTGATGACATAATATGAATACGTATAACATTCCATCACTTCAGGTAACCCTCCTCAGCGAGAATGACTTCTTAGCCGGTATCTCAACCACAATATGACTACTGGAAGCAGGAGCCGTTCTACAACGCGGAATATCAGTATCCCGTTCAAACCGAAATGCCTGCTACCGTTGCTTCAAATCCTCCTCCCGTCACTCAATCTGTTAACACAAATCCAATATCCATTCCCGAGCCGCAGAAAGATCAAGTTACGACAACTGCTGTTCCAATACCCACTCAGGTGACAGTACAACCGATTCAGGAGACTTCTGCAGTATTGAAGATGGGGTGCTTGTCATTGGAATCCTTTAGGAGTAGTCCCACCCGGGTTACGTGTCCTCGTTGCCACCAGCAGGTGAATACAGTCGTTCCAGCGATTCGATGGCCCATTTTGTAGGATTTGATGTCGTTAACCACGTATAGTGTATTGCTTGGTCTCCTCGTTCTATCTGTATCAAACGTGCTTGTTGCAGTTTTCGGAAGTGGGTTCTATTCGTTAATCCTCTTCCCCGTTGGCTTCGTTGGTATCGCGATGATCGTGTATTGCATGGTGAAGAAACAGGAGAGAGTGTGCGTGACTGGGTATGGAGTGACTGTGTAGTGTTCACAAGTGTCCTCAGTGCAAGGCCATCATCGGAAAGACTGGCGATACGATTCGGTGGTAATGCTGTTTCCTTTCTTGTGTTAGCTTTCATACACATTTGAAAGGGGAAACGCATCATGGATGAAACTCCCTCTTTTCGCTGAAACGCATTTCTCATTTCACATCGAAGGATGGGTTCCTCAACTACTCTTCCTATCCAAGTCCCTTCCGATAGCCGTAATCACTCCCTAGTCAGAATCATACCCGCAACCGAATCGCTCACAAAGCGAACCGTCTTACAATGCCAATCCTCGTAACAGTGATTGATACTACCCAATTCTACATGTAGCAGCCACTACTCCTGTGGATCAGCAAAACGAGCCCACTCCCGTTATTATCCAAGTATCTGGGCGGTTATCAACGGATAAGATTCTGATGGATCACGAAGTGCTTGGATTATAGCAATAGACGTAGTGTTCTATAACGAATAGTCCTACCCCTGTTGTCTGCCCTCATTGCCACCACGAGGTGGTGACCACTGTGTATAACTTCTTGTGGTTGTTGTTGTACGGGCGGAGACTGTTCATTACCAATAGAGTGATATCTGTTGGGGTTGTTTGCGTGACAATATGCGCATTCCTTGCTGCCTTTGTTAGTATGGTCTTCTTCTATGTTGCTGTGCTCGTCGCCATTCTTATGATTCTGTTTATGCTCATGCACAGCTTGAAGAAGCGGCCAGTCGTGTAAATCATGGTGTGTGGAATTAGGGAGTAGAACGCACCGTTGTTCGCGATGCCATTCAGTCGTTGGGAACATGGGCGATACGATTAGGTGGTAATACTTGTGCTGGCTTTCTTTCACCAACCGACTCTCAGTAAAAGAGAAACGGATCAAATGAAACTCCTCCCTTCTCATAGGAGCACACTATTCTTCCCAGTTCATACCGCAAGATGGACGCATATAATGCTTCATTAGTGAAGGTACCCTTCCTCGTCGAGAATCACTCTCTAGTCGGAATCACAGGCACAAGTGGCGGCTGAGCTGAAAGAAATTGCCAGTACCATTGAGAGACTAACTGCGCGTTATGAACAACTCAGTAATGGGATGATTCCTGTTATTACTGCTTCACAGCAGGACGATTCCAAGTCTGTTGTTGTTCCCGTGAATACACATGCTACAACACAAAAGGATTACATCGTATTGAGAGTTTTGTGTTGATGGCGCATGCTCTTTATGAGTAGTCCCACCCATGTTAATTGTCCGCAATGTCGCAAGCGCGAGACAACAGAACTATCGGCGTGTGTTACAATCCTATCGTTTGTATTGTTACACTGGATTACAATCAGTGCTCTCATTCCTGCTGCCTTTTATATAGCGGCAGTGCTAACGTTATTGTTTAACGATTGTTCGTTGACTGCCTGCGCGCTTCTCCCTCTCCCTCCGCTTTTCATTTACCTTATAGTCTTGTATGTCCTTTTACGGTGTGTAAAGGTGTAAGTGGTTTTGGGTAGACTCATCATGAAGAACACATTGGTGTTCCCATTGTCATAAGTACATCGGGCGTACAGGTGATAGAATCAAACGATATATATACTGTTGTTTGTCATCAGATCCCATCACTCCCTTCTCACCATGACCACACCTAACCCCGTCTCACCACCACTCCCTTACCGACTCCCCATCCCAAACCAACGATATCCACAAATCGGGGCGATTTTCCTCCCACCCCCAACCCGAAATACCCTCCATTCCCGCCATCCACAAGAACGTTCCCTTTTTCTTCTCCTGTTGGCTGGTGAAGTGAGCGACAGTAATCGTCTCAACTGTTCATGGAATCGAAAGAATTTGAGTTGCAGTCTGTTCCGGACAATATAAGCTTCCCCAAGGCTGAAGAAGAGGTGCTTCAGTTCTGGAACAGCATCGATGCGTTCCATACTTCTCTAAAACTGTCCGAGGGAAGACCCGAATTCACCTTCTACGATGGCCCTCCATTCGCCACCGGTCTTCCTCACTACGGCCACATTCTCGCTGGCACCATCAAGGACACTGTCACGCGTTATGCCCACCAGACGGGCCACCACGTGGTTCGCCGTTTCGGATGGGATACCCACGGTTTGCCCGTGGAGTGCGAAATCGACAAGAAGCTCGGCATCACGTGCTCGCAGGACGTGGACAAGATCGGCATTGCCAAGTGGGAGAGTCGGGAGATCCGTAATCGCGTAGGTATAACGCGGAGTGCCGCGGCATTGTTTCCAGATACACGAAGGAGTGGGAGACGATCGTGAACCGTCTGGGCCGCTGGATCGACTTCAAGAACGGCTACCGCACCATGGAGCCCTGGTACATGGAGTCGTGCTGGTGGGTGTTCAAGTCCCTCTGGGAGAAGGGCCTGGTCTACCGCGGCTACCGCGTGATGCCGTTCAGCACCGCGCTGACGACGCCTCTGTCCAACTTTGAGGCGGGTCAGAACTACAAGGAGGTGAGCGACCCTGCCATCGTGATCGCCTTCTCCTCCGTGGACGAGGACAGTATCCGCCACTCGCCGCTCTCACACATAGACGTGTACTACCTCGCCTGGACCACCACGCCGTGGACGCTTCCCTCCAACATGGCGCTCACCGTGCATCCCGATTTCGAGTACGTGAAGATTAAGGACGTCGCGACGGGTCGCTTCTACTGGCTCGCCGAGTGCCGTCTGAGCCTGCTGTACCCGAAGATGCTGAAGAAGGGCTACAAGGGCGGCGAGTTCGAGGTGGTGGAGAAGTGCGTGGGCAAGGACCTGGTGGGTCGCCACTACAAGCCGCTCTTCCCCTACTTCGAGAACTGGGAGAGCGCGTTCCGCATCATCGCCGACACCTACGTCACCAACGACAGCGGTACGGGCATCGTGCACTGCGCGCCCGGCTTCGGCGAGGACGACTACCGCGTGGGCATCGCGAACGGCATCGTGAAGATCGGCGGCAAGGTCCCGTGCCCCATCGACCTCAACGGCAACTTCACCAGCCAGGTGCCGGACTTCGTGGGCCGCTACGTGAAGGACTGCGACAACGACATCATGAACCGGCTGAAGGCGGAGGGCCGGCTGGTGCAGAAGGCGTCGATCAAGCACAGCTACCCGTTCTGCTGGCGCTCGGACACGCCGCTGATCTACCGCGCGATCGACTCGTGGTTCGTGTCGGTGACGAAGATCAAGGACCAGCTGCTGAAGAACAACGAGGGCACGTACTGGGTGCCCGCGTTCGTGAAGGAGAAGCGCTTCCACAACTGGCTGCGCGACGCGCGCGACTGGAACATCAGCCGCAACCGCTACTGGGGTCTGCCGCTGCCCATCTGGATCAGCGACGACGGCGAGGAGATGGTGGTGATCGGGTCGATCAAGGAGCTGGAGGAGGCGACGGGCGAGAAGGTGACGGACCTCCACCGCGACTCCATCGATCATCTGCTCATCCCGTCGAAGCAGGGCAAGGGCATGCTGCACCGCGTGCCCGAGGTGTTCGACTGCTGGTTCGAGAGCGGGTCGATGCCGTACGCGCAGCAGCACTACCCCTTCGAGAACAAGGAGATCTTCGGTGAGCGTGCGGGTGAGAGGTGACGTGCAGACAAGATCTTCCCCGCGCAGTTCATCGCTGAGGGCCTCGACCAGACGCGCGGCTGGTTCTACACGCTGATGGTGCTCTCCACCGCGCTGTTCAACAAGCCCGCCTTCCAGAACCTCATCGTGAACGGTGGGCTGTCCTCACATCATCATCATCGTAGGTCTGGTGCTCGCCGAGGACGGCAAGAAGATGTCGAAGCGCCTGCACAACTACCCCGACCCTCAGGCGGTGATCAACACGTACGGCGCCGACGCCATCCGCCTGTACCTCATCAACTCGCCCGTGGTGCGCGCGGAGCCGCTGCGCTTCAAGGAGAGCGGCGTGCACGGCGTGCTGAAGGAGGTGTTCATCCCGTGGTTCAACGCTTACCGCTTCCTGGTGCGCGCGACGGCGTGGCGTGACGCGTAGGTGCAGAACATCAAGTACTGGGAGAGCAAGACGGGCCGCAAGTTCCTGCCCTCGGAGGAGAAGGCGCTGCAGAGCACGAACGTGATGGACCGCTGGCTGCTCGCCACCACGCAGGAGTTGATCTGCTTCGTGCGCCAGGAGATGGAGGCGTACCGCCTGTACACGGTGGTGCCGCGTCTGATTGACTTCATCAACGCGCTGACCAACTGCTACGTGCGTCTCAACCGCCGTCGCTGCAAGTGCGCCAACGGCAACACGGACGAGGCGTACGTGTCGCTGTCGGTGCTGTACGAGTGCCTGCTGACGCTGTGCCGTCTGATGGCGCCCTTCACGCCCTTCTTCACGGAGTACCTGTACCAGAACCTGCGTCGCATCCACCCCGTAGCGCCGCGCCTCGCGCCTCACCCGTAGAACGTGAACAACCCCGACGTGCCGATTGACTCCGTGGGCCGCGCGCAGAGCATCCACTTCGTGATGCTGCCGGAGACGGACATGTTCGCGTGCTGCGACGACCCGGTGATCCGCCGCCAGATGAGCCGCCTGATGATGGCGATCGAGATGGGCCGCGTGCAGCGCGAGCGCAAGACGATCTCGCTGAAGATGCCGGTGCGCAAGATGGTGATTGCGAGCAACAACCAGGAGGTGCTGGACGACATCAAGTCGCTGGAGGGCTATCTGATGGAGGAGCTGAACTGCCTCGAGGTGGTGTACGACTCCGACGAGAGCGCCTGGTGCAAGTGCAGCATCTCGCCCGAGTTCTCCGTGCTGGGCCGCAAGCTCGGCAAGGACTTCAAGCGCGTGATGACGGCGCTGTCGAAGCTGACCACGGAGGACGTGGACAGACTGGACAAGGAGCACAAGATCACCGTGGAGGGCTTCGAGCTGGCGGAGGACGAGCTGGTGGTGAAGCGCGAGTTCAAGTGCGCGGAGCCGCAGTACGAGGGCAGCGTGTCGAGCGACCACTCCTTCGTGGCGGCGATCGACACGACGCAGGACGAGGAGATCTTCGCGCTGGGCATTGCGCGCGAGTTCGTGAACCGCGTGCAGAAGATGCGCAAGTCGGCGGGTCTGGTGCCGTCGGACCGCATCAAGGTGTTCTTCGCGAAGAAGGAGGGCGAGGACGAGTCGGTGCTGAAGGCCATCGAGGCGCACAAGAAGTCGATCGAGGAGCGGCTAGACTGCCCCCTTTTCGACACGGAGGTTCCTGCGTCCGAGTCTGTGATCATCACCGGAGAGGACGAGATCAGCGAGGTCAAGTTCCAGTTCACGCTGACGCACGCTTAAGCGGGTATGTGAGCTCTTTGTTCAACAAACAGTAGTGAGATGGAATAGGGTACAGTTATTGGGAAGCCTCGCCGCGGAACTTGGTCACAGCCTTCGTTCCCTCAGAAATGGCGTGCTTGCTGAGCTCGCCGGGCAGAATCAGACGGACGGCGGTCTGGATTTCTCTCGTTCCCACAGTGCTCTTGTGGTTCACGCGCGCCAGGTGACCCGCTTCCGTCACGATTCTCTCGAAGATATCAGACACGAAGGAGTTCATCACAGCCATGCCCTTCTTGGAAATGCCGCGGTCGGGGTGCACCTGCTTCAGCACCTTGTAGATGTACGTGGCGTAGGAATCCACCTTGGCGGACTTTCTCTTCTTCTTGTCGTCGGCAGCGGCGGCAGTAACGGCTTCGGGCTTCTTCTCAGTATCGCTCATGATTCGGTAGAAAGGAAGGAAAAGAATGGCTGTCAATGCGCATGAACGCGTCTACTTTTGTATGTCCAATCCATGCCCTTGATAAAGCAATCCGTCGACTCACTCGGCAGACAAAAGATGAAGAGATGGCGAATGCCCAATCAGAAGAGGGAAAACTGGCCTATTGGACAATCAAAAACCGCTATTCAAAACAGGTCTGGAGCAACACAGCGTCGGATACAGGGATGGAGGAGAGGTTGAACACAACACGGAATGAGGGCGCTGCTCTCGGTGAGAAGCGTGACAGCGATGATGATGATTCGAAACCCTCAAAAAGGCGCTTCCTAGACGCACTGTCGTCATCTACTGGGTTCGGCACGCATGATTCGCCTCCTTCCAAAAATGGCGGGTCGAAATGGCGCCGTGCGCAGCGCCTTCCATTATTCTTTACTACACACAGCGACAATGGAGCAGGAAACGTTGTACATTAAGAAACTGAGCGAAAACGCCACGACACCTGTGCGAGGGTCCCCCTACTCGGCGGGTTATGATCTCTTCAGGTGTGTGTCTTCTCCGCGACTAACGTGTAGTGCGGTGGATATGACCATCAAAGCCCACGGAAAGGGAGTTGTTGCCACCGATTTGTCCGTCGCTATTCCCAAGAACTGCTATGGTCGTGTCGGTATGCATTTTGTACATAGAGTGACACGTAGCGCCGCGCTCGGGTCTGGCGGCGAAGAAGTTCATCGACGTGGGCGCCGGCGTGGTGGACTGCGACTACCGCGGACCGCTGGGCATCGTGCTCTTCAACTTCTCCGACGAGGACTTCGAGGTGAAGAAGGGGGACCGAATCGCCCAGTTCATTCTCGAACGCATCTGCATGGCTCCCATCGTGGAGGTGGACTCGCTCGACGAGACCGAGCGGGGGGAGGGCGGCTTCGGTTCCACCGGAATGAAGAAATTGCGCAGCGAATACGCCTCCTTGTTGCAACAAACACGCCATTCAACTGACAGGGAGGACTCCAACTTCTTCACGTTGCCCGTACCAACATAGCTAGCGTACAGTCCATTGTTGCCGCGACTACCGCTCAGAGACAGCGCCAACACCTACCCTCTACGCAACTGCACCATGATCACAAAAACAGCGACGATCAGGAAAACAAGAACAACTGACACGCCGATAATCCAGCCGATGAGCGCGCTCGTGTTGAAGCAGCCTACGCGTCAGGACAGACAGTTACTCCCACCATCATCGCCCACGCGATTGTAGGGACTCATGGGAATGCCCTTCAGCAGGATGCCGCTGAAGAGGAGGGTCATCTGCTTCTCGCTGCCGATGCTCTCCTTCTCCAGAGTGAGGTGGGGCTGACCCTTGAGCGTCAGCTCGATCTTCGAGAGCGAGGTGGCCGTCTCCGAGATCGCGGGATTCGCCAACAGTCCGTTCTCCGTGAAGCCAGTGGCGTTCTCGGTGCGCAGCATAACGTCGTTAATCTTCACGTTGTACAGCGAGTTCTCTATGCCATGATGCGCTACTCAGGATGTGCTCACCGCTGTCCTTCTGGCCCTTGACGGCGGTCGCCGTGTAACTAAAGTGAATCAATGGAGCGAGACCTACGAAGTCGACACGATGAAGAAGGCGCTGCCGGTGCAGCCAATTCCGGAATAGCGGAACTCCGTGAGATCGATCGTCTTTACGAAGCCATTCAGCTTAGTCTTCACGACAGCCTGGTATTCTGCGGATAATCGCTTCCCCTCCATCCGTACTTGCCCAGTGGGTGCCGTAGTTCATGCAATTGTGCATGTAGGTGCCACACTCTGCAACTCAGCGAAATCCACAACGACTACCCGCAGACACGAGGGACAGCAACAGGAACACAGCGATGATGCTCTTCATCATTCTGAGATGTTGTTTTATGATATGTTTTGTGTTTCAAAACACAAGGAACACTATCATCTGCACAAAAACGGACGGATTTCTTGGCTGTGAGGAACAGTATCTTTTCCCAAACCAAAGGGGTGGAAAGAGAACGATCGTGTGGTGAACAAACAAGCCTTATATGTTCTAATGGATTAATGCCATGACTACATCACTGCCTTCAAACAACGTTTCCATTGTTTATTGACTGCCTACACCATCACACAAGGGAGAGAACACCGACGGGTAAGAATGAAGTGACCACGCTTAGAGACCTCCACGATCTTTCCCTGCTTGACGAGCTCACGAATACCGGCACGAGCACAAGAACCGTTGATCTTCAGACGATCCACAATACCGTAGACGGTAATGAGCTTCATCTGCGTCTCATCGCTGCAACAACAAACCTCACCTTGGGCACTTCAGCGAGGAGCTTGTCGTAATCGGCCTTCTCGAAGTACACCTTGTTGTTGACAGTATCTCTCACCTTTCCCTTATTCCACTTCTACTACGTTAGACACCCGAAACGCGCCTTCTACCTTCTTTCCGTTAGCAGACTAAAGACACGTTAGAGAACCATCCCAAACCCGAATCAACAACGCAAACAACAAAAGCAATACCTACCATTATGCAATTAAGTAGTCTTTAAGAACAAACTTGTGGAGAACGAGGCGAGCACACGACGGACGACCGCGTCCTCGAATCGATACAGCGCAGTATAGTTCCAGGCTTTTCTCTCCTCTCGCTCCATTCCGATTCCGACGTGATCATTCCCGTGGTTCTGTCATTCTCCTCTCTATTTCCGCTTCTAGAGTTGCTTTCCGTCTGAAATGGACACAGTTCGTCTATAGATCTCGAATTTCCTCGAATGAGATAATGAGCTGCTAGGAGTGGATTCAAGCCAAACACGAAGAATAGGATACAATCTCGTCAGCAACGCCAGTCCATGTCGTCGAAGGGTTTGGGAACCTCCTTTCGCTTCTTCTTCTCCAACTCCTTCCTCTCCTTCAGGATCTGCCCCATCTCTTCCTTGCTCAGGCTGTACTCCGCGTCTCCTCCCGCCTCGAGGATAATGCCCTGAATCTCCTTGAGGGACTCGTCATCCAGCTTCTCGTCCTTCGACTTCATGTTCTCCAACAGCATTCGGTAGGCTCTACGTCTAACACCGCTTCAGCAATCCCACTCAGTTTGGAGCTGGTACGCGTTGTCTCCGTCGGCAAGCGCAGCGATAATCTCCTCCTCTTCCTCCTTCGCCTCTACATCTCAACACCACAACCCACACTCCACTCTCCGCCTCCAGCTGCTCAAACTTCTTGAACTCCTTCCAGTCCTTTCTACGCGTGATCGCTATGCATAACACGCACTGTTGGATTCGCTTCTCCGCATCCTTCCTCTTCTCTCCCATTGCTACGGCTCCTTCAACACGGTCGTCGAAGAAGTTATCCGGAAGAACGCCCTTCGGCAGAGTGGACTCCACTTCAGGCATCACCATTTCTTGCGGAGCTGGCACCACCGGTTTTATCGCCTTGGGTTCGCTCCTGTACAGTCAGAATCACGTTCATCTCCTACTGCGTATTCGATTTCTTCAACGCCTTGTTCTTCTTTGCCCTTTCCTTCAGCAATTCAATCATCTGTGTCGTTATACACTCATAAACTGTAACATACTTTCATGTGCTTCTTCGACGCGCAATGCGCACTCCAAGCCTCCTCTCCCGATACCGCTTCTCTGCACAACTTACACGACAGTTTCCCGTCGGATCCATACCTATGCCATCACTGCGTCGAATCGAGTTGCTACACAGCGAAGGCAGAAGCAATCTTGTTGGTGGCGGACATGGTTTGTGAACTGTCGTACAGAAACAAAGACGGAACAACTACTGTAAGAATACTAAGACGATTCTCTTCTAGAATAGCGTACACAATGCGTTAGTCCTCCAGGTCCTCACTCTCCTCGATCCGATTCTCGTTGCTGTTCTTCACCTCCAAGATGTCCTCCTCCGAGGGGTACTTTCCCTTCCACTGAAAGCCCGCTTGACGCAGACGGCGCACCAACAACGCCTTACGCTGTTTTGGATCATCCATGGAAGACAGACCGCGTAGTAGTCTTCTACACGTTACCCTCCCCCTTCTGGATTACCGCTTGTGTCCCGCGATCGCTAAACGTCGGAGATTCTCCATTCCCGCGCTGTCGTCGCTTTGTCTTGAATTCCTCTTTGCGTACCGCGACGAGCCGCCACTTCTCTCACGACTCGGTTTGTCCTCCTCCTTCGTTTCATTCGCCGCCGCCGCGATCGCCGATTGCTTTCGTCGCTCTTTGCGAATCGTGTCCATGTCAACTTCAAAACTGGCTTCGAATTCGGTGTCATCCTCGACGGACTCGGGTATTTCGCGAAACTCCATGCTCTCAAACGGGATATACTTCTCCTCCCACTCGTTGTCCTCCATATAGAACTGGTAGAACGCGTTCACCTTGCTCTCCAGCTTCTTGTCCGACGGATCCACACCCAGACGGTTTGCAACGATTCCCCGCAACGACGTCTTCTTGACACTCCTATTTCTGAAGACTCCCGCATCCAAACCACCTCTTCGTTTCTTCCAGCACGTCTTGAACCAGCATGCGAATCACAGTATCGCTGACGGTGTCGATGTCCATTCGGCTCTCTAGTTCAACAGAAATGGACTGTTGCCTAATTGGGACTTTGGGCGGAGACTGTCCCGACTCAGTTAAGCGCCTATTTCTAAGCACGAATCCGATGGAATACACGCTGAATCCGGGGGAAATCGTCATCGGCATTGATCTGGGAACGTCGAACACGAGTTGCTGCGTGTTTGATGGCCAGAGGTACGAAATGGTATCGTTTGACGGCTCCACTGTTCTCCCCTCCTACGTGTCCTACATGAAGAACGGATCTGTTCTGTGCGGAAGAGCGGCGAAAAACCGATTTGGAAGGGCCAATTCCTTCACCGTCTGCAATTCCAAGCGAATCATTGGAAGGTCCTACTCCGACAATGAAGTACAGCTGCTCGAGAACAACTGTGGTGTCAACATCGTCAATGAGGCAGGGGTTCCCAAGTTTATTGTCTCTCGGGAGGGAAAGACAGTCTCGCCCACGGAGGTTGCCACTGAAATCATCAAAACCGTTCTGGACCAGGTGAGGAAAACGCATCCTGGAAAAACGATCGCTAAAGCCGTGATCACGACCCCGGCCTACTTCAACGCAAATCAGAAGACCGCAACGATTCAGGCGGGAGTCAATGCTGGACTGCCTCGCAACTGCATTGACACCGTGAACGAGCCCACCGCAGCCGCCGTTTGCTACAGCGTGGACAACGCGGTGACGGACCAGAACATACTGGTGTACGATCTGGGCGGTGGCACCTTCGATCTCTCCATTCTCCATGTCCACGACAACACCTATTCTGTCGTTGGGTGTGACGGCGACAACGCGTTCGGCGGCGTGGATATTGACAAGTGCGTCATGGAGATCCTCCAGAGCAAGTACGAGGCGATGATCGACCGTCCGCTGCTCACGCCCGACCTGCCCGAGGAGGTACAGATGCGCTACTACCGCCAGCTCCAATCCATCGCGGAGGAGTGCAAGATCGCGCTGTCGTCGACGACGGACACGAGCGCGGATCTCTCCATGCTGGACCATCTCAAGAGCGAGGAGGGCGGCAGTGAGGACATGGTCGTACTGACGCGCCAGGAGATGAACGAGGCCATCCGCCCTCTCATTGACCGGACGCTCATCATGACGCGTCACTTGCTGTCAGATGCCAACATGAGGGCGGCGAGCATCGACAGCGTGGTCATGGTGGGTGGCTCCAGCCATCTCTCCATCGTGGACAGTGTGCTGAAGCGGGAGTTCGGGGAGAGCAAGGTCACGGTGGGCATTGACCCGAGCGAGTGCGTGGCGAAGGGTGGGTGCATGTACGTGGTGAACAAGGTGAGCAGTCAGGAGCTGTCGTCCTTCAGCATGGGGACGAGTCTGGTGAACAACCAGGTGATGTGGATCATTCCCTATCACTCTCCTCTCCCCATCACCTGCTCCGTCACGGTCAAGACCGCTGAGGACTACGTCACGACGGTGCGAACCAAGGTGATGGAAGGGCATGCCGAGGAGTCCAACGTGATAGAGTCCATCACAGCGGACATGGTGTCGCTGCCTCCCTACTCCTTCTCGGGCTTCGCTGCCAAGCCCGCAGGGGAGGTGTCGTTCAGCGTGCAGTACACGATGAAGCAGAACGGCATTCTGTACATTACGGCGAAGGATCTCACGACGGGACGCCTTCTGCTGGAGAATCACGAGATTTCGTATGTGGAATGGAGTGGTTTGTTGGATCAAACACGCACACTTCTTGCACTTGCGAGGAGGTTGGATTCTCTTCGCCTTCACCTCATTGACGATCGCTAGCTTCCTCTTTCGCTGCAGAGACTGTCGCGCAGAGAGCGGCGACTCGTTGATCACCACCTGCGCCTTCTCCGTCTTCGCAGGCTCCTCTGAATCGAGTTCTTCTATCGAGTCCACCACGCTTTCTTCCTCACTCCCTTCAGAAGACATCTTACTCTCTTTAGAAGACTTCTCACTATCTTTAGAGGATTCCTCACTCTCCTCAGAATCCACCACGCTCTCCTCAGAATCCACTTCCGCAGAGCGCGTCGGACACGGGTGCTTGGGCAAGAAGTGTGGGTTCTGATCGGGCGCCAGCCGCTTCGCCAGCGAGGAGAAGACGCCAATCCACTTCGCGTAGTCGATGTCATCCGTCAGAACCGTGCGGAACGCGCTGATAAAAGAGCGCAGCTCGGGGAATCGAACCAGCGCCTTGTCGATCACGCACGCCTCTTTCATGCGCTGGATCTCCTCTTCGCTCTTGCAGTCCTCCCACGGCAGCTTCCCCAGTACCAGGCTGGCGACCATGTATCCGAGAGCTGAGATGTCGTCGCTGAAGTACATGCCGCCGCCACGACTGTTGTTGATGGATGTGAAGAGCGGGGTGCCTCGCGGTCCGTTGGGCTGCACGACCTTTCCAGCCGGTTTTCTAGTAGATGATAGTCACAGTGTTGAAGTACACTTGGGCAGCTCCCATATCGACAACGACCAGCTGGTATCCCTGCGGCGTGTCGCGGAGCATGAAGTTGTCGACTTTGATGTCGTTGTATATTACACACTTGCGGTGAAGGAACTGCATTATCGCAATCTACCTGAAATGAGAACCACAGTGCCTACACTCTCTGCAGCCACGATGTACGCACAATAGGGAGGCAGCACACCTCCACACTGCTGCACATAGTCGCTCAGGCCGGTATTGAACTTCTCCATCGCGAGGTACTGTATCTTCTCATCTTTTGTTCTTCCTGTGATTAGGTCTTTGACCGGCGTTTTGGATCGCGGAAAGTGGCACACTTCTAGGAGTGAAGCGCGTGAACGGGCAACTACCATTATAATCCTTCATGAATGCATTCAGTCGTATCCTCTGAATCATCCCTTCGTGGGATATCATGATTGCCGCCTGATTCTTCCTCTTGTTCTTGTTGACAGGGGCCACCTTGAGAGCGTACTCTTTGCTTCCCAGAGAACTGCAAACAGCTACACGTAACGCGAAAGCGACGGTCTTCACCGGAATACACCGAACCGTAGGCTCCCTCTCCCAGTTTCTTGCATACCTTCCACGGACCAACGGTATCGCCACTATTGAGCACAACAGCACTCATGGAATGAAGAACTCTGGTGATCGAAAACAAACAACGCACTACCAACTACGAGTTGTACTTCCTGGGACGCATCGGAGGTGCAAAGTCCTTGTACAAATCAGGCATGGCGCTCTCTCTGCTCTGGCTCTTCAATGGCACCATCACCACGCTCTTCGTCCGATTCTGGTTGATTCCGTTCAGCTTGTTCATCATGTCCATTCTCTGCCTCATCATCGAGGGCTTCATCAGGTGCATCTCCTCGGGTTCCTCTGGTTCCTTCTCAACCTCCTCTGACTTCACCCTGCGCTCGTCCTTCTCCTCTTTCTCCACCGACGCAGGCAGACTGCGTGTGGTCTGTGTGGAAAGTCGCGATGGAGGAGGCGGAGGCGGGATTCGCGACACGGGCGAGCGCGGTCGCGGCTTGGAGGGAATGGGAGGCGGGGGACAGGAGGCGCGCTTGACGCCGGAGGGCTGTGTGTGTGTGATGGGAGTGGGGAGGGAAGCGGAGTAGGAGGACGGAGCTGGCGAGGGAGTGTGAGGCGATTTGATTGTGGAGGCTGTGGACTTGTTCTTCAACTCGCTGGGTTTGATGAGAGAAGGCGTTTCACTCTCAGCAGGTCTCTTCTTGACCTCACTCGGCTTCACAAGCGAAGACGTTTCATTCCTCGCTCGCACCTCAACCATCTTGCTTTTTGCCTCGCTCGGTTTCACAAGCGAAGGCGCCTTGTTCTTAACCTCGCTGGGCTTGACGAGAGGCGTTTCGTTCTCAACAGATCTCTTCTTCGTTTCACTGGGTTTGACGAGAGGCGTTTCACTCTTCTCAGCCTTCTTCACCTCGCTCGGTTTCACAAGCGAAGACGTTTCATTCTTCGCTCGCATAACCGACTTCACACTCTCCTTCTCCTCACTCCCATGCACCGTGATCTCCATTCGATCCACCTGCTTCGCCATCTCCCACGCCTCGGGCACCACCACACCCATCTCCTCCAGACGCTCGCACTCCTTCATCAGCTCCGCCTGGTCGCGCTTCACGCTCTCCAACTCGTCGATCTTCTTCAGCACGCTCTCCAGCTCGCCGCTCAGCGCGTTCACCTCCACCAGCAGGTCGCTCACGCGAGCCATGTAGTCTCGACGGCTCTTCTCCGTTTCCATTTGAATCGCCTTCACCTCCTTCTCCATCGCAACCACTTGACTCTCCAACTCGTCCTCGTGATGGGTGATCGTCGCTTCGTCCTCGTCCTTCTCCTTCTCCATGTCCTGAATGATCCTCGCGAGCGTGGGGAGGGTCTGAACGTCATTCACGGAATGAACATGCACTGTGTAGGATGCCTGGATGGAGACCGTCGACGTGTCGAAGAGCCTGTAGATCTGGTCGGTAAAGGAGGAGAGTGACTTGTCCTTCCCGGATGGACACTGGAGCGTGATTAACAACATGTCGGGGTCGGTGTTGCATTGTTGCTAGGGTGAAGAGAATACACAGAACGCGTACGGCGATTTCCTGGACAATCGAATAGAACGTCGTGTAGTAGTGCTTGTACAACGTAATGGTGGAGCGATCCGGAAGCGTAATGATCAATTCGTACAGATCGGAGCACACGTAGAGGGTGGAGAAGGGCTCGATCCCGATATCGTGGACTGTCGCCGTATCATTACAAACCACTCCGTTGAATAGGGCATACACAACGTTCATCGTCACATTCTCTCGCCGCATGATCTAGCAGTGAATCGGGACCACAGACTGCTACTGCCGAAAACCGTGCCTTCAACATACTTATGGTACACAGGGAATCAACGACAACACAGGCCCGCTTCGATCCGTATTGGATATCGATGGGAATGGTCGCGTTCCCAACTTCAAAGGAAAACGGATCCCTATCCATCCTGAGGACGTCGTTTACGTTGTACTCATCTTTGTAATAGAAGTTACCTTGTTTTATGTGCACCAGCTTGTAATTCACTCCCAACGAATCCTATGCATGATCGATTGGGATCACGGACTACAGCAACGGCCTTACGGACCATTTCAATCGTCAGCGTCGGTTTCGTTTTCACCTTGACATCCCTTCTCGATCCTTCGTAAATACCGGAAATCGTTAACTCCATGAGGGTAGCTCTCTCCTTGTGACGCTCCAACGACAGAACAGGCGAAGGACAGAACAATTGTGCTGGTGGGTTCTCCCTTTGCTGATTGCTTCTGTGTCCTTTCTATTTCATTGTCAGTGCGTTTGGCGTGTTTGCCGATCCACCCATTCCGGGCTTCTCTTTTCCTCCGATTCCCTTCCTTTCGTTCGTGCTGATCGCAGCTCCAATGCCCACGCGTTTCCTCCTCATCCGAGTATTGGAGATCAGGACTGTAGTTCGGCCTCCATTTCATGTTGAGTCATGTGCGGACAGTGAGCCTGGGAAAAGACACCCTTCTCGGGGTTTGAAATGGCAGAAATGGGAAGGGAACGGATTTGAGGTACAGCGGTTTTATTATAGGAAATTGTATGGATCCAATCTATGCGTGCCTCAAATCCGGCGCATTCCAATCCACCTCATTTCCATAAATATAGATACAGAAGATCTAGAAACGCGCAGCCATGGCTCTTCGTATGAGAACCTTGAAGAACTTTATCAACGACATCAAGAACTGTGTGTTTTGGCTATCGTGGTCATCATCGGCGTAGGTCAGACAAAGGAGGCTGAGTCGACTCGTGTGATGCAGGAGCTTGCTACTATTCGTAGCAGCTTCACCAGCGCTAAGCTTTCTGCTGCCGACAGAAAGAAGTACGTCTGGACTCTTGTATATATGTAAGGAGGCTGGACGGAGGGTGCCTCACGCTCTAGTTACCTGCTCGGATATGAAATCGACTTCGGCCACATGGAGGTCATTACGTTGATTTCTTCCCCCAACTTCCAGGAGAAGCAGGTCGGTTACCTCGCTGCCGCCGTCCTGTTCAAGTGCACCGATAAGCTGTTCACCCTGATCGTGAACTCGATGAGAAACGACGTCATCAACGGCGTGGAGGTGAACCAGATCCTGGCTCTCTCCGCTGTCGCCAACCTCGGTGGTCGCGACCTCGCCGAAACCCTTCTGGAGGACATTCTCCAGCTGGTGCAGAAGGAGACCACCACGCTGCTCGTCAAGCAGAAGTGCGCGCTGACTCTTCTCTCTCTGTTCCGTTCGAGCCCCGACACCGTCGGCACGCAGTGGGTGGACAAGGTGCTTCCCCTGTTCGACGTTCGCGCCAACGTGGGCTGCGCGCTGTCCGTCTCCGGTCTGCTGGCCAACCTCATCCCGCACATCAAGGAGGAGGACATGATCGACGAGATCCGCCACGTGGCGATCGGCGTGCTGCAGCTCCTCGTGCTGAGAGAGACCTGCCCCGACGACTACAAGTACTACGACGTGCCCTGCCCCTGGCTGGTGGTGAACTGCCTGCGCATCCTGAAGTCCTGCCCGTACCCCACGAGCAAGAGCGACATCAACGTGCTCGAGGACTCGCTGCACAAGATCCTGCAGCGCAACGAGATGACCAAGAACCGCAACCACGACAACGTGACGCACGGCGAACTGTTCGAGGCCGTCAACCTGATCATCTCCTACGGAAACGAGACGGACCCCGAGCTGCGTGCCTCCGTGGTCAGCTACCTGGGCCGCTTCATCTCCTACGAGGAGCCCAACATCCGCTACCTGGGTCTGGACTACATGTCGCGTCTGGCGCTGCTGTCCGGCGTGAGCGACAAGATCAAGAAGCACCAGGACACCATCATGGCGTCGCTGGAGGACCCCGATCTCGCCATCCGCAAGAGAGCGCTGCACATGCTGTTCTCGATGTGCGATGAGGAGAACGCCGAGGAGATCGTGAAGAAGCTGCTGGAGCACCTGAAGACGCCCGACTTCATGATCAAGGAGGAGATGGCGCTGAAGACGGCCATTCTCGCCGAGCGCTTCCCGCCCGACAACCAGTGGTACGTGGACGTGATCACCGACCTGATGCTGTACTCGGGCGACTTCGTGTCCGACGATATCTGGCACAGAATGGTGCAGATCGTGTCGCAGCAGGAGGACCTGCAGGAGTACGCCTGCCACAAGATGTACGAGATGCTGCAGCCCACCAACGTGCACGAGACGATGGTGCGCGCCGGCACCTACATCCTCGGCGAGTACGCCGAGCTGATCACGGAGCCGGAGATCGAGGAGAACGAGCCCGTGGAGCCCGAGTCCATTCTGGAGACGCTGCAGAGACACTACGTGAAGGTGAGCCTGCCCACGCAGACGCTGATGATGACCGCCTTCGCGAAGCTGCTGGTGCAGTTCGAGGCGCTGGAGGACGAGGTGCGCGAGCTGTTCGAGCAGAACCTGTCCCACATCGACAGCGAGATGCAGCAGCGTGCGGTGGAGTACAACGCGCTCGCCGATAGCGAGATCATGGAGGACGTGCTGGACCAGATGCCCGCCTTCGCCGAGGACCGCGAGAACGTGCTGGAGATGAAGCTGAAGGGACCTGAGGAGGAAGAGGAAGAGGAGGACGATGATGATGACGATGATGATGATGACGACGACGACGATGATGATGATGACGACGATGACGACGACGACGATGATGATGACGACGATGATGATGACGAGGAGGAAGAGGAGGAGGAAGAGGACGACGGTGAGGCTGAGGGCATCGACGAGGAGGCGGAGGAGAAGATGCCCGTGTGGTTCAACAAGTGCGTGACGAAGAGCAAGGCTGTCCTCTACCAGGACGACCGCATCCAGATCGGTGTGACCAAGGACGTGCAGGGCTCCGTCGCTCGCTTCAACCTGTTCTACACCAACAAGAGCGGAGCTGCCCTCAAGAAGTTCAGCGCGGAGGTGGAGTCGGAGGAGAGCGGTCTGGCGATCGAGACCACGGAGTGCAACGACACCATCGACGAGGGCGCCAAGGGCAAGCAGCAGGTGACCGTGACGTGCAACAAGCCGTTCTCGTCGTGCCCTGTGCTGACGGTGAGCTTCACCTGCAAGGGCAAGGCGTACGAGCTGCCCATCGACTTCCCCGTGGTGGCGTGCACGTTCTGCACTCCGTCCAACATGGACGCCGACGCCTTCCAGCAGAGATGGTCGAACGCCTCGTACCAGGAGAAGGAGGCGAAGGAGACCTTCCGCGCTGCGGAGGACAAGGGCATCGACTGCCTGGAGGAGCTGCTGCCCACTCTCGGACTCAACATCGTCGAGGACGTGGACGAGTCTGCCAACAAGGTGTACGCCGCCGGTTCCTTCATGACGAGCAAGATCGGCGCCAGCGGCAAGCCCGTGAGCGTGGGCGTGCTCTGCCTGTTCGAGTGGGCAAAGACGAAGGGTGCCTACCGTCTCACTGTCCGTGCTTCCAACGCCACGGTTGCCAGCGCCTGCGAGGAGCATCTCAAGGCCGAACTTGCTTAAGTGCATTTGCTTGCTGCTGTTTGTTCCAAACGGGAGTTGTCTGCTCGCTTCCTTTCCTCTGTCGTCTGTTGCTTGCTTCTGTTCGTGACGTTTGCAATGTGAGGGGATGGCTCGCTGGGATAACGCGGTAGGAAGGCGATTCGCAGCGAGACGGGAGATGCGAGCAAAAACGAGTGTGTGTACAGCGAGTCGTTGAACTGGAGTCTCCTGAAGGACGGATCGAATGGAGGGGCGAATGTCTTTGTCCATCACGTCAAATTCCACATCCAGTACAAAATCGATTCTGCGGACAACGAGAAAGGCAAGATTTTGATGTAGCTGGGCGAGTGTCAGGGGTAATGCATAGAAGCCTAACCAAGCGTCTTCCCGACGTAGATTATCAACACATTCAAGTGCGCTTCCAAGTTGTTGTCGGACGTTCCGAGAAGGGCAAGAGTCTTCCCCTCATCACCGTGCCCACCACCTACGTGTTCTCCGACATCGACGAACGATGCCGAGTGGACGTTCCCATTACTGCAGAGATGCGCTGTGGCAGCTCGATCTTCTTCCGAGTGATCATCCAGGAGGTGACGTCGTTGCTCGAATCGCGTCTCATCCCTAGCTTCCTCGACATGGACTGGGAGCTTTCCCGCGAAGACCACTCCGCTCCCATCGGTATCTATAATGCGGGAGCCACGTGCTACCTGAACTCGCTCATTCAATCCCTCTTCTTCGTCCCGAAATTCCGGTCTCTCCTGGAATCCATCCCCACTCACGCCATCATTTCCCAATGCCTCCAATCGCACTCGTATTCTCTCCTGCAGCGTCTCCTTCAGTCCTCCACCTTCGCGCTGCAGAAGGTCTTCTATCTCCTCCGCCACTCGCGCGAGGCACTGGACATCGCCTTTCTCCTCGACTCGTTCGGCTGGAGCGACGAGGAGGCGAACCAGCAGGTAGGTGTCGAGGATTGGGTTCACTCAAAGCACGACGTTCACGAACTCCTCGTCCTTCTCATCGAGAAGCTGGATCGCGAGTGGAAGGAGTAGTCGTGCGTGCTGTGGTTGACTGTAGACTGTTCTGCTGCGACCGAATCCACGACTCTCCGTATGGTGTGTGATGATGTGTTGGTTGAGGAATAGAGCAACTGTTCAAAGGCGAGATGGTTAACACGATCAAGTTGTCCGACCACTCCGTGCACTCCTCGTCGAAAGAGCCTTTCTACGGAATTCCATTAGTATGCTCCATTTCGCTTCGTGTTGTGTAGGAGGTGTTGAATCATCGGTCGTTCGCGGAATCGCTTCGCCACCACTTCAAGAGCGAGGAGTTGGCGGGGTCTAATCAGGTGGTGACGAAGGGAGGGAAAAGGAACGCCACGCGCAGTGCCACGCTGACGAAACTCCCATACCTCTTTTCGTTTCAGTTAAAGCGATTTCAGTATGATTCCTTCTCCGGGTGTGTAACAAAGGTTTGACAGGGAAGAGGGCGTTACGTCAAGGTGAACTCGTACTTCAGTTTTCCCGCCAAGTTCCGCCTCTCGTCGATCCTTCCCTCCATCTCGCTCCCGCACGACGAATACGAGCTGGTGAGCGTGTTTATCCACGAGGGCACGGTGCGCACGGGACACTACTACTCATACAGTCGTGCGGGCGAGCGAGGCGAGTGGGTGATGTTCAACGACAACGTGGTGGAGAAGGTGGAGTTCGAGCGTGTGGTGGCGAACGCGTTTGGCTGTGATGGCGATGCTGGCGATGAGAGGGCGAGTTGTGGCAGAGCGTCGCGTTTGGGGTTGAGTGGAGATTTGAGTGGAGATTTGAGTGATGATTTGAGTGATGATTGGAATGGTGATTGGAATGGTGATTTGAATGGTGATTTGAATGGTGATGACGTGAACGGAAACAAAGGAACACGCCTCGGTTTGAATGGAGGCAGAGAAACACGCGGCAGCAAACTGCAATCAACGGCTTCGGCATACCTGCTGCTGTATGTGCGACGAGAAGACGGTGTGTGTGATGGACAGACACAACACAACATGGAGGCAAACGCGAGGTTACTTCGCTCCTTTCTTCTTCATCATATGACCACTACCGTATCACTGTACATGCAGGAGCATTGCTACTCCATTCGTCTCCTCACTCTCTCTCAACTCCAACACGCCGCTCTCACGGACTGCACCAACGACTTCGTTCCTGCTTCGTGTTCTTCGCGTTTTCTCTGGAAGGAGGAGGAGCTGACGAGCCAACTGCTTTCCTCGTGGGGAGAAGAACTTGGGGTCCCACCCTCGAAGCAAGTGGAGTTTGGAGGAGGAGTTGAGGGATAGAGTTGGTGGCTGGTGGAGGGAGAGAGAAAGAGAATGACACGCGCGATCCCGAGACGGTGCTACTCACGGTCCATGAGCACGGTGTTTGAAATTCTTGGGGTCCCACCCAGCGAGAATGCGTTGAGTTTGTACTGCAGCGATAAGCGCGACTGGAAGGAAGTGAGAACAAAGACAAGTCTGGTCGTGTTTGTTCGGTGGGCTGAGAAGCGTCACTGGAGATGGAGGGAAGTGGTTGTGGACAAGAGCGAGACGCTAAACTCTCTTCTCCAGAGCGTGAGGCAGTGGGTTCCTGAGGTTGGAGTGAAACGCTCTTGTGATGGATAGTGTGAGAGGTGGTGCGTGGAACCAACGGACACTTCAGCACGCACGTGGGGAAGTGATCTCTGTGCGTCGTTGTCTCTCGACGAGTTGGACTTCCACGTCCGGGAGAAGGAGGGAAATGATGTGTAGAGTGGCGATGTGCTGTCCTTCTTCCCGCGCGAAGAAACGCCCACATTGGGTGCGCACGAATTCATCACGGTACACTGCTTTCCGTTAGCCAAGTACAGCACGTGTTATGTCCCCTTTTCCCTCCATCTTCCTCGCGGCGTTTCATTCGCCGAACTCCAACAACGCGTGTGCGACACTGTGATTGCCACAATGCGAGAAGGCACGTTCGCCACCTCAGATTACCACTACACAACTCGTGTTCCGACGTGCAGCACCGACATCCGCTTCTTCCGTTTCACTCCACACAAGGAGGAGGAGGAAGAGGATCCGGAATGGATGCATGATTTGAACTATCTGTCTCAGGAGTGTTCGTGGTTGCGTGAGCGCAGTGTTGTGGAGAGCGTGATGAAGAGAATTGGAGATGGGAGCGACTTCGACCCGTTTTGTGGAAATGAGGTCACCAGCGCTTCGTTCGTCAGCTGCGAAGAAGCATTCCATAGAAAGCCCCGTTTTGTGGATTCCAGGAGTGATGCGTGCTTTGTATACTACGAGGTGGTTCCACATTACACGGAAGATGTGAGTGTGTACTATGTGAATCTGGTGAAGGAGAACAGTTTCCAGGAGCAGATCTTCCTGATGAAGGATGATTGCGATTGCGGCACTCTGGTGAATGAAGTGGGGAAACTACCGGGCTGGAACGGTCTTCCTCTCACGTGCTATTCCATCGACGAAGGGACGTTTTTCGACATTCAAGAGGAATCCTTCACTCCCTCGTTTGCCATGAAGTACCAGCGGTATGCCCAACTCTGCATTGCCCCACGCGTTGAAGTGACGGAAGGCAGCGTTCTGTGCTGCTGCGCGGTCATCAACGAATGGCAAGAGAAGGAGGGAGCCGCTTTTTCTCCTCACCACATTCCTCGTCTCCTGGCCGTTTCGGTCAACGAATCCTATTCCTTCTTGTTCGAGCGCTTGAGGACCCTCTTCGAATTGACTGGAGAGGAGTGCGAATTGGTCTTCCTCGACAGCTACACGGAGCTGTGCGAGGAGCGCAATCAATGGATCTTCGTGCGCAAGCTGGGACAGACGATTGCCCAGAATCCGGTGGACGAGGAGCTGGTTTCTGAAGAGGAAGACGAGGACTCGCTGCACCCTCCCTTCTTTGCGTTGTACAGAAAGCAATACGCGGTCACACAGAATTCTATCTCGGACTCGTTGCATTTGTCGTCTGTTTGTTCTGTCACTCCGTGGGGTGTTTTTGGGCGTGGAAACGCAAGGGATTATGCACTTCGCCGCCCAGTGATCGGGGTTTTGTGGGTCCTAAACTGATCATTGGGAGAAGAGCGCAGAAGAAAGATACACCGAAGAGAATGAGCAATATTTGTCCGGCGGGAATTGACTTCGGAAACCTGTATACCATCATGTCTGTGTTCCAGACGAACGCTACAGATCCGCTGAAGTCCGTTCCTATCATCGTTCCTGATCGCAATGGCACGAAGGTCATATCGTACGCTCAGTGCTCGTTTTGGGTGCTAATCCGTTAGGTCTGAGGTTCTTTTCGAGAATGGCAACCGCAGAACGGCAACGGATGCTAGTGTTCTGGTACATATCTGATTCAATGCACATCTCATGGCGTAGAGCGACAGAAATCACGCCTCGTGCGTGAAGTTCATAAAATCGTCGATCAAGCGCCCCTTTTCCCTGGTCAGTGACGAGATCAAGATAGCGCTTCCAGCCATCAAAGAGGATGCAAATGGGATCGTGGAGTACCGCATTTCGATCGAAGGCCACGAGGAGCACTTTTGGCCGCCGCATCTCGCCGGTTCTTACCTTTCGGATCGAATTGATGACATAAAGAGCAACAGAGAGATGGACAAGCTCAACCTCGTTCTCTCTGTACCCCTTTTTCGATTTCTTGAGTGTAGGTACCCAAATACTTCACAGACGAGCAGATCAACGACTACAGAGCTGGCTTGCAAGTTGCCGGTATTGCGGAGTACACGCTCATTTACGAGCCCGACGCAGTGGCCATCGAGTACGGCTACTACAAGAACCTTTCAAAGGAGTTCGACGGCAAGCCATTGACCGTACTGTTCGTCGGCGTCGGCTTCGCGGCCTCTCAGGCATTCATTGTGCAGTACACGAAGGTAAAAACTCCGATGGGGTGTAACACGCAGGACCACTTCAAGATTCTCCATTACGCCTCTTCGCAGGAAGTCTCGTCCAGCAAGATCGATTCGATCCTCTTCGACCTCACGCTGCAGTCCTACGAAGATCAGAAGAACCCCAGCGACCCCGACATCAAGGGCGACAGCGCCGTCTATTTCCAACTATTCCCGCGGATTCTGAAGGCGAAGGAGAGTTTCTCCCACGAGGGTTTTAATCGTGTTTTCTATCCATTGTAGGCACGGAATACGAAGAGGTGGCGATTCCCGGCAGCTCGTTCAACGATGAGATCTACACCGAGATTGATAGCTGCGACCTGCAGGACCGTCTCGAGGAGTCCGGGATGCTGGATACCTTCCGTGGACTGATACAGGAGTGTTTGGACGCTGTGGTAGAAATCGCTCCGATTTGGGTCATTCGTAGAAGGGCACTCCCATCGATCGAATCGAAGTGTGCGACGCTGGCGCGTTCAACACTTCTTTCAAAGCGGCTACCAACGAAGTGGCTGCGAACAACAGTTTGAGCATATCCAAATACCCCTCCGTTTTTGTCGCTCCTTCACGGACAGTGTGTTGTGAACACGAGCCGAGTCGTGTCGGAGTGTGTCGCGAAGGGCAACAGTGAGTACGCCTTTTATTCCGCCTATTATGGCGATTCCCATTATTCCCCCGTTTTGAGCGATTTGTGCAAGGATGTAATTCCCATCTGTTCTACGTCGTCTGTCATGTGCAAGGAGCTCGTCAACCACAGCTCTTCCGACTGTAACCGAAATCGTGCCGATTCACGGATAGTCTCTTCGGACCTGAAGAATCGTATCGAGGAGGCGCGCAGTCTGGAGGAGAACGTGAACCAGCTGAGCAAGGAGGCGGTGGAGAACGAGCGCCTGCGCAACGAGTACCACACGGTGATTCGGAGCGTGGAGGACAAAATTGAGGGGAAGGTGGGGGAGTCGAAGACGAAGAACATATACGCGTTATACGAGACGGAGGTGAAGGAGATGCTGAACAAATGGAAGAAGTGGTCAAAGAAGAACAAAGACGCATCGAGCGCCGAACTGAGCGCGCAGCTGGCGGCTATCAAGGAGGAGGAGAAGGTCACGATTGCGGAGCTGAGGCGCAAACACGAGGCGCTGCTGCGCAAGGAGGAGGAGGAGCGTCGCCTGGAGGCGCGTCGTCAGGAGGAGGAGCGCAGAAGACAGGAGGCGGAGGAGGCGCGTCGCAAGCAGGAGGAGGAACAGGCGATGGTGGAGAGATGGGTGTGGCTGAACGAGGAAGCTTACTTCCTGACGAGTCACCTAACCGCAGAGGATTACGACTTCCTCGTGAAGAACGAGCAGAAGTGAGTTCCCGCCAACTCCTTCATTTTTAGAGTTCGCGAGCTGGTGGAGAGCGAGAGGAGGATCAACGCCAGCTATATCGGATACGACTTCGACCCGCGCGCGAACGCCAAGCCCGAGCGATCTGGGTTCTTCCCCTTCGGGCCGCACAACGCCGGAGGCGCGATGGGCCTATTCGATGTCTTCGGTCCACGTGACGGGCGTCGGCAGGTGTCCGCGCTGGAGCAGTCGACGATGCTGGTGAAACGTGCACAGCGTGTCCCAGTAGAGTTTGGGGCCCCAAGGGCGCCGACGGTGGAGATCCCGCGCACGACGGAGGGCGAGGTGGCTGTCCGAGAAAACTACATATATAGGGGACAATTGTTGGACGGTGTCCCAGAGGGAAACGGCACCCTGTACTGCGTGTCGTCGAAGGAGGTGGTGTACCAGGGCTGTTTCCACGAGGGACTGTACAATGGATACGGTGTGCTGTTCTTCGAGAACGCGGAATGCGCGCGAGGCACCTTCGAGAACGGTCGTCTCGTCCACGGGAGGAGGATTCTGAAGGACGGGTCGATTCTGAACGGAGGTATTGAGGGTAACCGTCTGAAGGGCGAGGGCCGCCTGATCTTCCCGTCGGGTGTGTGCATCGAGGGAAACTGGGTGGAGGGAAAGCCGAAGGGGATGGTGAAGTGCCGCATGCCTGGATATGAGGAGGTGATTGACTATGATTATGACAATCGCGACGACAACACCCGAATCCGAGTTGAGGTGTATGACGAGGTTGTGTTCTTCCGGGACAACACATTGGTAAAGACGGGAATGAATCAGGAGTTCCTGTTCTACCGGAATGGCGACATCTTTGTGGGCGCCACGAAGCGGGGTAAGGAGCCGTCGAAGGGACTCTTCTTCCACTTTACGAAGGATCACTACACGCAAATGGTGATGAACGGTGGCTGTGAGGATCTTAGCATCAAGGACATCTCCTATGTGGACGAGGGACTGGTGAAGAGCATTCGATTTGAGATGTAACTGCGCTGTTTGTTTAAGAGGATCGTTTTGTTCTTCGCCTTCCATGCGGTGAAATATCCCTCCCAACATGATCCGCAGAGTATATATTATTCCAGAAGCGGAACTATGGACTCGATTTCCAACCCTTCCTATCCATCATTCCAGGGTGGAATATCGCCATTGTGCCCATTCCTAGATTCAATCACACTCGTTTGGGACCTCATAGGGCACATTCACACGAGAGGCTTGAAGGAGGAGGAGATTGCGGTGCTGAAGCAAAATCAGAACACGAGTCGTGTCCCTTGTCTCGCCATGACAACTAGGTTCTGATCCCGAGTGGAGGAATGTGACTGTGTATTCAGTCAACGAATCTAGCGACAGCGTTGCTGACTTTTCCTCCGTCCGCAACTGTTCCTTCTTCGACTCTGTCGTGATTTCAGAAGAGATCGGGGAGGCGGTCTATGCCGACTGCATCACTCTCCCCTGCGGCTTGTCGGATACAGTCTTTCGCAACTGTTTCCTGTTCCCCGGAATTGCAGTGTACAAGAACACCCTCATCGAGAACAGTGTGATTCTGAGAGGAAGCATCATCATGGGCTGTGGTCGTGTTACCTGTGAGCGTACGCCTCTCTCCTCTTCGTCACATGTAGATGACGCCCTGTACGGCAACGGAGTGGTGATCAACATGGGCAATGAAACAGGCGGTTTGCAAATCCGTTCCTTTGCCGATTTGAGGTACGGAGACCTGAGTGATGTGGTGGCGAAGGGGCAGTACGACCAGCATGGTGTGTCGGACTACCTGTGCGTCGATTCCACAGTCAATAACGACTAGAAATACCATTCGCGGTCACTACTCCGTGTTCGGAGAGCACTCTTTTGTGGAGGGATGCCCTCTCCTGAAGACGGTGTACGTGGGCGAGTACTGTCACGTGATGGGCTCGACTCTATCGAACTGCACGCTCCTGAGCAGCGAGGACAACAAAACGGAGTAGTGGCGTTTCTCTCGTGTAATGTGCAGTGTGATGAACGGGGACATCACGGACAGCATCCTGCAGTGGGCCTGTCGCTTCGAGTCGGGCTCGAACTGTGAGTCGAGCATCCTGTGCGAGCACGCGGACACGAGCTGCAACGCGAAGATCGTGAACAGCATCATCGCTCCCAACACGGGCGTTTCATCTGGAGAGTGTAACTCTTCGTTGGTGGGTCCATTCATTGGATTCCATCACAACAGTGTGTTGATCAGCGGTAAGAGTGTGTGGCTGGAGTCATCGCGCAGCACTGTGGTTTGACGGAAAGGGCAACATCGGGTATGGAGCCAACATTGGAAGCAATCACACGGGACGACTGCCCGACCAAGAGTGCATTCCGGGCGAAGGCGTCTTCTTCGGACTTGGCTGCAACATCAAGTATCCGTGCAACCTGCACAACGCTCCCTACACCATCGTTGCCTCGGGCACCACGTTGCTGCCTCAGCGCGTGGATATGCCCTTCTCGCTTATCAACCTGCCCACCAAGGTGCACGCTGGAATCTCGCCAGCTATGAACATATCCATGATTTGTGTTGACGCAGCCTCCTTCACGCCCAAGAGATCTTCCCGGGATGGGTGATTTACGCGAACTACTACATGCTCATCCGCAACGAGGACAAGTTCATGTACCGCAACAAGTCGCGCAGACAGCACTTCGCCACGCGCATTCTTCGCGAGAGTGTGGTTGCGATGATGATGCACGCTCGCGACCAGCTCGCCTTCTTCCACCCCTCCAAAACCCTGTTCGATCTGAAAACGCTTCAAGAGACGACCATGGCGTCGGAAACAACGGTGTTCTTGAAAGAAGGCGAGTGGAGCATTGATCGAGACGATTCTGCTGTGTACTTGGAGGGAGATGTGAGGACGAAGAAGTCGTCTCATGGACAGATCGATGGACTGGGAAAGAACCTGCTGACGGAGCGAAGTCGAAAGAAGGGCGTTCGCGCGTACTCCCTGGTGATTCGGCTCTATCTGCTGAGAGTGAGGATGGAGGTCATGCATTACGCGCAGCGTCTCTTCCAACTCATCAAAGACGTCCTTGCAACGATGGATGACGAGACCTTGTCATATGAGCCTCTCTTTAAACTGCCTCAATGGGAAGGCCTGAAGACGTAGTTACCGCCACACTTCATGACACGTAGATTGCTGAAGCAAGAGTACGAAGCCCTGCTGTTATCCCAGGCACTCAGCGCCTACGGAACCATAGAGTACGAGTTGCTGCGCATCGCAGAGGACAGCAAGAAGAAGGACTTTACGCGCGGCAATCACGTGGATGCGGTAAACGAGAGCGGAGAGGGTTATGTGCAGAGTTACAATACGACGCACGACTACGAAAAGGATATCAACGTGATTCGCAAGCGAAAGAAGTCCAGTTGGTAATGCCATGATCACGAGTAGGCAAGTGGACGAGAACATGGAGGAGCTGACGAACATCACGAATCGCGTCATCACCCTCTGTGGCGATTGCGAGTTATGCTCCTAGTACTCATCTTTGTTGGAAGGAATGAGTTTGAGTTCAGGAAGTTGGGACGCTTGATATTGGAGTTCAGTCAATCAGAAAACATCTGAATGCAAACAATCACAAATCACGTGAACTCAGAATGAATCTGAACTCAAGCAATCGGAAAACAAACAGACAACTTATAGTATACGACAACAGCAATTCTGCTTCTTCTCTACACAGTCATTTCCCACCGCCAACACACACCAATCTCTTCCACGACAGGACTTGTGACCGTGGGAAGCATCATGCGAACCATATCCAACGATTCTGGAGACAGTCCCTCCGTCTTCACCTTCAATTCTCCCAACACGACATTCTTGGCCTTCACCAACTCAAATAGCGATTTGATATTCTCGTCGTTGACTGGAACGCCTACGCTCAACGCACACACCAACACAAACCCTGCAGATCCAACCCCACTCCGTCAATCAAGCCAGGTGCAAGCGCCAGGATCAAAAGCGCAGGATCGTTCACACCTTCAATGAAGTCAAATCAACACCAATACGCGATACGGTAATCGTGGCCAATTTCGGGAGTATTTCTGGAATCGGAGCGACCGTTTCGTCTTTGGCGAGGTCGATATCTACAGTCCATCTCACTCGGCAGAAATACCCTCGAAAACGATTTGTCGCACGGACGAGGGCAAGAAGGAGAAGAAGGCGGAGAAGGAGGAAACAGTTTCCTTGAAGCCGGTCAGATGCAGCGTGTGGAGAGAGAAGAGCGGGAGTGCGAGCAGCGAGGCGTTGAAGATGGTGCGAAGAGACGAGTGGAAGCCGTCTAGAGAACATTCGAGAAGGCCTGGCGTTACTGTTCCAACGGAAGAGCGAGCAGGTAGTGTTCAGGTAAAACGAACTACCCTGGTTCCAATTGTCGCCCGCGACTACGCCTCACACACCAACACCTCACCCACTCTCGAGTGCGGTTTGCAGGCACTTGTGCTCGTGCACGCGGCGCTGGAATGCCACACTCAACGCAAATAGGCGCTTTTCTGACGTGTCACACACTTCTCGCATCCTACCCGACACACGGAGCTCCCGCAGCATGGTGAAGCCGCCCTCGTCGATCGCCTGAAGGAGGGCGCACAGCGACGACATGGGGATGTCGCAGTCTGATGATGATGCGATGATGATGTTGTACCGGTGAGCGTTAGGGATTTGAGGCTGTGGAGACTGCGGTTCTTGCTGATCGAGATGATGGTGTTCGTGCCCTCGGTTCCCAAGTGCTCCTCTAGAATTGAGTCGAAAAGTGGAATGGACGAATTGTGAGCGTTTGGAGCGTGGGAATCGATGTGTTGGTCAGCATAGGTGACAGGAGAAGAATATTGTTCGGAGACAGCTGGTTGTCTACGGGGAAGAGAATGGACAGACGCATTACTCATGATCACGAGATCGCGGAGATTGTCGCTCCTCTCTCTGTACGCTTGCACGAACTGAAGAAATGCCTCGTCCGCTTTTGTGTCTACGTCACACGGGATGATTAGGTGTACTAATGACGGAAAAGGACTCCCAGTACTTGGAGGCCACAATGTGACCCAGTCCCTCGCCACTGATAGGGTTGTCTACGATAAACCACCGTCCACAACACCACTGTCAAACAGAACGGAGACAATGCCGTCGGTGCGGCGAATGAGCTTGTTTATGTAAATGGCGCCCGTCGACGTGATGCCGTTGCCTACGGTCCACAGGAAGAACCAGCCGTACAGGAAATGTCGATCTTGCGCAACGACGGACACGGATTGGGATTCTGGCGACGGATGGTTGACGAAATGATCTCGAAACCGTTGTCGCCGATGCTGTTGTCTTTCGCGTGAGCAAGGAGAAACAGGAATACAAGACAGGTCGAGCGTATCCAGACGCGAGAAGCCCAGACGAATCGACTCGGCGATGCTGCACGCCCCTACATAAGTGATACGGTTGTCTACCTCCTGAACGAGAAGCTCTGTGCCTACGTCCCAACAGCAGTTTCTTTATATGCTCTCGTATCGAGATGTGATCAAAGATGCGAAGAACACGCTTCAGACTCTCATCTGACAACTGCTGATCTACGCCTCAAAAGAGGGAGAAACCAATGTGCTCGTAAGATTGATCTCGGTCGCTTGCGGCTATCCGTTAGGTGTTACGAAGAAGACTCACGTCAATCCTTACAACACCGTTCTCCAACTCGATGGTGTATGTCATGCTCTATCGTGCGGAAGAGTGGTGTAGCCGAAATGCTGGGCTCAAAACTACTGGGTTTCTTCCGCCTCTTTGTTTTCAGTGGAATACCCGCGGTGAATCGTAATCCTCAGTCTGGAGGCAACGATGAGAATGGAGCGAGGGGAGCATTGTGGATGGAAGAAACAGAAGTCGATGTGGTTGTGCTGATGGTGATCATGACAGAAGAGAGTCCAGCATTCCCCTTGGGCGATCGATTACCCCTTCTTGTTGCAACAGAATGCCTCTTTTCCTTCCCTCCACTTCTACCGGTTTCCATAAAGTGGTAGTCTTGCCTCCACACCATGAATTCCATGATCCCGACGATTGTCACCGTTCAAAAGTGGGCGAGGAAGAGACACATCATCCCCAGATTCCTGTCCGCCTTCATTGACAGACTATCAAAAGCGAAGCAGTCGCTCGAGGGCATCGACGGCTCGGTTAGTGGCATGACGGACATGAAACAGCTGAGTACTCGCATCATTCAACAATGGAACACTCTATTTCCAAATAATCCTATCTACAGCATTGACCACGTCAGTTCAAACACGTTGATAGCGACAAAGACGAGGTATGTATTATTCCCGTGTTGTGAGTGTAGAGACGAGGTCGTGTTGGACCGGTCAAACCAGCAGAAGCAAAAGCTCATCATGGAGGTGGAAGTATTGCGCGCGCGGTTGCACGAGCAGCAGGAAGAAACTGCCCACTTGCAAGAGGAGTACGCATATAGTTGCGTTTTCACGTAGAATCACACAGCACAACACAGCCATCAACCTGGGGAAGGGATCCCTGCAGCAGCTGCAGCAGCAACGCAGCTCGCTCATAGCCACCTTGTCTTCGCTGCAGACGCAGAAGCTGAACGAGGAATCCGACTTGCGGGCGCTTCAAGCGACAAAGCTCACAGTCTCTGTGTCTTCAGGGAATGATGCTTAGCTGTTGGAAGAGCTCGTATCTCTCCAGAAGGCCCACGAGGCGGAAAGCACCTCGATCGAGGCGCTGCGAGTGGAGAAGGAGGAGCAGAGAAAAGCGCTGGAGCAGGTACATCCCCCTCGAAGCGTTGAGAGCCTAGTTGCGAAACGAAAGCATTCTGCTGACGAGAGAGATTGAAGCCATCCACCACCAGATTCGTGAAGGGGAGGAAACCATGAGGAAGCAGAGAGAGGAACTGTCCGCGTCTTCTGCAAACCCGTCAAGTACGCTCACGCACCAACTGCTCCAGAGCGAAAACAGCGTCAATTCCACCGTGACCACGCCGCAAGTCTCTGTATCGCCGGATCAGGATCTGGCCAGCACCATGTACATGCAGTGGAGCGTCGTTGGGATGCGGAAGCGCATAAAGCGGAAACAGCGCCATCAGCGAGAACCCGCCATACAGCTCATACAGACCGACTCCAGCACAAACATCTTTGACGACAACACCTTTTGGTAGTCGAGGCGTTTGGTTAAGAAACACAATGAGTAGGGTATAACAACGAACCAACGCTTACTTCTTGGCAGACACACCGACGGACTTGCCGAAGCGACCCGTCGTCTTGGTGTGCTGGCCACGGACCTTCAGGTTCC
>ERZ1106923.95-NODE-95-length-40050-cov-17.713114_pt1 | contig 40050 bp, 66 predicted proteins | sample MGYA00403657_ERZ1106923 | MGnify/ENA primary metagenome ERZ1106923 (study PRJEB35170, sample SAMEA104062425) | human gut metagenome | biome: human gut; feature: human-associated habitat; material: faeces | place: Denmark | collected 2012-06-19 ...
CCGCCGCCGTCAGGTCGCGCACCTTGCGCGCCGGAATGCCGCTCCACAACTCGCCCGCGCCCACCGTCTTGCGGGGCGTCACCACCGAACCGGGGGCGATGGCCGCGCCTTCACAGATGTGCGATTTATCCAGGACGGTGACGCCCTCGCCGATCAAGCAGTTGTCGTCGATCGTGCACGCGTGAATGATCGAGCCGTTGCCTACCGCTCACAGCCAGCGGAAACCCCTACCAATCACCACGTTCTTGCCGATCACCGTGGGCATGTCGTAGTCCACGTGGACCACCACGTTGTCTCTCAGGTGGGAGTTCTCTCCGACCTTGATTCCGGCCATATCGGCTACGCGTCATCCCCTCTCGTCCACTCCTACCTCGCAGCGTGGTTCCGTAGCCCACAGAAGAGCAACAGCCGAGACACACATCGCCGGACACAGTGGCGCTGGTGGCGACATACGCGGCGCATCCCACGCAAGGATTGCTTTCTCCGTATTTCAAAACACGAGCAGAGGGCAAAACTACGCGTAACGCAGGCAACGAGAACGCGAATACGCTCCTCCACCACAGCCTTCTGTCCCTGCATTCCCGCTCCCATGCGATCAAGGGACTTGCCCAGGCCCTTGCACATCCTTCCAAAAGACTTCAACAACGTTGCCATTTCTCCAAACCTTCAATTGAGAGCTACGAATGAGAATGCGGCGGTCGAATAGTTCCTACAATCGGTATCTAGCCAAAACAGGAAGGATAAAAGGAGAAACCCCATCGCCCCCAACTAGTGTGCCATCCCCGCGATCAAGGCATCCCCAAGCGCTCGCCCAAATACAAATCGTTGGCGGTGCAGAACATGGCGGATTCGGTGAACGTGATCGAAATAACGGACGAGACGTTTGAGAAGGAACTGCCCCATTTGCAGAAGGTCATCTTCGAGAGCGCCTTCGCGGCGTTCGATATGGAGTTCTCGGGACTGGAGACGAAGTCCTACCACAAATCCGTCGCCGTTGATACCGTGCCATTTCCTGACCTGACTCACGCGTAGTTTGAAACGCGCTACTGCAAGGTGAAACAATCGTATGCTTGGATGCGCAGGTCTGATGTGTAGTGTGGAGTCCTTCTTCCCTCTTCAAGTTTGAACGGAGCTGCGGAGTGAATCGTAGTTCGGACTCGCGTGCTTCAAATACAACGACAAGGAATCGAGGTTCGCGTTGTCGGCACCGATTGAGAGGTAGATACGATGCGACGATTTTCAACATATACATGAGCCCGTACGCGCACAACAGCATCAACGACGCCGTTGCAATTCGCGTATCTCCCTCGTCATGTGTTTGAGCGTAGCCCCAAACCATCGAGTTCCTGAAGTCCAACCACTTCGACTTCAACAAGGCGTTCATCCACGGCGTGCCCTCGCTTCGCCGGACGGACGAGAAGCGTCTTCTTGACCTGATCGAGAAGTCCTACTCCAACCAGACTCCCTACGCGACCATGGAGGTGGGCAAAAACCAGATGAAGACGCTCTCCGCCGCCTTCGACAGGGTCCGTGCCTCTTTTCGCGTTCATCGTAGATTAACAAGATGTTGGAGGTGATCAAGCACGGATCGGAGGAGGAGCGCAGCAAACTCCCGACGATGAACGGAAAGTACTACACCGTCCTCGATCCCGTGAATTCGTACTTCCGCCGCCTCCTCTACCAGGAAATCGCCAAGCAGTACGGCGCGCTCCTCTCCGTCGTGAAGCTGGAGGAAGACAACAAGGTGGGCTGCATTGCATGATGTCCATGCTAGGACGCTTCGGGAAACATCCGTCGTCTTCGCGTGATCTACAACGCCACGGAGGGCGAGGCGGCGGGCAGCGCGGCGGACGTCAAGACGATGCGTGTTCAGGAGATCACGCGTCTGGTGGGTCTGCGTCGCGTGCTCGAGCTCATCTCGGGCAAGCGCCTCCCGCTCGTGGGCTTCGAGATGCTGAACGACATGATGTTCTCCTACCACTGGAGCGTCGACCGACTCCCCGCGACCTGCGAGGAGTTCGTGCGCTGCGTGGCGGCGGACTACTCTCTGGTGGTGGACGTGAAGGTGAGCGAGGGGCGAGGGCGTGAGGGATAGAGTCTGTGTCACATTCGCAGTCTGGGCGACTACCTGCCCGACTCGGCGTCGCTGGAGTCAATCTACAAATCGGTGCGTGTGCGGCGCGGGCGTGATGACTAGACGGTGTCCGACGACGCGCTGAAGATCCAGGAGCTGCCCGCCGCCTTCCAGCAGGTCCACGACGCGGGTGCGTGCGGTGATGGAGCATGAGGTGTAGGTTTCGACGCGTACATGACGGGCGTGGTGCTGCTGCGTCTGGGCTACAAGCTGGGCCTCGGCGTGAGTGGTGGGCGTGCTCGCACGGGCGTGAGGACTAGACTTCCGCGACCTGAACGCGTTCTACCAGAAGCCCATCTCGCAGGAGAACCTCGACGCGCTGTTCGTGAAGGCGCCTTGCCAGTTCCAGAACGAGATGAACACCATCAACATGTACGCGTTGGACTGCACCATGCCGCTCACCCAGACGCTCTGGAAGGAGCGCGAGGACAAGATGACCACCGACCTGGCACAGCGTGTGCTACTGGCGAGCGAGTTCGACCCTGTATCACTGTGTTGTGGGGGTGATGGTTAGGAGGCGAAGACGATGGACTTCGTGAGTCTGGCGCACCCGTTCTTGGAGGCGGACCAGAAGGTGGTGATTCTCTGGCTGGACGACCACTACTGCCTTCTCTCTTTCCCCGCGGAAAGCTGCTGCACGCGGATGCTCGAGGCGTGGCGCAGCGAACACGAGAAGGAGCCGGTCGACGGGTGTGTGACCATGCAGAAGGTGAAGCTGGAGCGATACGACGCGTTTGAGAGACTGTGTGGAATGAACGTGGCGTGCGCGGAGAAGCCTGCTTCGAGAAAGCGTGATCGCGAGGAGAGCGTGATCTTCGAGAATAAGAGACTGCGCATTCTGAAGGTCAAGCGCCATGAAGGCGAGAAGAGTCGCTGCAACATTCTTTCGTGGGTTTGTTTCAACAAGGAAGGGAATTGATTACGCGCATGAGAAGGATGGACGTCCTTTTCACATGATACTTTTGCACACACACGTCACGCACTTTCTTCACAACCACGAAGGATGAGTTCAGAGTCAACAGTAATCCATCGCGAACTGGCGGCTCGTTCAGCTCGTAGTCGTCGAAATTCCGGCTCAACTCCTCCATCAGTTCATCCACGACCAGCAACGACACTTCTTCTCCGAATCGCAGCACATATCTCCCCTGGAGGTCCGAACTCACCTTCACCTCACGACACAACGGAAACACGGCATTCGTCACCGAGGAATGCGTAAGAATGCTGAGGACGTCCGTGATCACACTGTTCGCCGTCGGATAGCGGCCTGCTCCCTATCCGTCACACAGCACAGTGATCGCTACACTGCCGATAATCGTCACATCGTGACAATCCAAACTCGAGAGTTGAATCAGATTGTCGGCGTAATGCACCGAGGCGAGCGGGTTGCTTGTCGTCACTGCGCACTATTTGATAACACACCCCATTCACAACGACCGGCAGCACACAGGAATAGAGAACGCCGTGATCCTGATCATACTGTGAAACGCCCACCAACTTGATGTGATACCCCTTCTCCTTCCAGTAGCCGACGTCCTCCTTTCGAATCGCGCCGATTCCCTCGCAGGCGATCGCTTCCTCGTCGCATTGACTACAGGTCAGGCATTTCACCAATACGAACACGCCGAATGCCAGGCGGTTCAAAATGATCATCTTGCTTCGCGCGTCCAGTCCCTCGATGTCATACGAAGCATTAGCTACGTATCACTGGACACTGATGAAGACACCCTCCAGGTAGCCGAGACTTCGCGCTTCGTTGTACACACTTGCGAAGTCCTTCTTCTCCAAAAGCATCTTGCTGAGAATGAAGTTGGTCGATCCGTTGATGATGCCGCGCAGCTCGTAGATATCGTCCGTGCTGTAGTACGTCTGGAGTGTGTGAATGATGGGCGTGCCGCCGCCGACAGTGGCTTCGAATCCGAGCCGAGCCTGCGGATTCTGTTCCAGGAGTGCTTCAATCTCTTTCATGTGGGACGAAAGCAGCGCCTTGTTTCCAGTGGAGTGAAGGGGTGTCTAGCGAGAGGACGAAGGATATGTGACAAGCGCCTTTCCTCGTTTGAAGCACTCCTTCATGATCGTGAACGCTGGCTCAATGCCTCCAATGAGCTCAATCACGAGCGAAATGCGTTCGTCTTCAATGACATCTACGGGTTAGGGCATTACGAGTACGCGCTACCCATAACTCTGTCTGTCAGGGTAGTAAACGATTCAAGCGGGACATCTCTCTTCTTGGTCACATCCTGAACACAGACCTACGGATAATGGAGAGCGAGTGTGCATTGTACAGTCACAATCTTGATATCAAGATTGAAGCGCTTGCAGAGTTCTTCTCTTCGTTTACAGAGAACGTCGTACACGCCTAGTGTGGGAAGATATGCGTAGGATTACCTGCACCTACGGTACCAAAACCGATTAATCCGATCGAAATGTCTTTCATGGGAGAAGGATAGTGAAGTGGGGTGAGGATGTGAGTTGTGTGTGGCACAAAGACGGTCTATCCAAAAAAGGTCTTAAGAATGCCAACGTCTACGCGTGAGAGAAGAGTGGGGATGGGTACTGCCACTGATCATGAGGTTCCATCTATGTGAAAAGGATGGAACGACCCATTCGTCGAGACTGGGAGTATCTAGGCATCATGCCAATGTAGATGAGAATCACCTTCAAAAAGGATGTTGTGCGGACACTCAAAAGTGTGACTGTATTGGTCAGTGGTGAGTGATGTGAGTTTGGGCAAGTCTAGTCCATCACCCCTCGTTCGTTTCCCCACTTCACATGATCAATGAGGATGAAGCATTCTCCTGATAACGGAATGCGTTCTTGCCCATTTGAATGGACTCCAATTCAGGCATGTCTATTCCATCACCCACACGAGAAGAAGCCACTCTCAAACACGACACGAGAACAGTACTCGAATGCCCTTTTACCGAACTGAAGTGATTTGAGAGAAGGCATGTCTAGTCATCACTCCCTGTGAATGAGAATGCTCTTCAATTCAAATGAAGCGAGATGGAAGTTGCAACTCTCTTGATTCAAATCACCCATCTCAATCACTTTCAACGCATCCACATTCCCAATCTCAATCACAGAGTAGTCAGAAAAGGAATAACGCCCCATCTTCAACGATCTTAAACTGGGACAATACTTCAAACTGAACTGACGACTTGGATCATCGCCACAGTCATTCTTCTTCCTCGTGAAGCTGTTCATTCCAATCTCCACACTGTTGAGAAAACTCATCCCAGTCAGAATCAATTGATTTACTCGCGGGAAACACGCATCTCCAATCTCCAGCTTACAAAGCGTCTGGAATCTCGACAGGTCCTATTATCCGTCATTACAGTCTGTACTCCCAGTATAGTATCTCCACTGTATCATAGTCATTCCCGCCAAACATGACACGAATAAGGGTCACCGAATTGGACAAGATTACCTTTCTCGTCCAAAGTCTCCTTGTTATGGGCCCCCACATTCAAATCCGCGTTCCTCTTTCAACGGCAGTAACTCCCCCATTTCTTCCTTTCATGTCCTCTGGCAAGCCCTTTGCGGACATTCTCCCGCCTCTCATGCCGGAGGTGCTGGACGTCCTGAAAGAAATGGAATTCGCGAGAGCAACTCCTGTCCAGGGCGCTGTGATCCCCTATTTCTTGTCCCACAAGGACGTGAATGTGAGTGCGTGCACCGGCTCTGGAAAGACACTCGCCTTTCTGATTCCCATCTTCCAGCTCCTGGGAAAGCCGGAGTGCAATATATCAAACGGAGAAGTGGGCGGCATCGTCATTTCACCCACTCGTGAACTGGCGTTACAGACCTACTCCATTGCCGAGCGGTTTGAGCAGCATCTTCCCAAGGTGCACGTTGCGCTACTAACTGGAGGTACTTGTGATGGAGAGGAGTGATGCGAAGGAAATGAGATTGCAGACGACCTAAAGCAACTGAAGAGCGATAAGGGGCTTCTCCTCATCGCGACTCCGGGAAGACTGAAGGACATCATGGAGCGTTTGGGAGAGAAGCTGATTGTGCGCAATTTGGAGGTTCTGGTGCTGGACGAAGCTGACGTCCTGCTCGTTGCCTTTTGTTTCTGCCGTCACTCTTAGGATTTGGGCCACGCGCAAGCCATCTCTTTCATTCTGTCAAAGCTCCCCAAGCAGCGAAGAACTGGCCTGTTTAGTGCCACAGAAGCGGAGGGCGTGGCGGCGTTGTGCAAGGCGGGACTGCGAAACCCCATCAAGATCAAGATCGAAATCAAGAACCAGAACACGATTCAAGCGGTTCCAGTATTGCTGAAGAACTACTACGTCGAACTGTCCAGCGACTCCAAGCTGGGATTCGTCAGTGTGTGCATTGCGCCTCACGTCTAGCTCGTTCAGTTCATTCTCAACCACAAGGACTCGAAGATTCTCGTTTTCTTCCTGACATGCGCCTCCGTTGACTACTTCGCGCGCATCGCCCAGAATCTCCCCGAGTTGAAGGGACTCAAAGTCAAATCGCTTCACGGCCGCATGGTGCAGAAGAAGCGCATCAAGACCATGGAGGATTTCCGAAAACCCGAGCGTAATGCTGTTCCTCTCTCTTCATCCTAGCGGGCGTGCTGTTCTGCACCGACGTTGCTGCGCGCGGCATCGACATCCCGGACATCGACTGGATCGTTCAGTACGCGCCCCCTCAAGACCCCTCGTTTTTCATCCACCGTGTGGGTCGAACGGCGCGTGCGGGCAAGAAGGGACAGTCGCTGCTCTTCATCGAGCCTTCCGAGAAAGCCTACATCCCGTTCACCAAAAAGCGTGGGGTCCCCCTCGTGGAGTACGAGGTGAAGGCAGACGAGCGCATGCACGAGCTGTCGCTGCAGTACCTGAACCAGATCCGCGAGCGTTGCGCGCACGATCGAGAGTTCTACGAAGAGAGCGTAACCGCCTTTGTCGCGGATATTCGAGTATATGTGGGACGGCTTCTTCACTGTAGGCGTACCGCAACCACGACTGCAACTTCATTCTTCGCTTCGACGATTTGGATATAGGCGCGATGGCGCGGTCCTTCGCGCTGGTGAAACTCCCGAAGGTGTCGGAGCTGAAGACGAAGAAGATCGCGTTCGAGGATATGGATATTGACGTGAAGACGATTCCGTATTTGAACGCAGAGAGAGAGCAGGCGAGACAGGAGCGGCTGAAGAAGGAGGAGGCGGAGCGCGAAGAGAAGATGAAGAAGATGAAGGAGAAGAAGAGCGAGAAGAGAGGGAAGGTGGGCGAGGAGGAGGAGAAGAGGAAGAAGAAGGGAAAGCACGAACGAATCATGAACGAGTGGGAGGAATTGCAGGAGGAGGAGCGATTGTTCAAGTTGTACAAGAAACACAAGCTGACGTTCGGATTTGCATGTCAGGGTAATGTGTAGTGAGGAGGAGTATGAGAAGCAACTCCTGCAGGACGATTCCAAGAATGAGAAGGAGACGGAGGAGGAGGCGCTGGAGAAGGCCTGGAAGGACCACCAGATGATGAGGAATTCGAGGAAGATGAAGCGGGCGAAGGGCGGACGGAACAAGGTTTTCCACTAATTGTCATTTACAATTGTTTGTTCGCGATCTCCAATTGGTCTGCAAGCGTAGTTTGATTGTATCATGGAACGCAAAGAGCATTCAGCGGTGATTCACTGCATCGCTGGATCGGACTCTCCAGTCGCACTCTTCCATACGTCGGATCATCCCTATGCGCTGAATTGGGTTGCGATGGATGAAAAGTGGAAGGAGAGCGAGTTCGGGGAATACCAGTGCCCGTTTCTTCCTAACGCAATCAAAACGTTTCACAAGAACCCCTGCGCAATCGTCTATTCTGGAATCGCGTCTTCCATTCTGGACGTGGTAGACTCCTTTCTTTGCTTCTGAATCGTAGTCCAGCGTGCCGGACAAGGTGGAAGAAATCGCTTCGACCCGCTTCCCCTTTGCCATCGACGACTTGGTTCCTTCCTTGTACTCCTCCGAGTTCGTGTACACTTCCTGCCAGCGGTCCTCCATATACTCCCTTTCTCAGGAGCGCATCACGCACAGTCTCACCATCACTCCCGACGTGCTCATCCAACCGACGTCTACTTGCGTCCAGCCGTCGTCGCACCCGTTGCTGTACTATTGTTCGCACGAACACGGCATTTACGTGTGTGACTTCCGAACATCCAAGGCGGAGCTTGTACTTCCCGCGTCTCACTCCAGCCATCTGCAGCGAGTGGAGGGCGACTGGAATCGGTTCTGTTTCGCTCATGATGGAGAGATCGACATGATCGACGTCCGCAACCCAGATGCGCTGGAGATGCGTTGGCGCTACGACGGAACGATTCAAAGGCTGGACTGCTATCGCTGCTCTCCCGGAGCGTCTCCACAGTATGATATCCTTTCCGTTTCGTGCGTTTCTTCTTTATCTGCACTCGTTGCTGCGCGTGTGAGGCGAAAAGGAGAGGAGCAGCTGCTCGGCAGCGTGATGCAACGATCTCTTATGGATTTGAGTTCTGTCTCGTCTCCGTGTGTGATTCCTTCCTTCCATGACGACGCGCTGCAACTTCTCTACTCAAGTCCTGTATACGGATAGATGCGTCTTCACGATTAGAAACCGTTCGACGCAGTTCCTATTCCTACCGCAAGAGAGAATGGCAACAGTGAGTTTATTGATACAACGCTCTGCTCATTCCTCCTTCTTGGCTGGGATCGTCACGATCGTCACGAGTTGAAGCGCACTTCCATTGGAATGAACACGTCAATTCGGCATTTGTATTTCTTCTATTCGTGGATGAAACCTAGGTTTGCCTTTGATGATGACGAACGGGTGTGGGGAATGCCCACTAGAGCAGAGAGTGTGAATCAGGAATCGCTTCGTTCAGTGAACATCGATTCCATTTTGAAGAACACAGCGTCCTTTGTGAAGGAGGAAGAGCCTCTGAGGGCGCTCGTGCAGCGGGGTTTACTGAAGCAGCCGCAATCTGTGTAACATGCTCGATAGGAGAAATCACCCTTTAGAAGAGAGATTTGCAATCAAGTCGAGGCGAGCACCGGAAAGCACATGAATCCCTCATTTGTGTTGCAATGGCTGCGGGAACAGGGGTTCAAAGAAATCGAGACGATTGAGAAGAAGCATCGAGAGAATGACTACGAAGGAGTCGTGTTTGTCGACGAGATGCAGTTCAAGGAGTTGCTGAACCCCATTAATGAGGGTCAGCACCCCATTGATAAGAAGAGGATGGACATATTGTCAAACATATGGGATCACTTGGAGACAGACAATAGTATGATCATTTAGTGTCTGTTTCTTAGAAAACAATACTATGATTCGAATAGTGCTTCCTCCTGTGAATCGGACGGCTCCTCGACTTGGATCTCGTACTCGTCCTCTTTGCTAGGAATCCTTTCTGCACGATAGTCTGAACTCATACTGTAATGCTCAACCACAATGCACTCCTCCTCGTCACTAATGCCGCCATCGCTGTCTGACGAGAATACTAACTCGTCCACGACGCCCGCCTCACCATTCTGGATGGCTCTTTCGAGGTCGGGTGGGGGCATCCATTCGGTGTGTGATTCTTGGCTGGGAGGTGAAGTGTGTTGTTGTGGTTGGGGTGGAGATTGCCGAGGCTGAGGTGCTTGATATTGAATCGGTTGAGGCTGTGGTTGAGGTTGTGATCGCGATTGCGATTGCGATCGAGACAGCACCGTCTCTTTCACACGCACCACCCGCTGAGGAGCGCACGCCTCCTTCGCTTCAATCCTCTTCAGATACTCCCTCGCTTCCTCGTACTCGTTGTTCAGCTCCAAACACTACACCTCACCTCACACTCACACGCCCACGCGAACGAAACAGAAACGCGCCTCCGCAAGCTTGTGAAGGTGATACAAGCACACTCCGCGGTTAAACCACGATGCGTGGTGGTCCCCACAGAATTGAATGCTCGTCATGAACAGCTTCGAGGCGACGGCGTACTGCTTCGCGTACATGTACACGCGCGCCACGTCGTAACACACGTCCTGGTAAGAATGGAAGGGAAAGAACAATTCTCGAATCTACGGTAACAACAAACCCAAAGAACCACTCGTGCCAACATATGGAATAAATCGCGGGAATCGATCGATTGGAGGGCTTCTTCGGTGTTGGAGCTCAACAGGACTTGTCGAAGCGAGACGAAGTTGTCGTTGTCAAACTCAGTTAATCGCATCAGGCACGTGATCAAGGAGAAGGACGGATTCCCGCGGTTCTCCTCAAACACCGCCGCAACGTCGCTCGGAGCGTGATGGAGAACAAACTGACGGAACGAAAGCTGCGTTCGAGGGAGGGAGTTTCGCCCGACTCCGTAGGAGCACATCATCACACGATACTGCTCGTGGTATTCCGACGTGGTGGTGAAACCCCCGTGGTTGATGCAGTGCTCGTGGAACACGTGGAAGTGAACGGGGAAGGAGAAGCCCCCGTCGATGCTGATTGGTGGGTTCTTCACCGCGAATATCTCGTCTTTCAGGCAGATGCCTTCGTCTCCGATGAGAATGACCGCTCTGTTGTGGGAATAGCTCAGCAGGCGGTTGATCAACGGAATCCCTCGGACGGGAACGAAGACGACGGCGGTCTGACACATCAATGATGGCACTCGCACTCACTCGGTACTTTTCGTTCATCTTCTGAATCGTCTTCGCGACGTCTCGGTCCCAGTCCATGTTGGACTCGCTTCGCATCTGGTCCTGGAATTCCCACTTGCATCTACCGCTCACATTCCCACTGAAAGAAAACGATAGTCTGCGAATGATGGCGGGATTGGATGCGTCGTATTCGTGCTGCGAGGAATAGAGAGACACCAATCCAGGCTGCACTCCACGCGAAGTGATCGTGACGACGTCCTGCTTCAAACGGCTGAGCACACTGTTCAGAATCACAAACGGAGGAACCTTCAGAGAGTTCTCGTTGATCATGAAGTTGGAGTGCTGAAGATAGAGCTGTGGATGACGCAATCAACGTACTCGCACGTTTTGCGGGTTTTCCGAATCGTAAAAGGCTATGTCGAGGAGGTGTTGATCAAGGAAGGGGCGAAGGAACTCGTTCTGCTTCCACCACTTGATCATGTGCTGCGAGCACTCCGTCATCACGTATCTAGAGTCAACGCAAACTAGCACTCCAACAGGAAGGGTGCGACCGCCGGATCTGGCCACATGTACTTGGATGCCAACAGGTGCTTTATAATGTAGTAGCCCAACCTTCCGCAGCCAGCGCCAACGTCAATTATGACCACCTTATCCTCCTTCCTTTTGGCCCCATTGGCTGCTACATCACGAATATAGCCCAATATCACATTCGCATATGCCTATTCTTCATAGCTCGGTGTATTCCATACTCTTGCCAGATAGGATGACGAGGATATTCCCGTTTGCATGTTCTGAAAGGCCCACTCACGGATTGTAGCGTTGGAGTAATAGGATTCTTGCAGGTCCCACAAAACGGAACGGAGCAGCCGCTCTCTCTTTTCGATGCACATCCCCGTTTCACCATCATTGCTCTTTATTTCTGGAGCTTCAAAGTGAATCGTCTCCTACACGCTCAGATCACGTAAAACGCTCTCTCACCTTCTCAGCAAAGTCAATGATGTTTCCCATGAGTGCGAACTCTACAACAAACACGGGAAATAGTACATTTAGTGCTCTTCCGCTAAGGCGGCAAACGAGTTCGTCTCCTTGATCTTCTCTTCCTCCTTCTTCACAGCCACTGGCTCCGTCGGCTCCTCCGTCTCTGCATCCTTCTCACCGGCCTCATCGGCAGATGCCTCCTTCTCCACAGGTCGAATGGCCCAGTAGTCCACAACGAACTCCGGGTCACGCATGTCGAGATCGTCCTTCACTCTGCGCGCCATTTCCTCCGTCTTGAACAGCAGCAGCAATCCATCAGGCTTCAGCCAAGAACGAATCTTGTACTGGTTCTGAGGCAAGTACGGCTCCAAGAACGCCAACAATCCCTTGTCCGTCTTGCACGTGCCCTTCCGGTTGTGAATGAACAGCGTGCAGAAGTCGCGCTCCGTCGCGTACTTCGGCAGCGGCTCTAATCATGACACCGGTACGAATCACTATACGTGCAGGATGGATGCGATCACCCTCAATCAGCGAGCTGAATCGAGTGATAGCCTCCGACAGCAACATGGGTGGACGTTTCATGTGCTCCGTGGACACGAGCGCGATGCCGTTCTTGCGGTTCACCTCGATTCCGTACTGCGCCGTCACGTCGTCGATCGCTCCCATAAACGACACGTAGTGTTGCGGCACGGTGATGGTCTGCGGCTTTGGCGCGCGCACGAGGGCGTCGCACGCGGTCTGGAGCCAGGTCACGAACTCGGGGTCCATCGCGCCGCAGCACAGCGAGGCCTTGGAGTAGGGGCAGTTCTGGAGCTCCATCTCGTAGGCGTGCATGACTTCCTACACGTGACGCTCGGGAGCGAATCGCACTTCTTCGGGGAGATCCTGTGCCGCCGGACCCACCTTCAGCGCCTCGGCGAACTGGCGGTTTCGCTGGATGATGCGGCACTCGCTGTCACACTCCAGCGTGCGCTGGGACAGGTTCTGCACCACGCTCTCGTCGCTGCTCGCGCCGATCAGGCACTTCTGTACCTCGGAGCGTCGTCCGCAGGGACAGTGCACCACCACGTCGAACATGCACGGCACGTTGGGGCAGGGCTTGCCCGGGTGGCAGGGCGCCTGGCATGTGTGCTCGCAGAACTCTCTCTTCTTGCCGCAGACCTGACCGCAACCCACCTCCATCACGTTGTCGGGAACGCAGGGCGGGTCGTGGCAAGTGCGCTGACAGGTGTGTCCGCAGGGCAGCTTCTTGCCGCAGACGCGTCCGCAGTACACCTTCTCGCGGTAGCATGGTGCTGTGACCATGGTGTGACCGCCCACACACATGCGCTCGCAGGGCACGGCGCAGGGCGGACAGGGTCCGAAGTGGCAGAGGTGGTTCTTGGTCACGTGACCGCGCGGGCACGGCTTGCAGCACGGATGCGGGCAGAATGGAGGCTGCGTGCCGCAGGGCAGAGGCGGCTCGAGACGCGTCTTGCCGCAGGCGCAGGTGACGGGTGTGGTGATGACGTGCCCGCAGTGCACGCAGTCGCCCGCGTGGCAGGGCAGGTAGCACGTGTGGATGCCGCAGTTGAGCAGCTTGCCGCAGACGCGGTTGCACACGTGGAAGGAGCCGTCCGACTTCTGTCCCTTGTGCGGGCAGCACACCTCCTCGCACTTGTGTCGCTTGCAGTTCAGCTCCGTCTTGCAGACGCGCGTGCAGATAAACGGCGCGCGCATCTCCGCCTCCTTCTCCTTGCTCACGCCCACAGGCGCCGGTCTACGCGTCACGCACGCTCTCTGCCGTTACAGGTTGTTCACGACCCAGCACGGCATGTCACGCTCCGTGAACGTGCAGCGACACTTCTGCTTGCAGGGCACCTCGCAGGTCGGACAGGGACCCGTGTGGCACTTCAGCGGGCAGGTGTGCTTGCCGCAGGGCAGCAGCTTGCCACACACCTCGCCGCAGCACGGGAAGGGGTCGGCGCACGACTTCCAGTTCGGGTTGACCTCCTTGGCGAGGTGCTTGCCGCAAGGACACGTGGTCGTCTACGCGTCAGGCGGGGTGGCAGAGACTACCTCGGTGACCGTGAAGGGACAGTTGCCGCAGTCGCCGGGGTGGCAGATGCGGTCGCAGCGGTGACGTTGACACACCAGCACCTTGCCGCAGACGCGACCACAGGAGTAGCCGCCGATGCCCGCTTCGCGCATGGTGAGCAGTTTGAAGGGCTTCTTTGCTTGCTGCGGCGCGTCCTTTGCCGTCTCTTCCTCCTTCACCTCTTCCTTCACTTCCTTCTTCTCCTCCTTCACCTCACCCCTCTCTTCCTCTTCGCTCTCGTCATCGCTCAGGTCACTCAACCCATCCAAGTCGCCAATCACACTCGTGTTGTAGATCGACGCCTTGATCATGCCCTCGTGCACGCCCGCCACCGTCGGGATCAGCAGGTCCTCGTCGTAGTTCGGGTTGCACGAGCAGATCGCCATCTTAGTCTTGCCGCAGGGCATCTCCTTGTGCTCCGCGCCGCAGTAGCACTTGCAGTCCACGGGAATGGAGCACGACGGACACTCGCCCGCGTGACACACCAGCTGGCACGTGTGCTCCTTGCAGTCCAGCAGCTTGCCGCAGACCTGGTCGCAGTGAATGGACGCGGGGTCCGTGCCGCAGCGCACCGCCTTCCTACAGGTCAATCACCACTCCGGGTTGTACTTCGTCTTGCCGCACTGGCAGGGCAGCTCGATGATCACCGTGCAGGGTGGACAAGGACCCGGGTGGCACGGGCAGCTGCACGGGTGCGTGCAGGTGCCGCCGCGCAAGTGTCCGCAGAGCTTACCGCAGCTGTGAGGAATGGGGTTGTTGATGTAGTCCTCCATCATGTCCTTGTCGCCCGTGTTGATCATGCCGTGCCCGCAGAAGCACCCGGAGAGGATCGTGCTAACCTGCTGCTCGCCGCGACAGAAGGGGCACTTCGTCACGATCGACTCCACGCCCTGGTTGTGGAGATAGCCCAAGAACTCTATCATCATCATAGCACCCGCATCGCTCACTTGACGGATCGCGCGCCAGCTTGGGAATCGACTCCAGCGTCACCGTGTCCAGGTACTTGAAGATCCACTGCTTCATGCATTGGAGGTGGAGCACCACGAAGCACTCGCGACACGACCAGATGAGCTGCCGCTTCCGGATCACGTCCATGCAGATGGCGCAGGTGTACTTCTGACGGCCCAGGTCACGCTCGAGTCGCTCGCGCAGAGGCAGGTCGGAGTTGGAGATCGTCGACATCGACGACATGGTCGACAAGGTCGAGACGGTGGAGAGAGTCGACACTGTGGAGGCCACGGAGAGGTTGTCGTCGTCTTCCGCCGTCGGAATGGCCGTTGGGACCGCGGGCTTGCGATGATTCTTGCGACGATGGTACGGACGTCTCTTCTTCGTCTCCTCGCTCTTCTGGCCCTCGGGTGATGCGTTGGCAGCAGCATTCACTGCGGGCTTCGCCTGACGCTTTGGCTGCGGCTTGCCATTTCCCTTCGGAGCAGCGCTTTCAGGAGCGGGTCCGGAAGGGTTCGCTTGCTCTTTCGGAGCCTGCGGCTTGCTGCACTTGTGATAGCGAGAATTGAACTTCTTCTTTGGCGCATCCTTGTTGCCTCCCTCCTGTGCAGGAGCTGGAGATGCAGCGGCCGCAGTTTGCTGCTGAGGCGCTGCCGATCCGTTCGCTCCCTTTAGATCCTTGGGAGTGAACTCCTTGGCAGTATGCTTCAGCTTGCCTTCTACCTTTCTGGTTGTTTTCGGTGTTGAAGAAGCAGCGGTAGACTGTTTCCTTCCACCCTCGTTCTTTTTCGTTTCCGGAGCCCCTGCAGTGCTCGGCGTGAAAGCCTTGAAGGACTTCACTTCCGACAATGAGGCACTACCCGAAGTTCCACCTAACCATCACACAACCACTCCTCATCCTGCTTGTTTCCTTCTTCCCTTCACTATTTGTATTCATCGAATGAAACAGGTTACAAATTACTGCCCGTTAGCCAGTTGGGGGAGTTTCTTTCACCTAACAACTCCCATTCTTCCTTTTTGCTCGATGTTTATGAAGTGCTCTTTCATCTCCTTCGTCCTATGGAGGGATGGGGAGACATGTTCCATTGGAAGAAATGCCGAGTCCATGTTCCATTCTCTCCAAATGCGGTTTCCCGTTGAAACTATTTTGGATTGGAGAGTCAGAAGAATCATCCCCCATGCTCACTTCTTGCTGCAAACTGCTCAATCGAAGTGTCGTTTCTCGCTGCTTGCCGTGCTTCTTTCCTAACCGTTGCAGCGTGATTGTGCGCGTTTTCCTGTTCCCTCGCTCATTTTCTAGAGCAACCGCTTGTTTTCCACGGGACAAGAGTTGGAAAGCGAGAGTACGGGAGATTCCGCGTTTAAGCCGACGATCTTCAATCCAACCGAGGAACACGCCATGCTTCGCGAAATGGTATGTCGCAAAGAGAAGGAGTGAAGACCAGGTCCAAGATTTCGTGAAGAATGAAGTGGAACCGCAAGCGCTTGAACACGATCAGACCGAGACGTTCAACAAGAGTCTGTTTAAGTGCAAATTAGCATGCACTCCTAATGAATAGAAAGATGGGAGAGTTGGGACTCTTGGCGCCAACGGTGAGCGAGTGTTATGGAGGAGGAGGCATGGATGCTGTATTCCTCTATCAGTCCCTTCAGATGTAGGTTGCGTCCGTGATTATTAACGAGGAATTGTCCACATCAGATCCGGGCTTCGGTCTCGCCTATTTGGCGCACTCCGTGCTGTACGTGAACAACGTTTTTGTCAACGCGAACGAGGAGCAACGGAAACGACTCCTGCCGCCCATGTGCACGGGAGATGCGATTGGAGGCGTGTGCATGTCGGAGCCCGACGTCGGAACGGATGTACTCGGATTGCGCTGCACGGCCGTGAAGAAGGGGAAGGAGTACGTGCTGAATGGAAGGAAGATGTGGATCACCAATGGCGCTATCAATGGAGGTGTGTCCAGGAATGAGGGGTTAGAAATAGAGCTCGGTGACGCGTTCCTGGTCTATGCAAAAGTGGATGGCAAGATTACGTCGTTTGTTGTCGAGAAGGGAATGCCGGGCTTCTCGTTGGGTCAGCAAATCAAGCACAAATTGGGAATGCGCGCTTCAGGGACGGCTGAACTGGTCTTTGAAGATGTCGTGGTTCCCGAGCGCAATCGCATCGGCGAGGAGGGAAAAGCGAGCATTTGCATGGCATGATGCGTTGAGTGTGAATTACACGTAGATGCGCAACTTGGAAATCGAGAGAGTCACATTAGCGGCGCAGTCCGTCGTACTGGCTTTGTTCTTCTCGTTACTCCAAGGGCATTGCGAAGCGCTGCGTCCAGATCATGAATCAGTACGGAATCGACCGCAAGGCGTTCGGTCAGTCGATTAACCGATTTGGTCAGATCCGGCAGATGATCGCGGAATCGTTCGCCTCGTACCAAGCGGGACGCAGTTTCCTGTACAACGTGTCGAACGGCCTCGATTTGCACAAGCCGGGCAATCGCGCCATGACGGACGCCGTCAAGTTGTTCTGCGGTCCGATGGGCAAGAAGGTGGCGGATAACGCGATTCAAGTGCTCGGCGGCATGGGCTACGTGGGTGAAGGCGTCGTGGAGAGACTGTGGAGAGACTCTAAGTTGCTGGAGATTGGCGGAGGCACGGTGAGAATGGAAGAGGGTTGTGATGCGTAGAACGAGGCTCATCAGAAGAACATCGCGAAGGACTTGGCGCGTGAGGGTTTTGATTTCTTTTCTGCTGTTTGTTGAAGAGTCGTATCCAACGGCTTGCTCAGCATCTGTCCAACAATCAAAACTCATCACCTGTCCAACAAACAACCAAAAGGACGTAGAATACAAAGAGATCATCGAAAAACACCTTGCGTAAAAGGAACAACTACGGGAGTGGGAATCGGGAGCCGAATCGACGGAGAGAACTGTGTCCGCGGAGGCGCCACGGGAGGCGACATGCGCACTCGCTTCTCCTGGAACTCCGAGTTCTGGATCTCCTCCAAGATCTGCTGATCGAAGTCGTCCAGCGCCGGCGCCGATTCCTCCCTCCTCGTCAGCGCGTTGTACGCAGGCGGCGCCTCCGTCACCGTGAAGAGCGTCGTGTCCGCCGTGCTCATGGCCATCTGGTGGTACTGGTCGATCTCGCGCTTGCCCACGATGCACGTCTGCTTCTCGTCCTGCGCGAAGTCCACGAAGAACGGCTCCAGCGGGTACAGTCTCCAGAACTTGGCGCACTCCTCCAGCCACCGCACGGACACGACGGGGATGTGCAGCTGCTGCGCCTCGTTCACCTTCGCCGTGCGCACCGTTCGACACACCAGCAGGTCGCACCCGTTTCGCAGGTCGCTCGCGTAGCTGCCTCCGAAGTCCGCCAGAAGGCGGTAGAACAGGTTGTTCTCCGGCTTCTCCGAGCGCTCGATGATGCTGGTGAAGGCGATGCGCAGTCCCTTCAGGATGGAGTGCTTCTCGTCGTGCAGCGCCACGCGAACGTCTTTCTGCGCCTGCTGCGTGTACGCCGCGAACAGCTCCTCGAAGATGGTGGTCAGGCGACGAATGTACTCCGCCTCCACGTCCTCGAACGCCCGCATCCGCTCGTACTCGTACGCGGAGGTCTTCAGGTCGAAGAAGGAGTACGGGAAGCACTTGATCAGACTGCCCTCGGGGTCGAACGCCACGCCGTCTTCCTGGTGCACGTCCCACACCTCGTTCTTGTCGTCCAAAATCAGCATGCGGCGACACAGCCCGTCCACGGTGAGTGTGGACTCGGCGGGCGACGCAGCGCTCTGGTGCGCCCTCCAGCACTCCACGATCTTCGACAGCAGCTTCTTCTGCGGCGCTTCTTGCGAGTCGCTGCGTGCGATGTAGCGGCCTTTGAAGATGGATCTAGCGATGAGTCAGCCACGACGCACGCACTTGTCGGGGTCGATGAACTCCATCACCTTCTCGGCGTACTGGTCTTCTCCTTGCGTGTACACGATCATCTCGTAGCTCGCCGCCAGCGTGCGCAGAAGGAACTGCACGCCCGGTCGCACCTTCATGAGCAGGTGGGAGACGCGCTGCGTGCCCTCGTCGTCGATGTACATCAACTCGAAGGAGTGCAGCTGCGGGCGGAGCGTCTGCTTCCACTGGTCCTCCTCCGCGCTCCTGGAGGCGCCGTACAACCAGTTGTTGAAGCGAGCGATGGCCTCGTCCTCGTGGATGGCGTGGACGAGCGTCATGTCCAGGTCGATGATGAGAATGAGTTTGGACTGAGCGGGCTGGGATCGGGGAAGTGGAGTTCCTCGTGGATTTGAAGGTAGCGATCCCTTCAGATCGGAAAGAGGAGTTGCTTTCACGTCGGGAACTGGAGTTCCTCTCAAATTGGGAACTGAAACTCCCTGTGGGTTAGGAAGAGTTCCCCTCAAATCAGGAAGTGACGACCCTCTCAAATCAGGAAGCGACGACCCCCTCAAATCAGGAAGCGGAATCACGGGAACCACTTCCGCTTTGCCATCTCCAAAACCCTCCTTCACAGAACCCGACGGAATCACCGCTTCGTTGCGCTGAACTGGAATGGACGGGATCGGAACCTCCTGCGGTGGCAGCACCGTCTCCGTGGAAGGAAGGACTACGCCGGGCACGGTGGTGCGAGCGTGATGGTCCTGACGGAGCGACCGAATGCTGAACTCCATCTCTGCGCGAATGCAGTGGTAGATGTGACGCAGCATGGACGTGCTCTGGCTCAGCGAGAAGAGCTGCTGGTTGCTCACGCCTACGGTTGAGCGGAGAACGAGACCGTACAGGCGATAAACCCGTTGAGGAGCTCCATCTCTTGGCGGGAAGGGGGGCCGTTGTAGAGGATGGGAATGGGGGTGCCCCAGAGGTGGCGGAGAACGGCGAAGGCCTCGCGCTCCCGCGAAGTCTCGGTCTTGGGAACGATGCACTATGAGTCAGAGAAGCAGAGTAGCGAGACATAGCCCAGCAGGCAGAGCGTGGATCCCTGGAGGACGTGATAGCGCACCCACTTGATCGTGGGCTGCGAGGTGATGGGGATATCGATCCACTGAACGGACATGTGGAGTGGCTTCAGGTACCTAGAGTGAAGAGAAGAAGAGACCCGTACTCCATGAGGCGTGCGAGTGGATCGCGAAGTGTGATGGGTGTGGTGGGTGTGACGAAAAAGTCGTGCGTGACGCGCGCGGGGTGGAGCAGAGACGGACTCAAGGGGAAGCGATTCACATCGCGGACAGCTAGCTGTGGTTTCGTGTCGAGGTGGAGGAGTGACAAGACCTGCGCGTTCAACCCGAACACCAGCAGGGTTTCGGGGGTGTGGCGGTTCGGCGGGAAGAGCGTCTGCTGGATGCGCTCGATCACCTGCGGGAGCGTCAGAAGGGGGACATTACTGCCCAGCCGAGTGCCCTGGAGCGTGGGAATCACGGACAGGAAGGATCCGAGCTCGCGCGGCCACTCGACACGCGCATCCAGAATGGGGGGTCCATTGGGTCCGAGCAGACAGAACTAGAGGTGAAAACTCAAAGCGAGACGAACGTGAACGAGCGGGGAGGGCTGGGGTGTCTTGGTCATGAGAAGCGAGTACATGAGGGTGCTGCGGTCGCAGGGAAGAGGCTCCTTCTCCGTGCTTGTGAGTGCTACGCCTAACAAAACCCGCATTCCGCGTACACTGATACCACATACTCATCAGGCGCCAATCGTAGTTCCTCGGCTTTGCCATCGGCAACACCGGCAAAACGGGCATGCGCACCACCTACTCCTCACTAGCCCTATACTTTCCATACAGGGTCATTCGGATTGGGATTCGACTGCTTCACTTCGCTAAAGGCCTCCTTTAGCATCTGACGCACCGGGAGAGCCGTCCTCCCGCCATTCGTCTGTACTGGAGAGGCGACACGTCCCAGTTCGGCGACTTTGTCTGTTTGTTCAGATTCCATGGTCGACATCTTCACGATCGCAGATATGTCAAAGGCCGGAACCAACTCTCCGTCCTCTTGTTCTGTACTCATGCTACAATTCGTTTGTTGACTTAATCAGTGGGATAAAGAAAGGGAACCGACTGTCGTCAAATGGGTACAAAAAGATTGATTTGGCAGAGAATCGTGCCCGTCGGCAACCAATGTGAGGCTTTTTTGACGAGCGAACGATTGGGGTCATTCTCGAATTGGGTCACACTTCGCCTTCCTCGCGGGAATCTGTCAAATCGTCTTCAACAAACACCCCACTCCTTTGCAATGGAATCCTCCTTCTCCTCGATGTCCATGTCATCTACGGCTCACAGAAAGCGCAAACAGGAAACCATTGTCGCCCAAGAACGACAGCGGCACGTTGCAGTTGTCTGCCTCCGTGAACGTCCGGATGATCGTCATTTGCTCCTGAATCACGTCGCTCGCCTCCTTCAGCAATGCCTTCAGCTTTTCGACTGTATGCTCTTCGTGCGCTGCGGATATCTTCGCGTACTGCGCTTCGAACTGCTCCAGCTTGCCCTTGGCGTATGTCACGGCGTCTTCACCTCCGCCAAACAGACTCACACAGCCTATGTCTAATCCGCACACAGAATCCGAACGAAGATGAGGGGCGTCTCTTAGGGGCGATTGCTGTGATGACGGATAGACGCGACGAACGGGTGTGGAATTGAAGTTGGTGATGATCTGTCCCTGCTTCTGGACCATTTCCTAGCCATGAGTTGGGTCCAATGGAGTCACATTCATCACAGCATTGTTCTCCTTCACGATTCCCTCCAGCTCTGTAATACGGTTACGCAGCACCGTCAGCTGCTTCTCATAGCTTCCACTGACCTTCTCTTCCAGCTCCTTTGCCGTGTCCACAACGACCTCTTCCGCCGGAATGCAATTGGTGTTAAACACGCGATGGCGAATTGGCTGCTTGTTCATCGCCGACGCCAGCTTTGATCGCAGAGCGCTAATCTCGTTGCTCTGTTGCTTCATCGTGATCTACTCGTTACGGGCGAATGGCACGAAACACAGATTGAATGTTGTATTTGTTGATCGCCTCGTTCGCTTTCATGTGTGCCTCTTTGACTTGCCTCTCTAGCGCGATCTGATTCTGCTTTTGGGAGGCCAACTCCTTTTGAAGGTGCATGGCTTCCTTCTTCTGGCTCTATAGACTGAGTGAATTGTGAGTTTGGTGACTTCTTGCGCTTGCTGCAGTTGTCGCGCCAATTGCTGCTTCTCTTGCACCACTCGCTAGTCATGAGAAGGAACACGCAAAGACACTTCTGACTCGGTTTGAAACTTTCGCACTTGGAAGCGACTCTAGGCGTCATGGAGACAGAGCAGCGTCACGTCATCCACCTGCTTCTTCTGCACGCGAATCTTCTCGAGAAGACGGTAGAATGTGTTGACCACCTAGCCGTTAAGGAAGAGAGCAAAAACAACACTAACAACATCGTCCTTGTCCGCGGAATCAAATTTCAGTTGTACATCCACTCCCAGTTGCTGCAGCCTAAAATGAAGGAGAGTGGATGAAAGGTACCGTTCATTCACGAATTGAATGCTCTGCTCCAGCGTATCTTCCGTAGCAATGCTATAGAAGCTCATTTCTGTATCTTCTAAGAGATGATCGTGCATCCGTGCTTATCTACTGTTCTCCTTTGAAACGGCTTGCTTCTCGTCTAGTATGGATCAGTGGAACTCAGTACAACCAACCTGTTAAAGATACATCCATTTTGAAATGAGAATGATGATTTGGGAGGAAGTGTGGGAGGAGGAAGAGTGTGGATTGTTGCTCCGTTTTCTTCCACAATAGCAGGCAAAAGGGAGTCAGTGTTGTGGAAGGAAGGAAATGAACAGAGGAGTGTGAATTTGAAGTGTATGCATTGATTGTAACAAATTGAAGTGGAAAGGAAGCGTGATGTTACGATTGTGATTGTCCTTCTCCCTTTCGTCTCAAATTGGATTGTGCCCATGGAGTGAATGTGTTTCACGAGAGATGGGTGTGAAGCCTGTCTGGACTCCACTATTTCTGCCGATTTTTGTGTTTTGGTCGAGTGACAGACACTTTACCGTTTGGGTTCCTGGCTGTCAATTCGGATAGAAGGCATTCTTTGTACACAGCCGGTGGGTAAGGAATGGAAAAGACTACTGTGAGTGAGGAACTCGTATTCTTCTTGTGACAGTGGGTTAGGGGTAGAAAACGAACTATGAAAAGTTGAGGAAAGTGGCGGCGCTGATGAAGCAGCGCATTGTAAGTGTCTTCGGTTCCCTTTGATTGGTTAGCAGCAGCTGGAGGAAAAGGATAAGGTATCTGTGCAAACCATTGCAGATATGGAGAAGCAAAGGGTAGATTGTGAGTATTCGCTGGTGAGTGATAGAAGGAGGCAGAAATATCGTTAGCTGGGTTGGAATCGGAAAAGAGGGTAGTGTGAGATGATCTATTTTCATGGATAGGAGCTAGCGGAGAAGCTGAAGCAGTTGGAAGATGAAAACGTACTCTTCTGATGGTATTTGTATGACATCCAGAAAGACATCCATTCTGCAAAGGAGTCTGCAGAGAATCAGATAGCATTACTAACGAAGGAGAAGACAGAGTTGTTTGTAAGCGCTGTGTGTTGAATTGAAATGCAGTCGACGATTAATGCAGAGATGAGAGAGCAGTCGCAGAAGAATGCAGAGACTATCGTATTGCTTGTGCAGTGCTCGTTAGCGTTAGAAAGAGAAGGAGGAGGAGATCGAGGCGCTCAAGAGCAAATTGAAATCGTTTCAAGATGCGAATGAGCAAGTGACGAATCTCAAGACGCTCTTAGCAAAGGCACATGCCGTTATTCAGAAGCACGTATTGTTACTGTGATAGCGCATGACGAATAGAAGGAAGAGAATCGTGCCTTACAAGAGAAGCTCGAAGGAGTGAACAAAGAGAAGGAGGATTTGGAGAGTGTGACGAGAGAGAGAGACGAAGCGATAACGGCGAAGGAGAGTCTTCAGAGTGCGTTGAAGGAGAAGGAGAAGGAAGAGGAGGAGTACAAGAAGAGAACGAGTGAAGAGATGGAGTCGTTGAAGAAGAGCGAGAAGGAGAAGGAAGAGAGAATGAAGGAGGCGATGGAGAGACTTCAGAGTGAACTGAAGGAGAAGGAGGAAGAGAAGGAGAGATTGAATGGAGAGATTGAGGGTTTGAAGAAACAGAATGAGGAGATGGAGAGACTTCAGAGCGAGGTGAAGAAGCAGGAGGTGGAGGAGGAGAAGGAGGTGGTTAAGAGACTTCAGGGTGAGTTGCAAGCGATGAAGGAAGAGAAGGAGAGATTGAATGAGGAGATTGAGGGTTTGAAGAAACAGAATGAGGAGATGGAGAGACTTCAGAGCGAGTTGAAGAAGAGTGTGGAGGAGAAGGATGAACTGAGTGGAGAGATGGAATCATTGAAGAAGGAGAAGGATGAAGAGAAGGAGAGATTGAATGGAGAGATTGAGGATTTGAAGAAAGAGAGTTCCCAGCAGAATGAGGAGTTGGAGAGACTTCAGAGTGAGCTGAAGGAACAAGAAACGTCGAAGGGAGAGATCGAGTCGTTGAAGAGTGAGAATGAAGAACTCCACCGCCTCCAGAGCGAGCTGACGAAGAACGAGGAGGAGAAGAAGGACTTGAGTGAGAAGGTTACCAAACTTGCCAAGCAAAGCGAAGCGATCCAGACGCTTCAGACAGAACTGAATGAGGCAAAGGAGGAGAAGGCGCAACTGATGACGGAGTTGGACGAGGTGAAGAGAGAGAAGGAGACGCTTCAATGTGAATGGAAGGAGGAGAAGGAGAAGCTGAGTGGAGAGGTGGAGAGGCTTCAGAGTGAGTTGAATGGGGAGATGGAGATGTTGAAGAAGAAGGAGGAGGAGATGAAGCGATTGGAGAGCGAGTTGAAGAGGATTGAGAACGAGAAGGAGGAGAAGGAAGTGGAGGTGCGAACGGAGCGTGAAGCGCTCGAACAGAGACTGAAGGACTGTGAAGAAGAGAAGGCGAGATTGAGTGAATCGATCGAGACTCAGAAGAACGAGGTGGAGAGCGCGAAGAAGGAGTTGGAGGAGAAGGAGAAGGAGCGAGTGAGACTGGCTAAATTGGTTGGCGTGTTGAAGAGCGAACGAGAAGGCGAGTTGAGTGAGAAGGAAGCGAGAATGAGCGAGAAGGTGGAGAGACTTCAGAGCGAACTGAAGGAGAAGGAAGAGGCGTTGAGTGGAGAGATCGAGTCACAGAAGAAGGAGAAAGAGAAGCTGGTTAAGGAGCTGGAGAGTGCTCAGAGTGAGTTGAAGAAGAGCGAGGAGAAGATGTTGAAGGAGGTGGAGTCACTGAAGGAGAAGGACGAAGAGTGTTTGAGGCTGAAAGAGGAGATAACGAGACTTCAGAGTGAGTTGGAGGAGAAGGCGAAGGAGGTGGAGAAGGCGCTGAACGAAGCGAACGAAGCGAAGGAGAAGATGAAGTGCTTGGCAAAGAAGAGCGAGGAGGAGAAGGAGGTATTGGAGAAGGACGTACTGGAGAAGAAGGAGGAGATTGAGAAGCTGCAGAAGGAAGTGGAAGAAAGAGAAAAGGAAGTGGGTGAACTGAAGGCGTCGATGGAGTTGAAGAGACAGAGTGATTCGGAGTTGAGTGGAGAGATTGAGCGACTTCAGAAGGAGTTGAAGAAGAAGGAAGAGACGTTGAACGAAGAGATGGAGTCGTTGAAGAAGAGCGAGAAGGAGAAGGAAGAGAGAATGAAGGAGGCGATGGAGAGACTTCAGAGTGAACTGAAGGAGAAGGAGGAAGAGAAGGAGAGATTGAATGAGGAGATTGAGGGTTTGAAGAAACAGAATGAAGAATTGGAGAGACTTCAGAGCGAGTTGAAGAAGGAGAAGGATAAACTGAATGAAGAGATGGAAAGACTCCAGAACGAGTTGCAGTCAGCGAAGGACGAGAAGGAACAGTTAAGTAGAGAACTCGATGACTTGAAGAAACAGAATGAAGAATTGGAGAAACTTCAAAGCGAATTGAAGGAGAACGAAGAAGAGAAAGCAAAGCTGAAGGAAGAACTCAACTCGTTACAGAAGGAGAACGAAACCCAATCGAAACAGAACGAAGAACTCCACCGCCTCCAGAGCGAGCTGACGAAGAACGAAGAAGAAAGAAACCGCCTAACGGAGGAAATCACATCCCTCAGGAAGCAGAACGAAGCCATCGCCCAGCTCCAGAGCGAACTGACGAAGAAGGAGGCGGAGAAGGCGGAGCTGAGCGCCAAACTCTCTGAACTGACCCAGCAGAGCGAGTCGCACTCCCAATCCGTCGAGAGACTTCAGCGCGAGCTGCAGAGCAGCAAGGAGGAGATGGACTCTATTCGAGACCAGCACGCGCAGCAGCAGGAAGAGAACGCGAAGCTCCTCTCCGAGAAGGAGGAGACGGCGTCGATTCTTGTTCGCGTGACGGGTGATCGTGATGCGTAGAACGACATGCAGACCGCCAACACGGAGCTGTGTGCGGCGAAGGAGCAGGCTCTCGTGGCGCTGCGAGAGAAGGAAGAGGCGCTGAAGGTGGGTCTGGGACAGTGCAATGATGCTTAGAAGGAGGAGAAGGAAGTGAGTGAGTTGACGGAGAAGCTGGTGGAGGCGTTCTCTTCCTCTCACGACTAGAACGCGGCTGAGGAACAAATGAAGCGTCACGTCGCAGAACAGGTGGCTTCGCTGTCGCGTGGTTATGGGTAGAAGGAGAACGAGAGCCGCATCGAGTCGCTGGAGGCGGGTCTGAAGGCGAGGTGAGTCCACACACGTGCTGTGACGGTTAGCCAGGCGCAAGAAGCGCGATTGAAGTCGCTGATCAACCGGTCGACGAAGGTGCTGAAAGAGAGCGTAGGGAGGGGAGCCGAAGCATCATGGATAGAACCAGATGGGCGAGCGCGTGGCGCAGCTGGAGGGCGAGAAGGCGCAGCTGCAGAACCAGATCAGCAACCTGAACAGCAGTCTGATCGCGCTGAAGAACGAGCAGAGCGCACAGAGCGACAACGTGCTGGAGGTGGAGAAGCGATTGAAGGAGAAGGAGCAGGTAATTCTCGAACTCGGCGGCCTGGTGAAGACTCTCCAGGCAAGTGCGGTGGGTTCTGTGAAGGGAGTTGACGCGTAGAAGGAGGCGGAGCAGCGCATTGAGGAGAAGGAGAGCCAGATCGTAGGCGCGCGAGGGGAGGCTCAGAAGTAGGTTCACCTCACCCAGCTGAACCAGTCGATCAGCGACGAGTTGGGGATCAAGAAACAGGGCGAGACGCGCACCGCCGCTCTGCTGACGCAGCTGCAGAAGAAGATCGAGGTGCTGAGCAGCGATGTACCGCTCATGGCGAGTGTTGAGAAGTAGTGCGCACGACTTCAGTCGTTGTTCGACCCGACGTTCCTGCCCTTCACGCACCAGGAACTCGTGGACGAGGAGGAGGTGACGCGCGGCGAGGGCAGTGTGAAGGTGGTGTGTCGCCTGCTGGTGCAGGAGAAGGACGACGTGGCGGCGATGGAGTGGGTGTTCGCCGTCTTCTCGAAGGAGGGCGAGGCGTCCATTGCGAAGTGGGTGGAGGTGCCCGCGTTGCAGTCCGGCTATCCGAGTAGCGATGAGGGTGTGAGTGAAGTGCAGGTGTGCCGTTGCCGGAGGAGCTGTCGGCGTCGCTGCAGAAGGTGACGATCCACGCGGAGGCGAAGGAGTCCACCTCGCAGCGTCAGCTGGAGCAGCTGCAGCAGTCGTTCGAGTCGTACAAGAAGAAGACGAAGGCGGCGACGAGTCTGCTGCAGGAGAAGAACAGCGCGATGGGCGAGGAGATGAAGAAGCTGGCGGACGAGGTGAGCGTGAACGGTGGTCGTGAGGGGTAGGTGAAGAAGTCGAGCGCGCGGCTGGAGGCGATGAAGAAGGAGATGGAGGAGCAGGTGGTGGTGATGGAGGTGTTGAAGAAGCGCAGTGAGGAGGTGGAGGCGATGAAGGACGAGGAGGTGGAGAGAGTGAAGAGGAGTGTGAGTGCGCTGGAGAAGGAGAAGGAGGCGGTGGAGAAGGCGCTGAAGGCGAACGAAGCGCGGTTGAGTGATATGTTGAAGGAGTTGGAGCGAGCGAAGGAGGAGAGCGAGGAGCGAGCGGAGGCGTGTCGTTCGAGCGAAGAGACGATTGCGGCGTTGCAACGGCAGCTGCAGGAGCAGGCGCAGCAGCGTGCGGAGGAGAAGCTCTCTCCGGTGGAGGTGAAGGAGGAGGTGAAGGAAGAGACGCCTGTGCCGGTGCCCGTGGAGGTGACGACGGACGTCAGTTCTTCTCTCGAAATGCCGCTGAGTTACCGCCGCGACCGCGAGCTGAACCACGACTCGCGCCTGAGCCGTCGGGGTGGAGAGAAGGAATGAGGCGTAGAAGTGCAGAGCGAGAGCGACAAGATGCTGGTGGACGTGACGAAGGGCGTGACGGAGGAGACGATGTGAGAGAGAGGAGAGGGAGTGACGTGTAGTGGAATGTATGCGCTGCCCCACAAGGTGATCGAGGAGTTGCGTGAGGAGTTGAAGCGAGTGAAGGCTGACAACGAGAAGAACGCGAAGTGAGAGCGAGAAGGAGTGGTGACGGGTAGCAGGGTGGAGAGCTACAAGAAGGAGTTGGAGGTGAAGACGCAGTACATCCAGGACTTGGAGGGAGATGTGAAGCAGATGAAGACGATGACGGCGCAGGAGAACGTCCAGTACTTACGACACACGCTTGTGAAGTTCCTGTGTGATTCGACCAAGTCGGAGCAGGAGAAGATTGTTCACGTGGTGGAGCAGCTTCTCCAAATGACGTGGTGGTGGTGAGGAGGAGTGACGCGTAGACCGGAGGAGTCGGAGAAGCTCGAGAGGAGTTTTAGACTGAACCAGCGCGGTTGGTTTTTCTAGTTAAGCGCTGTTTGTTTGAGTCCCGAAATCGGGGGTGTTTTGGTCGTCCGTTCACTTTGAAAAGAAGAGTTGAAATGACGGAGAGACAAGTGGCGTTTTCATCGCCCATCTACTGCATGACGAATTTCCCATGCCCCACCTTTCTCGAGCGATCGATTCGTGCGATGTCACTCGTTCCGCTAACGCATAGGCACGTCGCCCCACATCATTCTGTGCGGTGGCGGTGGGAAGGGAAACACTGGGATTTCGAACTTCATTGTGGAAGTGCGTGGCAGGCCTGAAGAATAGACGATCGGGAGTGTGAAACGGTCGGAGGACGGTATTCTGTCCTTCAGCAAATTGGTGAATTGCAATACGGAGCACGATCTTGTGCATCAGGTGGTTCCCGCTTCAAATGTTCACTCTCCGTTAACCCTTCACGTATAGGGAAGATTCGTATTCGGTAGCTTGCGTAACGGAACGGTCATCTACCGCGTGGTGAAGGGAGAGAAAGAAGCGCTGGCGTATTGTTGCTTTGATGAGTTCAACCTAGGTTGGAGAGGGTTCTGTTCAAAGAGACAGACACGGCGAAGTCTGGAATGCAGGTACGGAGCAGCAATTTCCGTTCAGAGTAGAACGCGATCATTGTGAAGAAGGATGACGTGACGTTCTTCACTGGAGGAGAAGACGGAACGCTTCGCTCCTATCGATTTGAGCTGAAGGGAGATGCTAACCGCAGGTATGTGTTGCACGCATTCTCTGAAGTGCAGCTGTGACGTACGAGAGCTGGAATCGCTTCATCTCTTCGAATGCCCGATCACGACGATGGCGTTCAATCCAACGGAGAAATTCGTTGACTCTCACTCAGTGGATGATGGAGTAGTGTATCGTGGGATCTCAGAAGGGCGAGATTGCGATGATCGATCTGTCCACCATGGGCATTGTGCAGCGCATTCCCTCTCCTTCGCCTCGCACGAAGGTCCGAAGCCTGCTCTTCCCTTCCTCCACGGTACTGTTGGCGCTGATGAACGAGGGCGGTGTGAACTCACGTATGTACTTCTTCGTTCCTGAGGCCGACGCGTCGTCTGTGAAGTGGAAGGTGGACCACAGCGTTGCGTTCAAGAATCACACATTCTGCTGCATGCACTTCAAGTACGGTCGCTGCAAGCTGCATTTACACATAGCCGTGAGAGCAGCACGATCAGCGTTGGAAGCAACCAGGGCGAAGTCGGTGTCTTTGAGTATCCCTCCCTCCGCAAGTATATGAAGGTATTTCCTTGTGTTTTGTGCGAGTGTAGATGTGCTCCATTCACGATATGCCCGTCACGTCCTTGACGTCTCTCCCTTCACATGAATCCCTGTTGTCCGTTGCCGAGCGAAATGCGAAGGATGATATGAATGAGTGGATCGTGTCGTCCTCCGTGGACTACACCTTGTCCGTGTTCAGGTGTAAGAGGAATACGGTGAGTGTGCGAATGGAGCTGGTGATCTGGCTGCTCTTCGTGATGATAGCTGTTGCATATGGTGTGTTCTGTTTGAGGAAGTAGCGGTGTTTGTTTCAATCGCAAAGGGTTTCGGAGTTTCTGTGTGGAATGGACTGCCCTCATCGCCACAAAGCCATCCCTCATGCAATCTTCCACAGGACACGATCAACCAAAATGGAGAAGAAAAGGAGGATGCCAAAGAAAGGGTCAATTTCTGTCAAATCGGATTCAAACAGAATGGAGGAGCTACTAGATTGCTTTGCGTTTAAGAAGGTTCCCACCGTGGAGCGAGCCCGAAAGCGGGACTTGCGTAAGGAAAGCAAAGATGCTCCAGAGAAGAAGCCAAAGTTGCTCAGCGATATTCTCTCTGGAGAGAACCTGCCCTCCTTAGTTCCTTCGTACACAACGAATGGTAATGGAGCTGCTGCTCGCTCAAATACAGGCATTCCCGTAAGCAAAGAGCCCTCTTCCCGATGGTCGCGCGTGCCTCTTCCGCTGTCGAAGAGAGACCCCATTCTCGCAGTGCAGCACTGGGAACGCGAGGGAAGTATGCCGTACACACCCCCTTCTGACATTCCGCTCCATCCGACATCGGTGATTGAGTACACGGGTGCGTTTCTTCGGTTGGTCGTTGAGAGGTAGATGCGGACTATGAGAACGCCAAGTGCAAGGGCGAGTCCTGGGAGAAGACGAACACCGATTTCCTCTTCTCTCTTTGCAGAACGTACGCGAGTGAATCGCGCTGAAGTGTAGGTACAATCTCCGCTGGCCCGTGATCGTGGAACTGATCAACATGCGTCTCAACCTCAATCTGGAGGCGTGCCAGCTGCGTTACTACACCGTGTCCAAGCTGATTCTCGGTTACCGCAACAAGCAGGGAATCCAGCTGACGCCCGAAGAGGAGCAGCTGTTCAAGTACGGATACGATAACAGCTTCTGCAAGAATCGTCGTCAGACGCTGGATCGCGCGTTCCTCATCAGCCGAGTGGGAAACGACGCGGAGCGAAAGCTGCAGGACCGTATCGATGCGATCGATTCACAGCTGAACCGAATCACCTCCGTAGAGTCGAAATGGTTCTATAACGCGTAGAATGAGAACACGGAGGGCTATGGTCCCTACGACGATCTGAACGCCATTCCGACTGTGATGAAGGGTGGAAGCAGAGCGCGGTCGTAATGCGTAGAATCGCCGGTGTATCTGAAGCCCTCTCCCGGAGTCACGCTGCGGAGCGCTCGTTTTGACAACAATGTGCGTGTGGAGTGGGAAGAGTTAGGGATAGAGTGCATCGGGCTACTTCGCTGACAACACGCAGAAGCGCCTCATTCAGATCCTGGCGGAGATGAACGTCCAGATTCCTCACATGGCGACAAAGCGCGTGTGCGATACGCTGGATCGACTGAAGCAGGACATTGTGAAGCTGATTCTGTTGCGAGTGGGTGGAATGCCAATCTCTTAGGTGTAGAAGTATCTGGCGCAGAACAACTACGCGATGCCGGCTCCGAATCCGATCATGAGCCAAATGAGCGACAACAAGGCATTCTTTTTGGAAGAGCGTAACGTCTAGAAAAAGAGGAAGTCGGTGCCCTCTTCTGTAAACTATTCCGGTCCTCCAAAGTCGTTTAATCGATGAGTGTTTGTGTTTCTTTCACATGGAAGAAATCACCCCGATTTGTGGCATCCCTCCACAGAAAACCCTAACCATGGAGAAGAAAGAAGAAAAGAAGGTTGAAACTGTGAACGACGACAAAGTCGAGACCACGTAGCTTGTTGTCTGCGAGAAGTCACCATGCGTAGTCCCTGTGCAATGATGCTGCATTCCATCGGTTTTGCACTCATCCTGATCGGAGTGAACTACCTCATCCTCCAGGAGCGCATTCTTGGCGAGGCTGCCGCTCCCATCGAGAAGTACGTGAATGAGGCTGTTTGGATTGTGTGTATGACTCACCGCTAGTACATTTTGGAGGACGATAGGAAGGTGCGCAAGCAGTATGACCGTGATGTGGTGATGTTGTACTCTGTCTACGTGAAGGTATTGTTGACTGCATGTTCTCATCTCAAGCCCCATCCCAACTTCGGACTGCGTGAAGAGGAGTTTGATCTGAGCTTTGGAAACCAAATGCGCGTGCGCCGCGTCACCGAGTACTGCCAGTGGAAGGAGGTTTGACTGGATTCAGTCATTCACACATAGTTCAAATCCGAGAACGGAGAGGTTTCGTACGAGAAGGGTTGGTACGATCACAAGTAGCGTCGTCGTGGAAATCTTAGGGGTAGCATTTCCTCGGACGACTTCGTCGATGAAGAGCACCATCTCAACATCAACCGCGATCCTTTCCCCTCGTTCCCGTTTCACTGTGCACTCATCCGTAGTCGCGAGTCCGTCCCTCGTCGCATCCTTCTCGGCTCCTTCGTGGTCGATCCCCAATTCTTCAGCGATTACGTACGCCTCTCTCTCCCCCATGTCCATTAGCACAGCCACCCCAGCCGCTACGACCCGAGCGCCTACTCGACGGAGTTCGTTCCGGACACGACCCGCAAGGAGGGCTTCAGTTACGTGAGCTCGTCGTGGTACTACAGCAAGATCCAGCTGGTCTCCGACGTGGAGCATCTGAAGAGCGCGAACTTCACGGTGCTGAGCGACGCGGAGGAGGAGGCGTTCGCCGAGGCGTGCGAACCTGGCGACATCCGTGTGGGCTTCGAGATCGAGCGGTTCCCGCCCGAGGTGACGGTGATTGGCATCCAGGTGGATGAGGCGATGCGTGGTGAGGCGTAGAACGACTACCGAATCATGCCGATCCGCGAGGAGGGCACGCCTCGGTACATCATGTTCGATAAGTACGTGCGTCCGAAGGATGTGTTGAGCGTGGTGGAGAAGAAGGAGCAGCTGAGTCTCCAGTTCTGGCGCGTGGTGTGTGGCGTGATGGTGTTCTTCGGCATGCTGTGTCGCAACGAGGACCGCATGCCGTTCCCTGTGGAGGATGAGTGGTGGCGTGATGTGTAGTCGATGCCGCACGTGGTGAGGAGTCTGGCGTGTGCGGTGCTGTATCCCATGCTCACGACGCTGGTGATGCGCGCCTACCTCTACGGCGTGACGGATAACAACGTGTTTAGAATGGTGCTGTACACCGTGCTGCCCGCCCTGTTGTTCTTCTCGCTGGATCTTCTCTTCAAGCTGATTCGCATGTACCGCTACGGACTGAAGATTCTGGCAGAGAAGAAGAAGGAGGAGGAAGAGTTGAAAAAGAAGAAGGAGGAATAGACGTGTTTGTTTGGAAGGGGTGCTACTCTAGCATTACATCATGTACATTCACATCACACACAACCACTCCTACTATCGTATTCTACACACTGTCGTGAACACGAATATATACTACACTATAGTGCGCTACTCACTGGTTGGAGAGAAAAGGCGAATCAAAACAGAGCATTATTTCCATGGAAATCCACATAGAAGTACATGGAATTCACATGGAGTTAGATGGAAGTACATGTAACTCCATATAACTCCATGGAATTAGACATAGAAGTACATGGATTTACATGGATTCACATGGTCTGTACTCCATTTTGGACAATTGGAACTTAGTTGGTGCTTTTCTTTAGTAAACAGTACTAACAGTGAAAACTACTGCAAAGCAGGATCTGGAGTAATGTCTTTGACGACAGACAGGAGGCAACGAAGATGTCGAACCAGCTCCAGCTTATCTTGTCTCCGAGGATTGAGTAGGTCGTCACGACGTTCATACACCTTGCACAGATGGTCTTGGATGATGTAGTCAATCTGGGCATCTTTCAACTATGAAGCCTCTTCATCGCATAGAAACCGGCCATCGCATGTGTCACGGAGTTCTACCCCAGCCTTAAGAATAGTTTCAATGAGCTTCTCATGCTCTTGTCTCGAAACGCGGCGTAAGGCGTTAACTGGACGAGGAGGCGGATTGAACAGCATAGTACTAGTTAGGCTGTCGGAGTCCGCTGCCAATTGATTCAGATCATTCCCGTCGAGCGTCACTTTCAAGATCGGTGGGGGAAGGCGCACGGCGTGATGTACGAGGACAACACTGAAGCCATCAACACCTTTAACCACATGGTGGAGTACTACCGACGTGCGTGCCTGGCTGTGACGGGAGAGGAGTGCGGCGCATGGATGCTGAAGGCGAGGAGTCTTGAGATCGAGTACAGCAGCTTCCACCCTGTCAAGGAAGTACACGTTGACTAGCCTTCACGTCATCAGTAGGGGTATACCGAAACGGCTGTGTACGATTACATGACGGAGAATCCGGACTGCTTCATGTGGAAATGGAAGTTCGAGCACCTGATGCAGAGATCTTCCAACCCGATCGAGTCGTGCATGAACTGGATGAATTCCGATCTGTTTGGGTTCGGCGCTATTTGCTCGGCCTCCGTATTCTGCAGGTACAAGCAGCTGGTGCTATGGATCCTCCACAGCATTGAGAGAAGGTGGCTGCTGTTGAGAAGCGCGAGGAGAGCCGTGCCGTTGAGGAGTGCTGATGATCCGTACTGTTCTTGGTGCGTATCCAGGGTAATCAGGAATGGGCATTTCATTGAGCAGTATAAGAGGGTATTGATTGTAGAAGCAAGCGGGAGGAGTGAGTTCAAAGCAGGAACGGTGGAGTGGGATGGACAATTGAATGGAAGAAGGGTCGAGACTGCAAGGGGCTTCTATCGAGTAGTTGACACGGCGTTTAAGATGGTCTTCAAAGTGGACACAAGCAACACGGACGATCCCTGTAGCTGTCACACGACACACTGGGAAGAGATCCCTTGCGTCCACTTGATGAGGGTTCTTCGCGAGATCAAGGAGAGTGACTCTGTTTGGGACTATGTGGGTGACGTTTACAGGCTGAATCGTGTGAGCCAGACGTGCGGTGAGTTGAGTGAGAATGAGAGAGAGTTGTATGACTGGCTGATTGATCTGGATGTGACGGACGAGAGAGGAAGTGAGTTGATTGTGAGACGCTATGGTCGCAACAACGGAAGGCAGGCACGAAGACTACCCAGCAGGGGAGAGAACCTGCCGGAGAGTACATGACACCGCTGCTGGGACTGTATTGAATGAGAGATGAGAATACGTTACGTTGTTTGATGAATACACGAATTACATGAACTGGCAATACATGCAGATACTCTTCTCCAATGTCATTACATAAGGAATCACTGACCCAATAAGACAACAAGAGCTATTGCAATCCATAGGAAATCCTCGATGATAGCTCGACCACTCATGCACTCACAGCAACGATTGATGCCTGTAATGGGTTCCAACATCACGCTTTGCATCAAATGAACAGACAATAGCAAACTGTAGCCTCAAGAGTCGGTAGAAAGAGGGGACGACATGATGTAACACAGCACCCTCCTTTCGAGTCACAGTTCCTCATCAGATATGCATGAAACATAAGTATATCACCACTGCTAGCACTGGATACAAGGAACTGACATACACACGGATTGTCTCCAACGATCACCATATGCATATACCCACATTCAGAACCATCGATATGATTCACTGGCATAGGAATGAATGAGACAAACCACACAATAGTTGAAACAGATTGTCTCACAATGAAACTCTGGATACATACTAAGAACCCGATAGTAACTACTAGATAAGGATAACTAGACTATCAGATTAGGAAACCAGTACACGGTGACGAAATGAGACTATCAAAGGATGAATACACAATCACTATAGTGTATTGTACAACATACAACTATTGAAGTCAAGAGTGGCATATGCCATCCTCAATTGTAGCAAAGGCGCCATCATCACCAGAAGCAGATCGCTATACTGACCATTCACTCAAAGAACCGTTCAGAATACAATAGCGCATGGTCTTTGGGGCGTTAGTCCTGAGAAGAAGCACCAGCAAAGCCCCAAATGTCCAAAATGGAATGGATTTACATGGAATTCCACATGGAGATACATGGAGTTCTATGTCTAATTCCATGGAGTTATATGGAGTTACATGTACTTCCATCTAACTCCATGTGAATTCCATGTACTTCTATGTGGATTTCCATGGAAATAATGCTCTGTTTTGATTCGCCTTTTCTCTCCAACCAGTGAGTAGCGCACTATAGTGTAGTATATATTCGTGTTCACGACAGTGTGTAGAATACGATAGTAGGAGTGGTTGTGTGTGATGTGAATGTACATGATGTAATGCTAGAGTAGCACCCCTTCCAAACAAAGAACCAATAAAGGACTATAACTTGTAACTCGCAGACTCGCCTCCCACCTTCTTCTTGTTCTCGATCACGCGACTCTTGATGTCATTGATCGTGTTGGTGGTTTCCTCCTACGCTTCACTCCCCTCTCGCACACTCCACCTGCAACTTCTTGAAGAAGGTGCTCGACTTGAAGTCGTCGCTCTTCGTCACCTCCACGCCCTTCTTCACGTTCTTCGCCTACACCTCACTCTCTCCTCTTTCTCCCACGTTCAACGACTCCTTCACCTTGCGGTTCTCCAGAATGCGCTTCGCCTTGTCATCGTACGCGGCACGCTCCAGCAGCTCGTTCTCCTCGCGCACCTTCTTCGCGTGACGCTTCTCCTTCTTCGCGCGTCTCTCGCGCATTCTCTCCTCCTGGTCCTTCTCGCTCTCGCCCTTCAGCACCTTCGTGTTGCCGCTGTAGTACTACGTGTCATCCCACACACCAACTCACACCTCCTCCGGAGCCTTCTGCGTCTCCGCGCTCACACTGATGGGCAGAGCCTCCTCCATGCTCAGCGCAGGCGCAGACGAGACGACGGAGAAGGTGCTGGTGTTCGCCGACGGCGTGAAGTGCGTGTTGCACAGGCGATCCAGCGACACGCAGAGACGCGTGAAGAGCTCCTTGATCTCCTCCTTCTTCTTGTCCACCTCCGCCTTGCTCTTGTCCACGTTGTGCATCTGCTTCATGTACTCCGCCTCGTAGATCTCGCCCAGACCCTTCTCGCTCTTCTCCGTCGACACCTCCTCCACCTCCTTCTCCACCTTCTCTCGCGGCGGCGCCTTGCGCACGGGGTCGTCGAACGCCTGGTCCATGATTCGCTTCTACGCGTGACGTCGCGAAGAGACAACCACCTTGATCATATCTTCCAGAGACATCGTACTCTCCACCGTCGATACGGGAGCCGTGACGCCCACGCGGTCCACGTCCAGGTCCACGCCGAGCAGCTCGTTCTCGCCTCGCGACGCGGCGGTGGTTTCGCCCTGAAGTTCCCAGCTTCGCGGCTGGATGAGCGTCTGCTCCATCTCGGCGATCTGTCGCTTCAGCGATCTGCGGGTGAGTGGTGAGCGACACATATACTTCTTCTCTTCGTCCTCCTCGCTCTCGCTCTCCTCCTCTTCCTTTGCGTTCACGTCTTCCTCGTTCATGTCTTCCTCGTCCTCTCCTTCGCCCTCGCTCTGCTCTATTCCTCACACAGCGGCGGCGACGCTACCCGACAGAGGAGCCATCATATCAATCGAGGTGTCGTCGTCTAGTCGTCACCATGTCCATCGGTGGCTACCCTCGTCGTTTATGTGGTCTTCTTCGAACTCTTCAAAGCGCTGCATTTGGTCCCACAGCTGCTTGTCGTCGAGCGGCTTTTCATTCTCGTCGTCGTCATCTTCTTTGCTCTCGTCCTCTTCTTCCATCTCATCTCCTTCCTCTCCTTCTTCCATACCCTCTTCTTCCTCTCCTTCCATCTCCTCATCACCCTCCTCCTCTCCTTCCATCTCCTCATCACCCTCCTCTTCACTTTCCACAACATCACTATCCTCTTCCCCCTTCACTTCTTCACTCTTCTCCTCCTCTTCCTCGCTCTCTTCCTTCACCTCCTCCAACATCTTCACCTCTCCTCTGTAATGCTTCAGCAACGGCTCCACCTACAATGAACGAACGAAGACACAACTACTCTCAACCGCACTTGCTCCCAGAGACCCTCTCCATCAAAACCGTCGATGTACAGCTGATCCATTTCACCGAACGGAGTCGTTTCGCTCTCCTTCGCTGCGCATCAATTTGGAACGAAAACCCTTACCAAGATCGTAAACCATCTTCAGGGCCGCTTTCAAGCAATCCAGAAACTCGGCATTTCCGTTGAGAAATCCCTGGAGATGATGGAAAAAGCAAACGACTCACTTCCGGATGATTAACCACCTTCTCTTGAAAATCATCGATAACTTTCCTATTTATCTCCATTTTCCGTTGAGCAAGAAAGGAAAACGACGAAAAGAGAAACAAACTAAGGTTAGCTGGCGAGTTCTCACCTCCTAAAGGGACTCCAATAATCGGGACTTCTTTTGGTGGTTTGAGTTGGCAGTTTTTGAAAGGATAGGATGCAGAGGCAACGCGATGAAGACTACGAGGCGCAAGAGGAGGTAGTGCCTCGCTGAGGCGGAGTGAGAGCTAGACTTCGGGACCCATGCCCATCTCCGCGCTTGAATCGGCGGGTATTAATGCCGCCACAGTGAAGAAACTGCAGGAAGCCGGGTATTACACTGTCGAATCAGTGGCTCCCTCTCGTGGCTCTCACGTCTAGGTGGCTTTTGCCACGATGAAAAAGCTCGTGGAAGTCAAGGGCATCAGTGAAGTGAATGCCCAGAAAGTGCAAGCCGCGGCGTCAAAACTCATTCCTATGGGCTTTACCACCGTAGCGACGTGGTTTCGTGATCAAGTGTAGGCAACCGAATATAACAAACTGCGCGAGGACATCGTACACATCTCCACCGGATGCAAGGAACTGGACAAGATTCTTGGCGGTACGCTTTCCTGCTCCTGTTGAGAATAGGTGGCATGGAAACGGGGTCGATCACAGAACTGTACGGAGAGTTCCGAACGGGAAAGACGCAGATGTGCCACACGCTGTGCGTGATCTGCCAGCTGCCCATCGAGCAGGGAGGCGGCGAGGGAAAGGCGATGTACATCGACACGGAGGGCACATTCCGCCCCGAGAGACTCACGCAAATCAGCAAGCGCTTCGGCTTGAACCCCGACGACGTTCTGGACAACGTGACCTACGCTCGCGCCTACAACAGCGAGCACCAGCAGCAGCTCCTCGTCCAGGCGGGCGCCCTGCTATCCGAGTCGCGCTACGCGCTCATCGTGGTTGATTCCGCAACGGCGCTGTTCCGAACCGATTACACGGGAAGAGGAGAGCTGTCGACGCGTCAGCAGAACCTCGCCCAGTTCCTGCGTGCGCTGCAAAAGCTGGCGGACGAATACGGAGTGGCTGTGGTGATCACGAACCAAGTCGTGGCAAATCCCGATAGTGGTGTGTTCGCGAAGGACCCGCTGAAGCCGATCGGCGGAAACATCATCGCCCACGCTTCGCAGACTCGTTTGCGGCTAAAGAAGGGAAGGGGCACGACTCGCATCTGCAAAATTGTGGACTCTCCTTGCCTGGGAGAGGAGGAAGCGTCGTTCGGCATTAGTGAGGAGGGAATTGTTGAAGCTACGGAGTACGCGTGTTTGTTATCATTGCGACTACATCGTGGTGAATATGCGAAGTCGATGAGATACAAGTGCCAAGAGAACTCAACTCATCCACATCAAGCGCTTTTGCCACTATTGTTTCCTATTCATGCAACAAACTGCAAAACAGGCAGTATTAGTGGCGAACAATGACAAGGAGTCAACACCTACGTGAATCAGTGGTTGGAAGAAGAAAGAATGACGAGAGAGGAGGAGATGGGCCCACGAATTCGCATATCTGTTATGAACAGGAGTGTCTTTCCGAGTGTTGTGATGGTGCGTTTGTATTTGGAGGCATTGACGTAGTATTGTGGACACAGCCATTTGGGATTGGACGATTCTGTGTCTGATTGCTTCCAAAGACTGCGCTCACAGAAGCACCGAATGGGAGCACACCCAATGTGGAGAGATGCCATGAAAGCACCCGAATCCACAAACCACCCAACTCCCTCCTCCACCTCCATCAACCCGATCCACGATCCCTCTGCAATCAACGAACAGTGTCTCTCCCAAGAAAGGGGACAAGGGCGCAATTGATGCAAATAGGCTCTATTTCTGTCATGCATCACGAATG
>ERZ1106923.98-NODE-98-length-38319-cov-23.442348_pt1 | contig 38319 bp, 53 predicted proteins | sample MGYA00403657_ERZ1106923 | MGnify/ENA primary metagenome ERZ1106923 (study PRJEB35170, sample SAMEA104062425) | human gut metagenome | biome: human gut; feature: human-associated habitat; material: faeces | place: Denmark | collected 2012-06-19 ...
AAGAACAGCATCGAGACTTCTCAGCGGGTCCCCCACACTGGTACTAACTCGACTCGTGGTGACTTAGCTTCCTAGATCGGACGGGTTAGGGCGCTTTCCACCAGATATGACCGTTCTCACTTCCACTCCTACATCACCCCTCTTAACCATCCTCCTATCACCACTCACCATCACCATCGCAACCCTAACTCCTCTTCTCTCCCATCACCAACACGCTCTTCTGTCTCATACGCGTGCGCAGCAGTGCACTCCACACGCAAAAAGACAAAAGAACAGCATCGAGACTTCTCAGCGGGTCCCCCACACTGGTACTAACTCGACTCCCTACCCCTCTTTTTACTTTTTTTGATATTTGTTTTGTTGTGTTGTGTGTTGTGCAAACATTGTATCATATATCATCGCCGCTTTGTGATTTCCTTTTTGTTATTGACTGCTTCGTGTCGAATATCTTGTGCTGATAGTCTTTCTTTAATACTTCTTTCCATCGTTGATCCACGCGCATGGATTTGTCTAGGTTGTACTCGCTGGTTGAGCGCTGTATGTTGGGATCGTAGTGTTGGTTGAGAAGCCGTAACTCCCAGAGCGTTGCCGCGTGTGCATTGACTTGCTCTGGATCGTCGCCTTCGATACTGTACATGCCAGAGATCCTACGTCCCTCCTCGTTATCCACGAGGGCAGAGAACGCGGGATATCGAATGAGCAATGCTATTCTTTATACTCGTAAGTGAGTGATACCTTTGGATAGATTGATGCACGCAAGCGCGTATTTCGTTGGTAGTTGCAGCGCCAGAGTGGTAAGCGCCTTCGCGAAGGACGGAACACGCTCCTGAAGCAGTTCCTTCCTCTCAAGGAAGCACAGCTACGCAATAATTCCGTTCTCACACCACTACGTCGATGCACTCCAAATAGTCTGGAATGTACTTGTAGTTCTGGGGCAGGATGAAGTCATATCGAATGCTGTAGAGTCGCGTGATGAACAGACCCTCATCGATATTGATGATGCTACTCACGATCTACGCATGATGTAATGTCACCACCACCACCTGCAACAGACGCAAGGAGGCCAGCACGCACTGCAGCGTGCTCTCCATGGAGAGCTCGTTCTTCAGCATGATTTCCTTCAGGATCTGCAACAAGTCGATGATGATGCGAGAGTTCAGCAAATGCCCGAACTTCGCCAAACCCTCCAGCACCACGTGGATGAGCTTCGCGTTGTCTGGCGACTTGAGGATCCGGAAGTACGTCAGAAGCACCTCCTGCAGCGTGTCCTTCTGGAAGGCCTTGTACACGGCGGGATCGGGCCCTTCACTCTCCATCATGATCTTGTCGCTGCGACTCACACACCACTCTTTCCCCTACACTTCGGACAGACGCTTCTTCTTTCTGGACTTCACGCCCAACTCGTCGCCTTCTTCCAGCGCCTCGCGCAGCGGCAGCGAGAGGAATCTGCTCGTCACACCTCGCTCTCCTTACGTACATCTGGATGGTCTTCGGAGGCACCTTGTTCTCCTTGCTGCGCACCATCGCCGCCATCTGACTCACGATGCTGTACGTGATGCTGCCCTGAGCGTCGCCCTTGAACACGGCGCTGAAGCAGTCCGTGACGATGGTCGTGATCTCCTCGTCTCTAGACGTGAACAAGAGAGCCGAGGCGCACTTGGAGGCGACGAACGGAATGATGGCCTTGCACACGGTGTCGGCGAGATTGAACTGGTAGTGGTTCATCAGGAGGTTGCACAGACACTTCACAGCCAGAACCGTCTCCTGCTTCTTGTCCTCGCTCTTGTTCTTGCACGTATTCACGAGCGTCTTCACGTAACTCTACCACTCAGGGTTGGTGTTCAGACAAACGGTGTAGAAGGTCATCAGACTCTCCTCGTAGTTCCGCAGCTTCCTCACCTCCTTCTTCAACTGCCCTTCTCTCTCCTCTTTCGTCGCGATGTGGATCGGATAGTTCTACGCGTGATTGCGTGATGATGCCACTACCGGCAGAACGTCGTTAAACACCTTCATCAGAGACAGCATCGCCACCTGGCGAATGCGGTAGTCTTCGTCCTTCAACAACTGAAGCACGGCGTTCATCGGAGAGATCTCATTGCGACGTCTTGAGATTCCCTTGTCCGGGTTCTCCAGAATCATCTCACAATTCACAGCGATCTGAGTGAGACACTCCTTGTAGTGAGCCTCCTTCTGCGCTGCCTTTTCCTCTAATCGTCAGCTCTTTGGAGTGAAAACGACTTGGCGTGAGCTCCTTCTTTTCCGGCTCTTCTTCCTCTGCACTTCCTTCCAGCAACGCCATGTCGTCGTCCTCATTCTTGTCCACTCCCTGCTTCTTCTCCTTTCTCTTCAATTCCTTCCGTTCACGCTTCGTCAACGGTTTCTCGGGCTCCGTTTCCATCGGCTCTTCTTCCTCCTCCTTCTTCTCCACCTTTTGCTTCTTTGCCACTCTCATCGAACCGTCCTCCATGAATGTCGGCAAATACTCGTCAGGCTCCGCGTTGCTGGTCTAGTCATTACGGACAATGAGAGGAGCAACATTTCTCGGAGCCTTTTCATACTCCTCCTCCTTGTCGCTCTCTTCCTCTTTCTTTCTGCACAATGATTCGACGATAGCACCACCCACTCTCTCTTTTGAGAATTACCGCCTTCCAGTTGAATATCGTTTAGGAAATCGGCATACTTTGAGTTTTTCTAGTAGTTACATCGTTTTGCAGCTCCATTTACCGTAAAGAAAGCCTCATCGTCCAAATAGTCGTCGCTGTCGGAGTCCGTGTAAATGCTTTGATTGTTCTTGCTCATTCGTTCTGTCTTCTCCTGTATTCGATGGGCAGATGGCGTTCTCCTCCCAACCAAGGGATAGTGGAATACCACAAGAACCCCCGTTTTCGGTTGTTTTCGACTTTGAACAGAAACTAAAGGCCAGACAGAATGGGTGTTCCCACTCTATTCAAATGGCTTATTAGTAAGTATCCCAAGTCGATTACCGACTGCGTCGAGGAGATGGGGAGTTTTATCGATGGACAGTACATTCCGCCGGACATATCGAAACCGAACCCAAACGGAATTGAGTTCGACAATTTCTACATTGATATGAACGGTGTTATTCACAATTGTTGCCACAACGAGAATCTTGACAAGGTTCCGCTGAATGACGACGATATGTTCAACAACATCTTTCTGTATGCGTTTCGTCCTTCTCTTTACTGTAGGTATGTTGATCGTCTTGTGGAGCTCGTGAGACCGCGCAAACTGCTGTACTTGGCTGTGGATGGAGTGGCGCCGCGTGCGAAGATGAACCAGCAGCGCTCGCGTCGTTTCAGTGCGTTTCAGGTGCTCGTGTATGATTCTATTCATTGATCAGGAGTCACAGGATCGGAGAGATGCCGAGGACGAAGTGCGAGCGAAGCTGCTTGCCGATGGCTTGCATGTTCCCCCGAAGCGACCGCGTTCTTGGGATTCCAACCAGATCACCCCGGGAACGGAGTTCATGATGAAGGTGTGCAAGAACCTGCGCTATTACATCGCTGATCGCCTCACCAACAATCCCGATTGGAAGGGACTGACTGTCATTCTTTCCGACGGCACAGTACCGGGAGAGGGCGAGCACAAGATCATGGACTACATCCGCCGCGAGCGCGCACAGCCTGGCTACAACCCGAACACAGTGTGGGTGGACTGGGAGAGGTCGTGACGAGTAGCCACATTCTTCACGGACTGGACGCGGATCTCATCATGCTGGGCTTGGCGACGCACGAGCAGCACTTCTACATTCTTCGTGAAGAGGTCATCGCGGCGTCGAAGCAGGTGGCGCGCTGCATTCTCTGCGGCAGCGAGGGTCATTTGTACTGCTGTTGTGCAGACGTGACGCGTAGGGCATCCGAGTGTCAGGGCAAGGCGCCGCCACCGCGCGGTGCGCTGGGTCGCGAGAGCAAGTACATGAAACAGCGCCTGCAGATTCTCCACCTTCCCGTGCTCCGTGAGTACCTCCAGGGCGAGTTCCAGAACCTGGAGCGCGTGATTCGCTTCCCGTACGACTTCGAGAACATCATCGACGACATCGTGTTCTTCTGCTTCCTCGTGGGCAACGACTTCCTGCCGCACCTGCCCTGTCTGGAGATCCGCGAGGGTGGGCTGAACCTGCTGTTCAACCTGTACAAGTCGCTCCTGCCCACGATGGACGGCTACCTCACGAGCGAAGGAGGCATTGTGAACCTGCGTCGCGCGCACCTCATCTTCAACGAGCTGGCGAAGATCGAGGGAGAGATCCTGAGACGCAGACGGTACGGTTGTGGCGGTCGCGTGATGGATAGAGCGGTGCAGCTGGACAACGAGTACCGGAAGCGGTCACGAAACATCAGCGTTCAGGGGTTGATCAAGGCGCCTGACCTGAAGAAGATGGCGACGAAGAACAAGGAGGAGATCAACCTGGACCAGGACGAGGACGACTTCGACAAGGCGGCAGGCTTCGACGAGGACAAGAAGAAGGAGATGGACGACTTGCTGTCTGCCGTGAACGACTCGCTCTTCGCGAAGGAGGAGAAGGAGAAGAAGAAGGTGGAGGCGAAGGAGACGGCGGAGTTCGACCACCTGACGGAGGAGGAGAAGCTGAGCAGCGAGAAGAAGTGGGTGTGTATCGTTGTGCTGATGAACAGGCTGAACCTGGAGGTGGCGAAGAAGTTCTACGACATGAACAAGAACGACGACGTGGTGGACACGGTGCGCATGGGCGAAGAGGGCTGGCAGTCGCGCTACTACCAGGAGAAGTTCGGCAAGACGCACAAGCTGACCTCGCAGTTCTACGAGGACATCGCGCAGAAGTACGTGGAGGGTCTGCAGTGGGTCATGCAGTACTACTATCGTGGTGTTCCGTCGTGGGAGTGGTTCTACCCCTACCACTACGCGCCGTGCGCCTTCACGCTCGCGCGCTTCAACTACAAGAACGCGGTGTTCAAGATCGGCAAGGCGTTCCGTCCGCTCGACCAACTCATGGCGAACCAGCCTCCGGGCTGCGCGTACCTGCTGCCGAAGCCGATGCAGGAGCTGATGACGAGTCCCAACAGCCCCATCAAGGACTTCTACCCGAAGCGAGTGGGTGTGAGCGAGCGAAGTGACGTGCAGATCGACTACGACACCAACGGGAAGCCGTTCCGCTGGCTGTGGACCGCGCTCATCTCCTTCATCGACCAGGACCGTCTGACGGCGGCTGTGGACAGCGTGATGAGCCAGCTGACGCCCGAGGACATCTACCGCAACCGCGTGGGCGTGGAGCTGCTTTGCGTTGGGTTGGACTGGCGGGGTTACGAGTAGATCCACCGTCTGAATCCGCTCGGGTTCCAGTTTGAGAAGGGGCATAACGAAACGCTCATTCTGCGCGACCCCAAGGTGTCTTCCATCTTTGGAGCCGTGGAGCAGAGCGCTGACGACCCGGTTCTCTGTTGTTGTTGAGAGTGCCTCTGATGCATAGACGAAACGGTGTTCTCTGACCCTCCGGGCTCGTTCCCGCAGGTGATCAACAACCAGTGCCTCTTCCTGCACTTCATGATGCCGCCCGCGACCAAGCACTCCTCCCACTTGCTGAAGGGCGCCGTGCCTCCAGCCAAGCTGCTGTTCCCTGAGGACATCGTGGTGCAGGCGCCGCCGCTGGATCGTCGCATGGACATTTCGGACCTGGGCTACATCCACGGCGTCGAGGCTCCGAAGGAGAGGACGTGGGGCTCGGGGGAGGTGCGCGAGCTGCGTCGTAGCGCGTAGGGGGTGGAGTGGAGTGTGACGTGCAGGGCGGTGACGAAGCGCGGCTATGAGGAGGACCGTTCTGCGAAGAGGGTGAATGCGTCTCCGTATGCCTACGGTCAGTCCTATCCGCAGTCGTATCAACAGCCGTATGGTCAGCCATACGGTGGTCAACCCTATCAACAACCCTATCAACAGCCGTATGGACAACCCTATGGTCAACAACCGTATCAACAACCGTACCCCCAGCCTTACCAACAACCGTATCAACAACCTTACCAGCAACCCTACAATCCGTCATATAGCCAACCCTACTACCAAGCGTCCTACCCTTCAAAACCGGACAATTCGGGGATAGCGAGCAACCCTCTGTTTGCACAGCGGAGAGATGACCGTCCGCAGCAAAACTCCCAGCCGAAGCGTCCCTTTAGCTTCCTGTAGTGCTCTTGAACTCATTTGATTGTTCCACAACCGTTCTCTTTCTGTATGACCGTCAACTAGATTAGCATGAAGGATTCGCTAGGTGTGAAAGAGTGATTTCCTTGTTTGGTAGAGAACCTGCTATCGGGCGCGCTGTGTGGCATGACAGTGGACAGCATCATCTTTCCATTGGACACAATCAAAACGTAGCTCATTTCGATCGTATCTTATGAACTAGCCGTTTTCAAGCTAGAAACGGAAGCGTGACTGTTTCGAGATATAAGGGACTGTTCAATGGACTGGGAACCATTTTACTCGGATCCGTTCCGGCTTCTGCTATGTATTGGACGATTTACGAAAGGGTGAAGACATCTCTGCAAGAAAAGACAAATCAAAACCCGAGGTATTTTCCGTTTTGTGAAATGGTTGCTGCCACGCTTGGAGAGATCGTGGCAGCCAGCATCCGCAATCCGTTCGAGGTAACGAAGCAGTTTATTCAAATTCGGGGTTACTCGAATCCGGTAAAAGCGATCATGGAGATATCGAAGGAGCGAGGCTTCCGGTCCTTGTATTCGGGCTACGGCTCCTTGCTTTTGCGCGACATTCCGTTTGACATCATTGAGGTAGTGCATTCTCTTTCCTTAAACGCTAGTTTCTCTTGTATGAAGAGGAGAAACGTGTTTTGCTTCGCCACTCGGTGCCCATCTCGTTTCATGCTGATTTGTAGGGACGAAAAGAACTGTACTGGTACGAGAATATGTCGATGGGTTTCATAGCGGGAGGACTGTCCGCATTTCTGACATGCCCTTTGGATGTGCTGAAGACGCGAATTATGCTCTCCGCGGATTTGCCCAAAGAGAAGCGGTTTGGAATTGGAGCGACGCTCCGAAATCTCGTCCGAGAAGAGGGCTGGCGTCGATTGTTTGCTGGCGTGACTCCTCGCGTTCTTTGGATTTCACTGGGAGGTGCGCTGTGGTTCGGTGCGTTTGAAGAGTACCGAAGACAGCTGCACCGGTTCTTTTGAGTTATCTGTTTGTTGGCAACAAAGCATGACTACAATTCGTCCCTCACAGAAATGCTCTTGTTCTGGAGGAGGTTCTCGATCTGAAAAGTGTCTTCAATGACTCTGCGCACGTCCGGCACGTGGGCGAGTGCGCGAAGGAACTCCGTCAAGGTAAACAGCTAAGCAGTGAGGGGAAAAGCAAATGGCTACCTCCTTGTCGTCCTCCTCGCCCGTCCAAGCGCTGATTGGAATCGCGTTGTTCACGTTGTAGCAATAGACGAGTGGCGTGTTGTCCACGATAAATGTAGTCTTCTACGAGTGACAACAACGGGAGAAGGGCACAAGATCGCGGTTCAATCGACTGAGATCTTTGTAATGATCGCACTCGTTCAGAAACGTGACATCCTTTCGTGTCAAGCAGTACCTACACTCAAGCAGAACCAACAAACAAACTGAATGAGCTTCTTCTTGCTGTTCAGGATCCGCTCGATGCTGTTCGCGTACCTACGCCTCAACCGGCAGTCGCGACGCGTACGAGCTCTGCGAGGCGGTGAACAGAATGATCTCGTAGTACTTGCTCATCTCCTCCAGGAAGAAGAAGACGTACGGCCGGAAGCTCAGATACACCATGCGCTCGACCTGCAGGCCCGTGTCCTCGTCGTAGCTCGGCGTCTACGGTGAAGAGGGAGGGAATGGCAAACGCTGAACATGATGTCGTAGTGCTCCGGCTTCACGAACGAGCAGTGAACCAGCGTCTCGTCGAGATCGAGGACAAGCGTGTGGGAAGGAACGCCGGGCGCTTTGGGCGGGAGGAAGAACGTCTGCGAGTTGGTAGGAGGGACGGGGATGTTCCGGAGACATCTCTTTGTGGAGTTGAAGATATCGAATGTGTCCAGGGCGATTTCGGACAGCTGCTCCTCCGTGTAACCGCCGTTCTCGTCTTCGTCGAAGCACGGGTTCAACTCGCTGGTTCGGTTAAGAAGCGAACTTGGGATGGACACAGGATATGAACTCGATGGTATCTCCCCTTCGATCGAATTTCGGAACTCGCTGAGACTCCTCCTCATATCTATATCTCATGATACACAGCAGCAGCCACTTCTGTCCATCGTTGCTCTCGGCGAGAAGGGTTCGTTTGCGTAGGCCTGGTCCTCCGAGCTGTGCTCATTTAGCAGGCTCGCACGGGGAGAGTCCGAGATTCTGCGTTGACCGCTTCCCTCTTGTCGCACTGACTCATAAGCCAGCCACCAATCTTACCCTCACCCTCTGTGGAATCGAATGGCTGATCTTCTGGGTCCACAAACGACATGTTTCGCAATCCAAGAAACGATGCACGACCGTGTGTTTGATCCTATTTGAGGATTCCAGAAGCGACAACAAGTTGTTGCAGGAGATGGAATGTGACTCTTGGAAGCAGTGACGGAAATCGCCGTGTTTTCCGTTTCTCTTTCGCCCAAAGGCAAAGGAAAGCATGAGCAAGTCCTTCTTGGTGACTCCGGGATACAGACTGAATCCCGCGGCGTTTTCGACGAGCGTCAACCGATTGTCGTCGTTGATTCCCATGCACTCCGAGCAGAACCAGCAGTTGAAAAAGCGCTTCCTCTCTCTCTGCAAAGTGGATACGACAAGCCCGTTTCAGCCGTGGCTCTTCTTCGTGTTTTTCATGACTAGGGAGAACGAATCGTATCCGTTTCCGTCGAAGCGGGAATCTACGCTCGTGTTGGCATACACTCGTTTTATCCTCACGATGGATGGACGGTTTGGGAGGGGTGTTGTTGTCATTCCTAGAGTAAACAACGAATTCTTCACAGTGATATATCGTGCAGTCTCCAAGATTCCCTTCTACATCACGACGGGCATCCAGAAGGCGGACTACCTCATTCTGTCTGAGTACGTGAAAGTATCCCTTGTCAACCCGTTCAACGCTAGTCCCTTATCAGCATCGCGCGAGCGGTTCGCAGCCGACAGGAGGAGATCTTCACCCTCCTCGAGACCGTTTTGAAACAGTTGTTTTTGGATGTAATTCTCTCCGCTGTTGCTCAGGGGTAGCAGACGAAGGAGCCTCTTCTGTTTGCCGTTCTTCAGTCCTTTTCTCTCTGGCAGGGAGAGTATCCGTTCCCGCACGAGAAACTCATCCCCTTCTCGAGCACGCTTCTCCAGTACATAACGAAACTGAAGGAGCTCCGTCCAATCGCGCTGATCGCCTCACATCTAGTGGATCACTCCCGCGGAAGTGCGTACGTCGAGGTGGCGCAGCGTCTCGCCGTCCTGTTCGCCATCGAGGCTCGGATCTTCACGACGCTTCGCGTACGGCCCCTTTGCCCTCTCCACCGTAGTTCTCAACCGTCCGCATGGAGCTGATCCTGCCTTCGCTCTCCACGCTCCACGACTACGCGGTGAGCATCACGACCAAGCCCTCGCACCCGCAGCTCACCATCGCGTGCGTCCAGATCCTCGAGGCGTCCTCCTTCTTCTTCCCCGAGCAGCGCTCCTCCGTGTGGAACCGCCTCTGGGACTGTATGCTGAGCGCCTGTCGCGAGAAGACGGTGCAGCCTGCCGTGGCGGTCAGGTGCTTCAAGTCGCTATCGCTTCTGTGTCCGCTGATGCTGGAGTCCTTCCCGCAGTGCGGGCCTGACATCCGAGAGCTGCTCGCCAGCACCGCTATCAGCAGCGAGCTGGAGAGCGGCGGGGTGGTGAAGAAGCGGTTCAACAAGCGACGCATCGAGCACAGCTGCACGTCCAAATACGGTGAGGCTGTGCGCAGGGCGTGACGCGTAGCAATCTGGAGACACGAGGAGGTCGTGGCTGGCTTCGTTGAGTTGATGAGCGTGATCGTGCAGACGGAGATGGCGAGTCTGACGCTGGATCCCTCCACCGAGACGACGACGCAGCTCATTCTGAGCGAGATCGAGCGCGCGATTCCCGTGCTGGTGGCCGCGGCGTCGCAGGAGCACGCGTCGGAGGTGGGGCAGTACACGCACCTCATTCTCTCTCTCATCGAGCGCATCATGGACTCGGTGGACAACAAGGAGATCCACGTGAATACCCTTCAGATCCTCACCAGCGCGCTGGGAGGCGACACGCCGTGCGTGGTGGTCCTTCCCTGTCTCGTGAAGATCGCGATCGCCGACGGCGAGGAGCGGCAACGCGAGGTGAACCAGCTGCTCACGGGCCTGCTGATGAACTTCAAGCTGGAGAACGTTGCGACGAGCGCGCTGCGTCACCCATAGTACCAGTACGTGATCGACGGCGTGCTGGAGGCGATGACGCAGCTGATGAACGGCGTGCAGTCGGCGGAGCTGCGGCGCTCCTTCCAGAACGAGTTCTTGATCTCGTGCTCGCAGCTCAGTCGGAGCGTTCTGAACACGTCGGCGATTCTCTGTTGCTTAACCTCAGATCGCAGACCACGGAGGTGCACTCGCTGCAGTGGCGCATCAGCGAGTCGCTGATCCACGTGCTGTCCACCGTCGAGAGTCGCTGGGACCCGTACAAGCCGCAGGAGAGCGTCGACATCGGCATCATCAAGAACTACCTCGACATGTGGTTCCACCTCGTGTCGGTAGGCGGACGCGATGGGCGCTGAGGCGTAGATCAAGTCGCTGTCCACCGAGCAGTGGTCGGACACGGCGGAGAAGTCGCTCACGCTGTTCGCGTCCAAGTCGCCGCTGTTCTACCAGCACTTCATGGACGTGGAGACGGACATCGAGCTGTCCGCCATGTTCTCCTCCAGCTCCAACCCCACCATCACCGAGTCCATCAAGGCGGCGCTCACGAACCGTCTGGGCCCCGAGTACCTGAGCGACGTCGCGTCGCTGGGCCACACGATGGCGCTGTTCCTGCTGACAGTGTACGAGGTGGAGAGTCGTCGCGCGAGGCAGCTGAGCACGATCAAGGGCGTCTTCAGCTACTTCTACGCGTTCCGCGACACCACCAACGGCTTCTTCTCCGTGATGATGGGCATCCTGAAGACCATTTTCGACGACTTCGTGGAGCAGCTGAAGGCGCAGGAGCGGTCGGAGTGGACGGAGAGCATTCTGGAGGACCACATGGAGTTCCTGCTGGTCCAGCTGTGCCACCGCTACGTGATTCTCCAGGACCTCGCGCTCCGCTACATCTGCCTGCTGCTGGAGTCCTTCCCCTTCCTCAAGACGAACGCGTACTGCCTGAACGTGCTCATGAAGTGTCTGCTGACCATCAAGATCAATCTGGGGCCCATCGAGGGCATGCCGGTGACGCTGGACACGAAGGAGCTGCGCGTGCTGAAGAACGACTCGCCGCTGCACTACATCCTCATGCTCCCGCTGCGCTCCGACGAGCTGAACGACCTGTACGCGAAGGTGAAGCAAGTGCTGTCCATCTGGATGCAGTGCGAGAACACGGGCTTCGAGGAGGAGATCCTCATCACCATCCAGAAGTGTGTGCGGCGTGTTCGGCTTCACACGTAGTCTCGCCTCGCCCGAAGTCTTCTCCTTTATCTACCAGCTGATCATGGAGGACGAGTCGATCAAGAAACACTACACGCCCTTCACCGACTTCCTCGCCTCCAGCCGCGTGCACTGTAGGACTGTTGCGCGGGCGTGAGGCGTAGCGCTGAACTCGCAGATCTCGTACTGGAGCGGCGTGCTGAAGATGAAACTGCAGACGACGAGCATGACGGCCATCGTGCAGGAACTGAAGCAGGAGATGACCCAGATGATCCAGAAGAAGTACACCAACCAGAGTCAAGACTCCTCTTCCCGTGGCCCTGCTGTGGCGAGGTGACGTGTAGTGGAGCGCGCGAGTCGGAGCATGTCCTTCCAGGCGTTCTCGGTCGACTTCCTGGAGGACACCACGCCCGAGGAGCTGCTGATGAAGTGCGCGGCGGTGATCTGGCTGGAGCGGGAGTCCGTCGACACGGTCGTGGTCCAGATCGTCTGCTGGCTGCCGAGCTTCCTCCTGGAGTGGGACTGGTCGCCGTGCGTGAGGCGTAGAGAGACGCTGATGAAGCAGGCGATCGACGTGTGGCGCTGGATGCTGGCGGAGATTCCGCTCTTCCACGTAGGGTATACCATTCTTCTCGATGCTAGGGCTACGTTCTCCGCGAGATCTGCAGTGCCTGGCAGGTCACGCGCGTCATGGGCCGCGGTATCTTCTGCGTGTCGGACTGCTGGCGCGACAGCGCGAATCGCTGGTACGAGGGCGGCATTCGACACGAGGGCGCGAGGCGCGGCTGCTGCTGCGGGTGCCACTGCAACCGCGTGTTCGAGAAGCTGGAGCAGCGCGTGCGCCCGTCGCGCGACCGCTTCTCCACCGATCGCTCGGTGAACCTCGACCGCATCATCGAGGGCGACGAGGACGAGATGAGCATTTCGCCCGTGCGGCTGCGAGGCAGCGCGCCGCCCGTGAAGGAGGCGTCGCTGTGTTCGCAGTGCTGTCGCTGTGTGGAGATGAAGGAGAACGGAACGAGCTCGCGCGAGCGCCCGCTGGCGCAGGTGTCCGTGTTCTACGCCATGCCGACGTTCCTCCGCGAGTTGTGCGACGTCACGGCGTTCGCTCCGGCTCTGCGCTGTCGCCGCATTTCGGAAGAGGAGTGCGAGTGCCACAACCTGTGGATCGTGTTCTTCAACGAGGTGATGAGCGCCTACGAGAATCGCTACACCTCCATCGTAGTCGCTGGGAGCGCGGATGAGGACTAGATGCGCGAGATCGGCTCCACGCTCTTCTCCAGCCTCCAGAGCGAGCTGTGCGTGGACACGCTGGCGTCGTCGGCGTGTCTGGAGTTCATCATGTGCTGTTGGAACTGCTACGAAGTCCGCCTCATCCCGGCGCCTAACCCGTAGAGCTGCAAGGAGTACAGGCTGTTCACGGAGCGCGACCTGAACGTGTTCTACAGCAACATCCTTATGGCGACCATCAACCTGATCGTGTACAAGAACCAGGACTACGACGTGCTCCTCACGGTGGGTGGCGGCGGCGTGGGGTGAGGCGTAGAACAGGAAGGAGATGGACGCGGAGGTGGTGAAGGGCGTGGTGGAGAAGATGATGTTCCTGTTCGACCGCTTCAACGAGATCCACGCGCAGAACAAGAAGGTGTTGTCGCTGCGCAAGGCGAAGAAGAACGCTGCGATGGAGTCTGCAGAGCCTCTCCAGGAGGAGGAGAACCTTGGCTATTACTCCGCCCTCTACGCCTCGCTGGAGAAGCGCAACGGAATGGCGGTGAAGGAGAGTCCTTCCGGCAACGCGGGCGTCTTCGACACGCAGTCGTTCCAGGGCAGCGCGCAGTCCGTGCGTCAGACCGACCACCTGTCGGTGATCACGTCGACGAACGGCTCGTCGATGATCCGGTACGAGGAGCTGTGTCTCATCCTGCTTCGCGGCGTGATGGAGCGTCTGGTGCTTCAGCTGAACCCTTGTCAGGAGGCTGCGCGTGAAGTGGTGCAGGATGATCATGGGGTTGAGGTGTAGCTGTCCGCGGTGTACACGACGCAGGCCAACACGTACACGGTGAATCAGTGGAAGGACGTGATGCTGCTCTCGCGCAGCCACTCCTCCGAGTGCACGGTGAAGATCGTGAAGCTCTACCCGCAGATCAGCGTCCTGCGAAGCGAAGTGCTCTTCTCCTCTCGTTCTCACCGCTAGCTGGCTCGCATGGTCTGCGAACACCCCGACGCCTACCTCCACTGTCCCGACTGCGCGCTGGACTACGTGCGTCTTCCCTTCTCCGATGAGCGGTAGATCTACGGCTACACGGACCCGGACAAGTCCTGGCTGCTCTACTGGTCCACGCCCTCGCTGCCCACCGTACGCCTTCGCCGCGCGCACCACCCATAGATCCTCTCCTGCATGTCGCGAAACACGTCGGAGTCGCTGCAGCCGGCGCCGCCCATGGTGAATCCGTCCGTGCTGTCGTTCGTGACGCAAGCCATGAGCCAGTTCCCGCCCGAGTCGCTCTGCTTCTACCTGCCGCAGCTGGTCCAGAGCCTGCGCCACGACCGCACGGGCAAGCTGCAGGACTACGTGTTGATGCTGTGCAGCCGGAACATCCTCCTGACCCATCAGCTCCTCTGGTGCGTTGCGCGCGTCGTCCCTCACACGTAGGGCGCTGATCACGGAGAGCGAGACGGAGATCAAAGAGAAGGACCACCACGGCTTCCCCGCCAATCCAGTGGTCTGTGTGTGAGCGCTGTAACCCGTAGCTCCCCGGAGAGGACACGCTGCCGGGCATCTGTCAGGGCATGATCGACCGGATCAAGAGCGGGTTCACGCCGGCGCAGGCGACGCTGTATAGCCAGCAGTTCGAGTTCTTCAACAGACTGATCGACATCAGCGGACTGGCGAAGGCGTACAAGAAGGAGGAGCGAAAGGGCGTAATCACGCAGTATCTAAAGGTTGGGGGAGTGGGGGCGCCTGAGGCGTAGGACATGAAGGAGGGAATCGGTCAGAAGTTTCTGTACCTGCCCACGAACCCCGAGTACCACATCACGGACATGCTGATCGACACCACCGCCGCCATGCAGTCCGCGGGCAAGGCGCCGTACCTGCTGATGTTCTCGGTGGAGCGCTGGGACGGTCCGGACAGCGCGGTGAAGCTGCTGGAGATGAAGAAGGACGTGAAGAGCAGCTACGTGGGGGAGCGAGACGGACGTGAGGCGTAGAACCTGGTGCAGCGCCCCAGCGCGCGGAAGGCGATGGAGAAGAAGTCGCTGAACTCGTTCTACACGCCGTACGCGCGAGGGGTGGTGCTGAGGTGTAGTCGTGTGAGCTCCACGGTGGATTCGTCGATCTCGATCCAGCGGCTTCAGACCTTCACGACGTGCGCGTCGCTCCGCTCGTCCTCGCGACTGTTGCAGTCGTCGTCCGCGCTGTCGACGCGCGGCGTGGAGGAGGCGGTGAAGGAGGAGCATCCCTCCGAGCTGAAGATGGGCGTGATCCTGAAGGCGTACGACGACTGCCGGCAGGACACGCTGGCGCTGCAGGTGATGCACCTGCTGGAGGTGATTTGGGAGTCGGAAGGAATCGACATTCCTTTGATGGTGTACAACGTGACGCCGGCGCGTACCAGCGACAAGAACAAGGCGATGGGAGGCATTATCGAGTGTGTAGGGGGTTGGGGTGTTATGTGAGAATAGGTCCCGAATAGCGATTCCCGCGACAACCTCGGGAAGAAGGGTTTCGAGACGCTGCAGTCGTACTACGAAGTGCGTGCGAAAGTGGATTGTCACAAATAGTCCCTATTCGGTCGTCCCGACGGCGAGGAGTACGAGATGGCGCTGCGCCGTTTCATCCGCAGTTCTGCGGCTTACATATCCTGAGCAGGAGCAGTGCGTGCGTCTTAACAGCAGGCGGTGGCGTGCTACATTCTTTGGGTGAAGGACCGTCACAACGGGAACCTGATGATCGACAACAAGGGCAACCTGGTGCACATCGACTTCGGCTTCCTGCTGGGCACGTCGCCGGGCGGCAACATGGGCTTCGAGACGGCGGCGTTCAAGCTCAGCAAGGAGATGTTCCAGCTGCTGGGCGGCAGCGAGACGGCGGACCCGTTCCGCGAGTTCCTGGACCTGACGGTGGAGGCGTTCTTGTGCATCCGCAAGTACTGGAGCGAGATCAGCAGTCTGGTGAACTGCATGGCGGACAGCGGGCTGCCCTGCTTCTTGCCGGACACGCTGACGAAGCTGAAGAATCGGTTCACGCCCGAGCTGAGCGAGTCGCAGGCGGCGCAGGGCATGTTGGTGCGAGTTGGCGAGTGTGTGGGGATGTGTGATGGGTAGTCGAAGGACGCGTGCAACAAGCTGACGACCGTCGTGTACGATGGGATCCAGGCTGTTCAGAACGGTATCTTTTTCTGGCGTGTTTGTTTGTTAAGTGCGTGGGAGTATTGTTAACGAGTCAGAACAAACAACGATAGAGATCCAATCGAGCGGTCACTCTCATCGTCGACTTCCTCTTCTTGCAGCAGCAACAGAGAACGACCACCAGGACCACCACGATGACCACGACAGCCACACCGCCCACAACGAGCCACACCCACCCATTCTTCGAGTCCTCCACAACGATCATTAGAGCGTAGTCCCTGGGCTCGCAGAACTGGCTCAGAACGCGGATCGACACGGGGAACTCTCCCTTCTGCGTGGCTTTCCCGTACAACGCGCCCGTGGTCTCGTCCAGAAGGAGAGAGGAGGGAAGCGCGCCTCGCTTCACGCCATACTTCTCGCCTCGTACGACGCTGGGCACGACGAAGAACGCATCGACGGGGAACACCACGCGATCCGAGCCGTAAATCGAGTCGCCGTAGCACTCGGCAGACGGGTCCTCGATGGACAGCGTCAGCCAAGTGGTGTTCACTGGACATAATTCACGCCGAAACTCGATTTGGATAGGATACTCGCCAACACTGGATGGAGTGCCGTAGAATATGTAGTTCTGAGTGTCGAGATACGTGGAAGGAGGCAGGGTTCCGTTCACGATGTGCATCGAGGCAAGAGTTTCGTTCACGGGATAGACGAACGGACGGTTGCGGATGAACGAGATGCGATCCGAGGGGAACAGAGGCTCGAAACAGTCTGGAGAGGGATTCACCACCGAAATAGCAACCGCCACTTCCGCGTCGTCCGCATCGTTCCGGGCGATGATCGTGTAGGTTCTCTGTGAGAACAGCGCGGTTGGCGTCCCAGACAGGGAACCATCCAACGCATTCAGGACAATTCCCTCGGGCAAAACGGGGTAATCCACCTCCCCCGGTTCCCTCTTCAGAAGGAATTTGCACTCGTAGCACTTGACTGTGGGCACGTTCGGGATCATTTCCACACCCACAAGCAGAACAATCGCGCTGGAGGGATAGACGAAGTCCCTGGGAGCATCAGGCACACAACGTTCCTTTATGAGCGACCACACCGAATTCCTACATCGGTACACAACCTTCCCACTCGTGTATTCAGGGCATGTTTGCGTTGGATGCTCAAAGGTCTGTCCTTCACTGCCCGTAACAGGCACATCGGCCGTGGGTTGGCACTGCGAAACAACTACACCTCACAGACCGAAACAGGCACAACCGACTGCGAGGAGCGATACAAAGTAAAGCAATCCGATCATACTTCGGGAGAACTGTGACCTGAGTCGCGCTTTCAGTCTCTCTCCGAATTCGCGGCTGTACTTCACCGATTACACTGACAACAGAGTGTAGAATTTGAATCCGTGGTTATCTCCCTGTTTCACTCATTTCACACCCATTCCGGTTTCATGTACCCAATGTGTTTCAGAAGGGGTAGAGATGCCATAGAACGGAAAACACGCGCACTGCAGGAATTGAGGGAGTTTCACTGAGACACAGTTGAGGAAGGTCATCAAGAAAGAAGAGAATCGATGGACTTTGTAAACAATATTCGAGATGCAACACTAGACGCAGCGAGTGCAATTGGATATGCTGCAAAAGGAGTCGGTGAACAGGTTTCGGCATACACGGAAGAACTGAGCGGACAAATGCGTATCCTTGGTAGCAACGTGGGACACGGATTGTCGGTGGCTGCTGGAGACTTTGGGAACTCTGTGGCCAATATGACGAACAACATCGGTCGCAGCGTGTCTTCCATCCTCGCAAAGGCGTTCAACGACTTCGTCCGTCTCATCAATGCGTGCGAAACACACGAAGTGCGTGGTGCCGGCGAATGCACTCACGGGTAGGAGGAAGACATCGTGATTCAGGCGGAACTCGGCAACTTGAAGAGGCGCTTCAAGGAAAAGGATTTGCGCGGAGTAACCGGTATTCTTTGCTGTTCACTGTAGAACGAGTTGCGCGAAACGCTGATCCGCATGGTCTACTGCGAAATGCTCGGATACGAAGCGCCCTTCGGCTATCTGAAGGCCATCGAAGTCGTCGTTCTTCCTCTCCCTGACGCCTAGCTGTGCTCGGACCCCAATATTGTGAACAAGAAGGCCGGATATATCACTGCGGCGCTCTGCATCCCGCCTGAGCACGAGTTCCGCTTCATGATCGTGAATCGTCTTCAAATGGTTCTCTCGGGACGGCTCCCTCACCCGTAGGATCTCCAGAGCAAGAACTACTTGGAGGTGGCCACGGCTCTCATCGCGACGAGTCAGCTTCTCACGGTCGACATGATCCCCGCATTGATTCACCTGGTCTACCAAGCCCTTCACCACAAAGAGTACTCCTTCTCCGATGCGCGTCACCCCCAGATCGACCGTGCTCTGCAAGGCCATCATGCTCCTTCAGCGCTTCCACCAGCTCGACCCGTCCAGCGTCACGGACATGGGCGACGAGCTGCGGCGCCTGCTCCAGACGTACGACATCTCGGTGCAGTTCGCGTGCATCTCGGTGCTGCACGACTTCATCATCGTCGCGTCGGGCGAGAGGCATAAGGCATAGACGGACCCGTCCTCGTTCAAGGATCTCGTGCCGTTCTTCTCCGAGCTGCTGATGAAGATCGTCAGCGACCAGTTCGACCACGCTTACGACTTCGACAACCTGCCCGCGCCCTGGATCCAGATGAAGGTGATTCGAGTGAGTGTGGAGAGGCGAGGTGACGATCAGATCCTCGGCGCGCTGGGCGAGAACGACCAGAGCGCGTCGGAGCAGATCTACGTGCCGATTCTCAACGCCATGCGTCGTGCCGACCGCGTGTTCCCGCACCACCTCTCGTGCGCCATCTCCGCAGACTGCGTGCACACGATTCTGCACATCTACCCGAACCAGGACCTGCTGGAGGAGGCGGCGTGCGTGATCGACCGCATGGTGAACAGTCGCGACATGAACCTGAAGTACCTGGGCCTGAACTGCATGGCGGACATGATCCAGAACTACGCGCAGTACGTGATCCGCCTGCAGATGGTGGTGATGAAGAGTCTCGAGAACGACGACATCTCCATCCGCAACAGCGTAGGTGCGCGAGTGGGGCGTGAGGAGTAGACGCTGGAGATCCTGCACCGCATGTGCAACTCGCAGAACGTCGAGGTCATCGCCAAGCGGTTCCTCTCCGTGCTGAGCAACTGCTACGACCGCTTCCAGCGCGAGCAACTCATCGACAAGATCTGCGACATCGCCGAGCGGTAGGCGCGCCGTCGCCGTCTCACGCCCTAGCTTCGCGCCCGAGCCCTCCTGGTACATCAACACCATGATGCAGGTGTTCGCGCTGGGCGGTCGCCAGGTGAAGCCCGCGATGGAGTCGAACCTGATCAAGCTGCTGTCGGAGAGCCAGGGCGACGAGCGCGTGGACACGGAGCTGCGCTGTCTGGCGGTGAAGCAGCTGTACGACATGGTGGTGGACCCGCTGGCGCCGGCGAACGTGCTGCGCGTGGCGATTTGGATCTTCGGCGAGTACGGGCATCTGTCGACGGACCCGTCGCTGAGTCAGATTGTGGACGTGCTGGGCGACATCTGGAAGCGTCCCGCGCTGTCGAGCGAGACGAAGAGTTACCTGATCGGCGCGTTCATGAAGATCTCGTCGCAGAGCCAGAAGATCCCGACGATGGCGTCGGAGATCGTGAAGGAGTGCATGCGCAGCCACGACACGGAGCTGGTGCAGCAGGCGATCGAGTTCCGCGAGATGTGCAAGAGCGGCGCGAAGGTGTTCCTGGCTGCCATCCCCGAGAAGGCGGAGGGCTCGGTGATCATCGACCCGGAGATGCACTTCCTGGACTCGTACGTGATGCAGGGCCGCCTGGCGGGCATGAAGGACTACGAGGAGCACAACCTGAGCGACGACGACGAGAAGACGGATGGACTGATCACCGAGGCCTACGAGGCGCCTCCCGAGCCTGTGCCGTCACGTGTGGCGGCTCCGGAGAAGGAGTTGAAGAAGGAGGATGGCTTCATCGACTTCTCCGCCGTGAAGGGCACGTTCGGCTTCCAGCCCGTCGAGCCTCCGAAGCCTGCGACGCCTGCGGTGTCCGAGGCTGCGCCGGAGGCGGTGGAGGAGCCGCAGACGGGCGCGGACTTGTTCAGCGGCATGGAGACGAGCGGCGACGGTCTGTTCGACGGCATGGAGAGCGCGACGCCGGAGCCCAAGGAGCCTGAGGAGCCCGACGAGCAGGCGCTGGAGGCGGCGGCGCTCTTCAGCGGCGTGGGCGGCGCGCCCTCCGTTGCCAAGCCGAAGCGCGTCCAGCAGCGCGCCTTCTTCAAGCCGGTAGTTGCTCAAGCGACTGTTCAAGCAGCGCCTGCTGTTCAGCCAATTGCTCAAGCGCCTGCTGTTCAGCCAATTGCTCAAGCGCCTGCTGCTCAGCCTGCTCAGCCAATTGCTCCAGCTCCTGTTGCCCAAGCAACACCCCAGGCAGAGCCCACGGACATGTTCGCTGCGATGACGCCGTCGGCAGAGCCCATGTTCGACATGCTGTCCGCCGCGCCGGTGCAGCCGAAGGTCATCGACATGTCGCACTGCCGCCTGAGCGACACGTACAAGATCTTCATGAAGGAGCCGTGCAGCGACGTGACGGTGATGAACCACGATGACCACGTGTTCCTCGCCCACTACTTCATCTACCGTGTATGCGAAATGTGGGGGCATCACCCGTAGGACGGCAGTCTCGTGATCTGCGTGTTTATGAAGAGCAACGAGGCGCTGAAGGACGTGAAGGTGGAGACGCAGTACACTGAGGGACTGGGCGTGAAGTACGTCACGGAGCCCAAGGGAACCATCGAGGGAAAGACGATTTCGTGGGCGACAATCGGAAAGGAGGAACAAGTGACGATTTTGGGCAGCACGAACTTCCACAAGCCCACGCCTTCCTCTTCGCTTTCGCTGAGTGGCCACATTGAGTACAAGGTGGAGGGGAGCGAGGACGCGCATTCGCTCGATTTCGACATTCCGTTCAGCTTTATGGAGATGGTGCGAGAAACGCCCATGTCCGCGACTGCGTACTTTGAGATGTGGAAATCGTACAAGGCGGAGCAGAAGGTGGAGATTCACTCGTCGCTGCGCAACACGCGTCTCTTTGCCGAGAAGGCGAACAAGATGTTCCACGTGGCTATTGTCGACGTGAACGATGTCGGTATGTCTCTTTCGTAAGGGTTCACGGATTAGCGAAGACGACGCTTATGGCGGGAAAGGTGGCGGGAACGAGCTCGCACTGCCTGATGGAGGTGAACATGACGAGCACCGGTTGCACCATCTTCTTCAAGGCGCCTTCCTCCGTGCTGTGCCGACTGCTCGTGGACGCGTCCAAAGTGTTTATGGAGAATTGATGAGCTGTGAATCCTGTTTGTTGAAGAATACCCGGAACTGTGTTTCCGGTGAAACGCCCGCATGAAATCGCCCCTTTTCGGTGGTGTCTTTGTGTTTTCTTCCATTTAAGTTACTCGATCACTGCATTTTATATTTGATTTTAGACATGGAACCCGTACCCGTGGTACTATCCCCATTCGTAACGTAACGCAAAGAATCCGACTCCCGCTGAAGCGACTGTTGATATGACTCCGAAAGAGGAAACAAAGCAAGAGCCTGTTGCAGAAACCGCTGCCAGCGTGAAGACTCCCGACAATCTGACTGCTCCTGTAGCAACAGAGAAGAAGGAGGCAGACTCGGACGAGTATACGTACTCGGATGAGGAGGAAGAGGAGGGACACGACGGAATCATCCCAACGACCGAATTCAACATGAAGGAGTTGGCGAAAACCGAGCATCTGACTGAAGCGATGCTCGGAAAGAAGTTGCCGCCTTGATTTGTGCTCATCTCTAGTCCCCAGACACTGTATTGTCCGAAGTGCAAGAAGAACGTAACCAGTATTATTGGAGATAGGCCCTGGGTCTTTAAATATCCTTAGCATAGCGTTAGGGGTTGGTCCTTCACGATCAGTTTGATCCTGTGGATTGTCATTGTTATCATCGTTGTCATTCTCTTTATTGTCGAAGACTCCTCTCTTCCCGTCATCTGCATCTGCATCGCTGTGGGTCTTGTTGTGTCCATTCCGTATGGACTGAAGGTGAAGGCGTGAGGGGCTTGGTGGTCGTTTGAGGTGTAGTGCGCACAAGTGTCCCGAGTGCAAGCGAACGCTCGGAAAGGTGGGTAACAAGGGCTGGATTCAGAACACCCAGGCCGCAACTGCGTAGCGTGTTTGTTGCAAACAGCGTTCACCTATCAACTATTTGCCACAGTGCGAGGAGGTCCACCGGCGCGTAACGATGCGCGGCCGACATCTTCGCGTACGCACCCGGCTTGAACGCCTGGGTATAAAAGAACAGTGTATTCCCCGGGTATGTGAGAAGCGTGAGATCCGTCTTTCGCGCGACCATGCCAAGGAATACATCATCGAAGTACAGAATCGTCTCGATCTTCTCGCTCCCTTCCACGATCGTCCGCAGCGCGTCTCCCGTAATCGTCACAAAGCAGCCCGACGGATACGGGTCGAACACGCTGCGCGGGAACACGCTCTTCGGCATCCAGTAGCGACTCTGCTGAATACGGATGGGTTTGCTGCCCGTGACGATGTTGCCGATCAGCGTTTGCGATCGCTCCTCCATGAGGAAGGTGCGGATGTGCAGACGAGGGTTGTAGTACATGTCATTGTCGGACCGCACGTAGTACGCGATATGAGGACAGTAGGTGGCCGTCCAGTTGTACGTCAGAATGGCGAGCAGCGTCAGGTTCATGAAGTGGTTGCGCATGTCAAACTGGATGATGTCGTGATACCTGTCGTTCTCCTCCCTGATCATCCGGTCGTTCTCCTCGTCGTTCTCGTCGTGACCCATGAAGAACAAATGGATCACCTTCTTCCCGTCAACGCTGTGAATGCCTCCCCACGTCTCTCGAGTGGCCACGCGCTCCACAAACTGACGCGGACCCACCGGACTGCCGATCACAATGTAGGGGTCGTCCGCGCAGGCATTCGGGTTGTCGAGAAGCGTGTGATACGGGTGAGGATACTTCATCACCATGTCCTCGGTGCGGTACACCTTCTTCGCGTAAATGCTTTCCTTCTGGTTGAACGAGAAGCACTTCGACTTGTTGCGATAGAGAAGGCAATCGTAGATCACGCGGCTCTCCTTGTAGAGGTACTTCTTCACCGTGTTCTCTCGCGTGGCATAGTCCAGCGTGCTGAAGAGGGGAGAATTGACAAACTCCTTTGCGTCTACGCCGATTAGCATGATTTGGATTCCTGTACCATGAAAATACACGGCTGTTGGCTTCGGAACCTTCCTAGACACAAATACCGTTGTCCTGTGCGAATGAAGGGAAAACGCAGCGCGAATGGATAGGAATAGGAAAACAATCGTAGTGATTAGAGAGACGAGAAACCACACTCCATTCATTGCGTTGTGAGCACAATAGTATCCTTCCAGTGAGTGTGGAAATGGGGTGGTTGCAAGCAGTGCGAGTCGTAGAATGGATTGGATGGTGTGTATGAAGGGAGGGGTGAGGGAGTGATAATGATTGCTGATTTGATTGAATGTGGAGTGCAGTTGAAGAGAAAGTGACGAAATGAGTGTGCTTGATCTAGTATTTGAGTTCCCGAATTGGAATTGCGGGGGAGTGATTTGAACGTATTTGTCGCACCTGTAGCATTTGATATTGCATCTGAATGAAGAAAAACGCAATAGCAATCCCCATCACACAAGTCAATCCCACTCTCACTCCCACTTCCTTCCCAGCATCACACAATGTACACCCTCCTTCATACACAGGAACTGGGAAGAATACCATTCAATTGTCCTCTCTTCCCAAATGACTCCACCATCAAAACGACAGAAGAGGGAACAATTGAATGTGGAAGAGGCGCCGTTGACTTCCGTCTTGGAGTGGTTTGACACGACCAAGAAGCCGTCCACCATTCTGTGCAGGTCCGAGGAATCAGCCGTAGGTGATAATACAAACAAAGTCATGGATATAGAGAATTACGGAGTTCATGAAGGGGTGTTTGAAGAATGGGAAGGGAGGATCCTTCTACATATGCGGATCTCCAGGAATTGGAAAGTCCCTTCTCGTGAATCACTTACTATTGTCCCTCAAGAAGGATAAGGGGGTTGGTTTCCGTTTCGCTATTGAGCAATAGAGACGCATCAAGATTGTATCCGTGAATGCAATGACACTGCAACGGAATCAAGTGGATGTGTTGAGTTGTGATGATGCGTAGGACATCTATTCTACGCTTTGCAAAGAAATACTGAACAAGAACCAAACATGGGAAAAGGCGAAACAGGACTTGGAGGAGAGTCTGCTGAGTGAGAAGGCGCGCAAGAGAGCTCCTATGTATGTGCTTCGCTTCTCTGTCACGTATAGGATTCTATGCATTGATGAGATTGACCGGCTACTCACAAGGGAGCGCAGCATTGTGTATGACCTATTCGAGTGGCCCTATCTCTCTTCGAATGTTATCATCGTGATTGGAATTGCGAACAGCATCGATTTGGTGGAAAAGGCGCTGCCTCTTCTCAAGATTGGTCAATGTGAGGATTCTCTCCTTCCCTTACGCATAGCCAAAAAGCCGGAGACGTTTGTCTTCCCTTCCTACACAGCAACCGATCTCAAGAGCATCCTGGAGCAGCGCATCTCGCTCTGCAACGAATCCTTGCATTCGTCCTTCCCTCTCTTCCAGCCAGGAGCGATCGCGCTCTGCTCCAAGAAGGTGGTATGTGCCGTCCCTCGCCTCTCATCCACAGGCCGAAATGGGCGACGCGCGTCGTCTTCTCGACGTTTGCAAAGCCGCGCTCCAAGCCTCCTTCCCCGCGGGAGTCGTCACCGCCTCCTCGTGCGTCACCCTCCCGTGCATGTCGACCGTCCTCCGCCAGTTCTTCCGCTCGAGTCAGGCGTCCCGCGTCGACGAGCTTCCTCGTCTGGCGCAGGTGCTGCTGGCGTGTCTGTGCGGGATGGTGGAGGAGGTGGAGGCGCAGGAGAAGAAGAAGAAGGGGGTCACGCCGGCGCAGCTGAAGGAGGTGTACGTGCAGGTGCACAAGACGGTGGTGGGTGGAACGCGACCGAATCTCGTGGAGTTCAACCAACTCATGGACCAGCTGACGCACAACGGGATTTGCAAGATTGCGGACGCGAAGCGGATGAAGCCTGCGGACCGACCGGTTGGCGCTGGACGGAAGGGTGATGGGTAGATTGTGATGCTGATTTCGACGAGCGAGCTGATCGAAGAGCTGAGCAATGATGCGGATTTGGAGAAGGTGGTTAAGCGGATAGGAGTAGGAGGAGGAGAATCCCTTGACGTTGTAGGAGTTCATGAAGTGACTTTTGCATGTGATGTTTGTTCGGAGCAAAGTGGAAGTGGTACTGGGATGGGGTTGAAGCGGTGTTTCAAGATGGCACTATCACCTTTCACGTATCCCTTTGTTGCGGATTTCAACAGCATTTGAGCGGATACGGATTATCGAGAAATGGAGATGGATATGAGCACAGAATCGCCAAATGCCACAACAGAGCCGGTTGCATCGACGGAGCCGGCCAGTCAGATTGAACAGCCATCGGAAAATCAGAAGAAGGATGCAGTGACGCAGAGTGGGTATTGTTTGCACTCCATCACCGACAGAGGATAGCAAGGCAGAATCGGATCGGAACCACAATTCGCGTACGAAATGGCAAGGAATGGATTACGATTGTAGTGGACAGCGCGCTTCCGCAAACCATCAAGTCTCTGACGCAGTCGTCCATCACAGCAATATGCACAATGGATGCAAACACAGTTGTGATCGGAACGGAGAAGGGTGAGATCATCGTACGTGTGTGCTTCCGCTTGTCATGGATAGGTCTGCGATAAATCCCTTTCGGTTCTTCAAACTATATGCGCTCATAAGAGTCGGATTCATCACATCGCGACGCACAAAGGTCATATCGTGTCCTCAAGTCACGCCGGAAGAATCAAGGTTGTTGCCTTCATTTCAGGTTACTACTAGATTTGGAACCCAGCAACTGGGGAGTGCATCCGACGCATCAAGCCTGATCATGCGAGTGGTCCCATTTTGGACTTCTATATCGACGGTGACGTTGTCTGCTTTGGAGTCCATTGCAGCAAGAGTCCAGTGTTCAAGTACAATCTCGTTTCAGGCGAATTGCTGGGTTGTTCGCAGCTGAAGCTGAAACACATCAAGAGCGTGATTCCGATTGCATATGAGAACGAAGAGAAGCTTCTCGTTGCGTGTCCCAAAGGACTGCTGGTGGGCTTCCAAATCATCATTCATTCCTAGTTGGTGGACTGGACCGGCGACCACTCCTTGTCTCTGGTGACTCCAAGTCATGTTATGTTCAAATCATCCAAACTCTTCTCCAAATCCAAAGCCAGGAGCGTGTCTGCCGACTTCAAAGCAAAGAGGATGTGCGTGAAGGACGATCAACTTGGCGTGGTGATGAAGGCGAAGAAGGAAAACAAATGGTACTTCTGCGAGTGCTCGCTCAGCGATCTGCTCATCACGCGATTCACTCCCATCTCTATTAAAGGGAATGTTCACAACGGGAGAAACGTTTGTTCTCTGAACTGCAATGGCGCGTATTGGTGCTTCTGCACGGATTGTGGTGTGATGACGCTGCGAGTCAATTCCAACTTGCCGACCTTCTTCGTCGCGGGAAGGACAGCACATCCCATCACGAGTGGGTTCTTCGATGGAGACGTCGTGGTGTTTGGCACGAAGTGCGGAGAGGTGGAGATGATGGCGCTCGATGCGGAGAAGCGGCAGTCGAGAGAGGATAGCGAAGTTGCGTACTTGTAGAGACCTGTTTGAGAACAAACACGCGCATGCAATCACTTCAAAACTGCTCAAAAGCCGTTTCAAATGGAACAGCTTTTCAATGGAAGGACGCACATCCTCCTGATTTAAAAATGATAACAAGACTGTCGACAGATTATATAACTACACCTCACCGGTCCTCAGAGCGAGTACTTCGTGATCTGATTTGTCGTTGAACCAACTAATAATCGGGATACCGTTCTCAATGTTGTATCCAAAACAACTGATGCAGTTATCCACAATGACCGTTTTCGACTACGCATCACGCCCATCACAATGCGCCACGAGATCACGGTTCAGCACGTTCAAGTCCTTCACGTAATTGTCGTTGACAAGAAGACAATCTTCGCGGTAAAGACGGTAACTACGCCTCATTCGAATCCACAGCGATTACTTTATCAGATGCTGGTCGGCATCAAGAATGTCAAGAATCCTGTCTGCGTAACTAGCACTCATCGAATCTGGTAATTCATACCACTTCTGGGAAGCAGTGAAAATGATGATTTCGTAGTAGGGCGCAATGGTCTTCAGAAGATAAAAGAAAAAGGGACGAATGTTGGCGTACACGTAATAGCGCTGATTCTCATAGTGAATCTAGCCCAGTCAGCAGGAGAGGAGAGCATTACGGGGAAAACGAGATCGGCGCCTGGCGTCTTTTCCATGGAACAGTGAACGAGCGTCTCGTCCAGATCAAGAACCTGCACGTGAGAGAAGAGAGAGATGACAACGAGAGTGAATTCGGGATCTCCCTTCCGCTTTGGGGGGAGAATGCGCTTCTGTCTGTAGACTGCTGGCAACATATCGTAGCTGGGGAGATTCTTGATCAAAATCACGCTACATGTGACGAAGAAGAAGGGAATGAACGGATTGTACTCGTCCTCCTCCTCTTCCCTCTCCGTTTCAGGGACGGAAGTGATGGGATTTGTCGCGGCCAGACTCTCCTCCATGTGCTTTTCACGGTTGTGAGAGGCGACGTACGATTGCTTCTCCTTGTCCTCGATCGCCGCATCGATGATGTTTTCCTCCTCCAGCTCCTTTCCCTGCTCGGCTTTGTAACTCGTAGGGGTTAGGGAAGCACGCCCAAGCAAAATCGCAAACAGGATATACTCTCAGAAAGGTGGATGCGCTGTCAATCGTGCTTCCCTGCATATCACTTTCCGTGACATGCGCCTTCACGCTACCACGCAAGGCTACAGAATGAGACACTGGAGGCAATTCAACAAGGATCTACATGCAGATTGGGCGTAAAAACGTCTTCCTCCTCCTTCGAGTGTTTGAGGTGCGTGGAATGCCAACTGTCTCGCACCGAATTCCGAGCACTCGATTCGGGGCGCTTATTTCTCCGGCTATGGGGATGAGGGAGCGTCCGAATGAGAAGTACAATTCAACGCGGACTGAAGACGTGCTCGATGATTCACTGGAACAATCACGCTTTTCTAGTCGTAACTGCGCGAGAGGGGTGTCCCACCTATCTTCTCTTCGGACATCGAATGCTCGCTTTTCAGAAACCCAATTGTGACTTGGTTTCAAATGGAAGGGGTTCTTTTTTGTTGGAAGAAGCTTCTGTGATGGAGTGGATTCTATTCGTGTAGGGAGAAGTGCGTTGTGGTGATGATCGTTGATGAGAGTTAGGATAAGCAATGGCTTTCAGTAGCAACCATGCAAGACAATAGTCAGCAACAACGGACGATCTGCAACAACAAACACCCACAGCTAGAAAAACGCAACTATACAATATGGTGGTACTCCACGGCCTCCTTCACAAGGTCGAAGAAGCTAAACCGCTTTTCCGGTGTCTTAAACACCTTTCCGATCAGAATCGTGCGATCGCAACAGGGCGTCAAATCCTCCTCCTCGTTGTTGTCGATCACAACGTCGCCGAGCAGAGAAGGCTCCTTCACCTCGCCCGTGCTGATCTTCACCAGCCGGTTGCACAGATCGTAGGCAATCTCCTCCGTCACCACACTGTCGTGCTTGTACGCGGGGTGGTTCATCACGAACTCGCGCATCCACTGCGCGCCCGTCTTCAGCTCGCCCGCCGCGCGCTTGCGAATAAACTCCAGATAGGTGTCGACCGTCTTCCGCGTGCACGGCGAGCAGTTAATCACCTCCAAGTACGCCTGGATCAGCGGGATGAATCCGGGGAAGTGCGCCTACGCGTCAGGCCCACGCACCGCCACTCACGTTGCCCTCCAGGATCTCGAGGATCGTGTACTCGCCCATGCGCTCCGGGCACGTGCAGCAGGTGCAGTGGAACACGGAGGAACGGTCGGTGTTGGGCACGCCGCAGTTGGTGAACCAGAACTTCTCCGTGCGCAGCGCGTTGTTCTTCTCGGCGCGCTTCATGTTCTCGTCCACCTTCGACATCGGAATGTACAGTTCCAGGTTGTAGAACAGAATCGCGCGACACAGCAGGCCCGCGAACACGGTGAACGCCGCGTTCTCGAACTCCGTCAGCATGATCTCCATCGTGCGCAGCTCCACGCGCCACGCCTCCACCGCGCCTCCAAAAGTTGGGGGCTTCCAGCGGACGCTCTGCCAGTTGGAGGACTGGATGTTCTACGCGTGACTCGCCGCCGCGGCGCCCACCTCAAAATGCTCGGAGCACTGCGTGTCGTCCTTGCTGGCGTAGTCGTCGTAGGTCACCAGCGCGTCGCGGATGAAGAGATGTGCCACGTGCTTCGCCAACATGGGGTCGATGCCCTGCGCGATGAGCACGTCGTAGCTCTCCTTGTCGTAGGGCACCTCCAGGTCGTTGTACATGTCGTACTTGGGGTTGGGGTTGATGAACAGGTCCACCGAGTCGTAGCGACTCTTCGGGATGCGATGTGGCTACAGAGTGAATGATGGATGTGACGGCTACGCCTTCGCGCTCGGCGGGAGTGCGGTCGTCGACGGACTGGCTGATCACGGTCCACCGCGTGTCGATGTCGGACAGCATGCCGCGATAGATGGGCGAGTAAGCGGTCATCGCCATCTACGGGTGAGGGGGAGCAGACACGACGTACCACCAACGGCGCGATCACCACCAGCTGGTCGTAGAGCACGCGGCTCTCCTGCACGCTCTCCGCCTGGAAGGTCACTTGCAGACAGCAGCTCCCCATGCCGAAGCCCATGGCGTCCATGTGAATCGTGGGGGGCAGTGTGGTGTTTGTGTCGTGGAAGGTGGGCACTTGGATGTTCACCTTCTCTCCGCGTCGCTTGCGAATGTTCCGCGTGAGGGCGCTGTGGGTGAGGAACGGGAAAGAGAACTACGCGAAGCGAGGATGAGGACTAATGATGTTGTCGGGAAGGTAGTCCGAGTCCGCAGCGGGGCCGTGCACTTCGCCCGGAATGGCCGCAAAGTCGCCCTGTCCCAGAAGGGGGAAGTGGGGGATCAGCAACAAGTGTTCATTCTCCTTGAGCAATTCGCTCACAGCGAGACGACGGTTCTTCATGTTGCTCTCGATTCCGTTCAGAGAACACGCGTACTGGTTGTAGGGATGAACAGGTGTCAGTTCCAGCATGTAGGACCCATACTCTGGTTTGACTTCAAAGTTCACACTGCACATGATGATGATAACGAATGGAATACGTCTTCTTCAATTCTGCAGAACCAAACTTGTCAATGATAAAGGGTGCTTTCTGCATGATTCTGACCTTCTTGTGCTCGTGGTCAAACACAACGATGTTGCACTCGATCTAGAATGAAGCCAATGCACCGCCCCCACTTCATCTCCCCAGCGCAACTCGTCGCAACACCGATTCATATACTTCTTATACACGTTGATGAATTGGAGGACTCCATGCTTATGAACTAGGATCAAAGTCGCTGCCCACCGCCTACTGTATGCTCTCGCTTGCGCAGCATCATCCCAATCCTGAATGCTTCCGTTCTTCAACAAACCCATTTTTGGATTAATTAAATGTGACGGCGAGGAACACTCTTCTCCTAACATCTTCTCATATGCGTTGGCTGATTGGCGCACCAGTTTTGAACGAAACTCTGGTGTTAGGTATCTCCTAAGAGGAGGTAAAGGCAGGAAGATAGGGAGGATATGATGGGATACGACGAGTGGAGAGCATTGAGCGTGGAATGAGAGATGAGCTGTCAGAATGGCGTTTGGAGGGTGTGAATGAATGGAGGCGGGGTTATAGAATGGAAAGAAAGAGAGAACACGTTTCTGGAGATGGTTCCTGTTGGAGGAACGGAGTGTCTTGCGTGAATGCTGGGACGCTGTTTGAGCGATAGAAGACGGAAGAAACACTGCACACTTCGGAGACACATTCTTTTCTATGAAGGGACTGAAAACAAACCGTTTTGATATTGACGAGAGCAGCTGGAACTGCGACCTGTCCGAAAGCGTGGTCGCCTTGCTGGAAATGATACCTGAAGAGGATGCTTCGATTGACGTCCCCAAAGTGCTATACGACGGCTTGCGCGAGACGGTGCGATTCGTCTTCCACACTGATATGTAGTTTGGATCCTTCTGGTGCGTTGTTGCTGGAAAGGAGCTGGACAGCGCCGTCCGTTACATATCCATGTGGTGGTATTCCCACAGATGTCCTTCATTCGCACTATCAGGGCTGCATGTTCGTCGTGTACGACAATCTCAAGGAGGAGAGCATCATTTGTTTCAAGCCGGACACGAAGAGAGGCAACTACACAAAGAAGGAATTGGGAGACACGGAGAAGAACGAAGAGTTGGGATGGAGGCAGTGGGTTATATGTAGTCTTCAGTTTGAGATTCTTGCGTCGACGATGCCTGAGTCGATTCTCACATCCATTAAAGACACCCTGTCGTACATCATTCCAAAAGACGTGACAGAAGCGAGTGAGCTGGATATTGCCTGTCCGCTTCGCGTTTGTTCTTTTTCGGTGGTTGATGCCTAGACCATCATCAATCGGGAGAACACGGGCTTGTATCAGGTCATCGTGAACAAGGGTGAGCCGATGGAGTACCATCTCGACGACCGTTCTGTAAATACGCTATACATGCGTGTGGCGGGCTACTACGTCTTGGTGTGGAAGCTGATCGTGAATGAGAAGATGGTGAGCATCGCGTACCGCATTCACTGGTCCGAGAGCATGACGATGAATCTCGTCTGGATCACCATCATCTTCTTCGCTACGATCTATGCGATGTACCTGACCACGAAGATGTCGGCGAATCAGTATAAGTGAGATTGCTTGAGATGGGTGAAGCGTAGGTGTTCTTTGGGAGAGGCTTGCGACACGGTGTTGCAATCCACCCTGATGAAGAGGCGAACCCAGGTGGGAAAAGCAGGGTGTGTGTGAGGGGTAGGTTCTCATCCTGCTGGTGGTATCGGCCGCAGTGTACGTTCTGTATTTGACGTACCGAAGAATGCTGTTCAGGCAGAGGCATAGGAAGGATAAGGATGTGTATAGTAGGATTCTGTTTGGGGATAAGAGTGAGTGGGGTGTTTGTTGGAAAGGGGATTGAGAAGAGAAGTGAGAGAGTTGGGGCAAAGAGACATGAATTGGAGTTCGTGCCTATTTGATAATCATAGCTCTGAAGGCGGAGATTATCAGTATTCATCAATTATCCCCCATATGCATGAGAGTTCCCCCACTATTGCTCCTTTTGATATTTGTCTACTGCTTTTCGCTGCTAGGGAGGAAGAAGTCAGAGCAGAGGGTGATTGCATACGGAATTCAATACAGGACACGCGATATTGAGACAATTCGGGGAGAACGGTCGAATGGCACACAGCAAGTTGTGTTTCGCCAAGTACCACAGGGCTTTGCCAACAACATGATGGTTTTGCTAACAACATGATGGTTTTGCTTTCCAGCTATGTGATTGCGATGGTATTGAATCTTCCGTTAGTGTGTGAGTGTTGCATCCAGAAGGTGACGTACAGTTGATCGTGATTACGCGTTTTTCGATTCCTTCTCTGTGCAGAATTTGCATCATCATACCCTCTCAAGAAGCAGTAAGAATAAAGGCGCGTCCCCATAGTTAGGGTACACCGTAGACACTTCGTCTATCGGCAAACGCAGTGTCTGTATGGAATACAGAAGGCATGCAACGTGCAAATACTTTATCCTATCAAACATCCAACCGTTGCCCGAGGACTTTTTCAACGGCACGGAGGAGTTTAACACGATTGCGTCTCTGGGTTCGTTCAATGAGTGGGGTGCTGCGGCTCACAAGGAGGGTCGTGTCTTTCGATTGTACTCGCTCATTCTGAGACGGTACTTCAAGCTGAACGAGAGCATTGTCCGAGAGGTGGACTCTCTGTTAGCCGGGTACCAGCCCAGGTATCTCGTTGGCTTCCACTTGCGAATCAGCGGGAAAGAGTCCGACTTTGCCGAGTGCGACCAGTTCTTGTACCAGACGGACATCCCTCGCTTTCTAGCCTGCTCTTTTATTGACTACGCGCAGAACCCTGTGTTTTTCGTTGCATCCGACTCGTCGAAGGCGAAGAGGGTGATTGCTGCCAGCACAAATCGGACAGTGTTGTATCAGACAGCTAGGATTGTTCATACGCGTACAGGAATCCGAAACGGTACAGCACATAATGGGGTGAATGGTGTTCTCACGGATGTGCTGGCACTCTCGCGTTGTCGTTTTATCGTGGGTACAAAGGGAAGCTCGCTCACATACTTGGCGGCGGCTTTTCAAGGTCATTACCCGTTTTACGTTACCAGGGATACGGATTGCTATTATCCGCTTGAGTTATCTACCAAAGTGCCGAAGTAGTTGTGTGTGTGTTTGTTTGAGAGTTGATTGCAGAAGGGAGTGTGGAATTGTTAGTGATTCAGTTTGGGTTTTCATTGGAGTGGGGATGCGATGTGGGTGATTTGGAATGAGAAATGGTGCGGATTAAAGGTGATTTGGAATGATCATTGCTTGACGTTTCCACGATTCTGATTGGAGCTCTATCATTTCATATGCTTGTCATTATTTCCGTGTTAGCACAGCGATAACGCCCTCTCGAATGACGCTGAATGAGTTCTGAAGTGGATGGAAGTGGTTGTGTGTGGCACAAAGAGAGGAGTCGGGTGCCTCTATTGCAGATTCTTGTGATTTGCAAGAGCTCTAATGTCTATTTGTGAGAGAGGGATGAAGTGAGTACTGCCTCTGATAGTAACACTCTTATCTTTTCTCCGAAACGCCATTGGAAGATTCACAGTGGTGAGTTTGGGCATGTCTAAACCTCATTCCATGATTGAGGAGTACTACTTTCAAGAGTGATCTGACAGGGAGCAGCGAATGTGTAACTAGTGTAACTCCTGAAGTCCCTTGTTCTGAGTCTATATACTTGGGGCAAGTCTATTCAATCAGTAACACGATTTACTATCACTCCGCAATATCAGTGTACTTGTATTAGAGCTACTCATCAAGACTGCATCATAACCAAAATCAATTGTTCGTAATTCAGGCAAGTCTATTCAATCACTCAAAAAAGAATGAATCACTCTCAAGAACAAAACGATTACATCCCTTAAATACCTCATTACCAAGCACAAGATACTTGAGAGAAGGCATGTCTAGTCATCACTCACTGTGAATGAGAATACTCCTCAACTCCAATGAAGCATAACGGAAATTGTAACTATACTCAGAATTGTACTTATCCGTTTCGATGTCACCGATCTTTATGTCTTCCAATGCATCCACGTTCTCAATCTCACATACAGTGTAATCAGAGAACGAATACGCACCTATCCTCAAATAACGAATCTTCGGACAGTTCTTCAAATAGAAATGACGATTAGGATCATTACCCCAACTATTCTTCTTCCTCGTGAAACTGCTGTTCCCAATCACCACACTCTCCAGCTCATTCAATCCGATCAGTTTCAATTCATCCACATACGAAAACGCATTCTTTCCGATGCTCAGGCTCTTCAGCTGTGGATACTTCGTCAAATCAAATGCAGTCACATTAGCAAAATCACACACATTGTTGCCAATCGAGAGATACTTGATGTCATTTGAGCCCCGAAGAATCCCCATGCACTCCTCGTACATCGCACGCGAAGGAACAGAAAACAGAGGGTAGAGTTCGCCAATAACTAGAGAATAAGGTCAAAGCAATGTGTGGTACATCCTTCAGTATGCACTGTCTTCGTCTTCTTGAACGCTCTTGGAAGATATACCTTTCTGATACTCGGCATGTCTGATTATTATCTTACTCACACAATAATGCTCTCAAGAATAATAACACGAGGATTAGCGAATGTGTCACTGTAATAGGATGTGGTCTCGAGCGTAGTGAGCCAGGGCAAATCTAATATCAATCTGTTTTCATTTGCCTGCTTCGCATAGTCAATGTCGCTGAATTATCATCCGTGAATTGGAATGCATCACTTTCTAGTTTAATAGACTCCAATACAGGCAAGTCTAGACATGATCATAGATGGATAGCAATCACTCTCAAACACAGCATGAGAACAATGAGAGAATGCATATTTGCCACAAGAGAAAGACCTAAGCCATGGAAGATCTAGTCATAGCTCATAAGACAAAGGAATACCTTTAAATTCAACACGAGAACACTGATCGAATGTACGATAACTAGTTTGAATGGACTCCAGTCTTGTTAAGTCTATTCAGTCACTCACATCACAATCAATCACTCTCAAACACAACACGAGAACACCGCTCAAACGCATTATTACCGAACTTGAGTGATTTGAGCGAAGGCATGTCTAGTCATTATTCTATCTGAACGAGATCACTCTTCAACTCTAATGAAGCATAAAAGAAGTTGTTGCTCCATTCACTCATAACTCCCATTTCAATAGTTTGCAATGCATTGACATTCTCAATCTCAACCACTGAATAATCTGTGAAAGCAAAACGACCCATCTTCAATAACTTCAACTTGGGACAATCCTTCACATAGAAACGACGATTCCGTTTTGATGAATTGGGATATTTTCCGTCCTTGTTCTTTGTGAAGCTATTCTTTCCGATCACCACACTCTCCAATTTACTTAACCCAACCAACTTCACTTTCCGAACATGCTTGTAACAGTCGTTACCAATCACAACTCTCTTCAGATTCTTGTACTGGCTGAAATCAAAAGTACCAAGAAAGACACTATTGCATTTTTTATCATCAACACGAATCTCCGTTACCTCTTCAGGGTAATCACGAATCAAATAGCAGGCTTTTCGTTGTGAATGAGCAATCAAGCAGATAATCATCAACACGAAGAGGGCAATTGCCACAGCACACCCCAGTAGAATCCATTTCTTGTTCTTCCTCACCCATTTGCGTTGAATCCTCCTCCTTTCTCTCTTCTTTCCCTCCTTCACCTCCCTCGGCACCTCATTCAACAGTGGCACATCTATTCATCACAACACACAGCCCCATTCACTCTCCATCACAATCCTCGCATTCTCGAAACACCCACACCCACACACCATCTTCTTCAGTCGAGGCAGGTCTGTGCGTCACTTCTCTGTGAATAACACTCACTCTTCATCCTCAACTCACACATCTCACACTTCACACCCCTCAACGCGCCAGCACCCACACTCATCTCACTCAGTTTGGGACAGTCTGTTCGTCACACCACACATCCTCAATCACCCTCAATCACGCTGTGAAGAGACTTCTCGAAGCACCCAGCGCCAAGCGAGAGCGTCTCCAGTCCCTTCAACCCACTCACACGCAACTCGGCGTTCTCGAAGCAATTCCCACCCATCACCACACGCTTCAATCCATCCAATCCACTCAACTTCATCTCCTTGAAGCCCTTGAACGACCCATTCCCAATGGTTAATGAAGCCAGTTCAGGACAGTCACTCACAACCAACTCACTGTCGTTGCTCTCGTTCTGGAAGCTCTTCGCGCCAATCGCCACACTCTTCAGCTTCTTCAGTCCCACCACACTCACTTTGCTCACATAGTTGAAACACCCATCGCCAATCGTCAACGCCTCCAACTCTGTAAAGCGAGACAAATCCAACACCTCATTCTGGTAATCCTCACACTTCTTCACATCAATCGACTTCAGCTCCACGGACAGACTCTCCAAATCCTCCGCATTCAACACGACTCCCTTCTCTCTTCGCTCCTTCTTCTCTTTCTCCCTCCTCAATCTCTCTTCTTCCTCTCTTCGCTTCCTCTCTTCTTCTCTTCGCTTCCTCTCCTCCTCTTCTTTCTTCCTCCTTTCTTCTTCCTTCTTCCTTCTCTCCTCCTCTCTCCTCTTCCTTTCCTCTTCTTCTCTCCGCCTCCTCTCCTTCTCCTCATCCTGTTTCCTCTTTATCACGCCCAACTTCTCGTGGTTCTCCAGTAAACTCGCGTTATCCATCTTCAACTCCTTCACATCAACGAACGCGAATCGCAGAATCGTCTCTTTCAACGCCGGTATGTCCACCATCTCCACCTTTCGCACATTGCGGAACGCCTTCATTCGCCCTTCAAACAATGACAACACAGGCAGGTCTGTTCGTCACTCTCTCTCACAGCACTCACTCTTCATCACCAACGCACTCTTCTTCTTCTCGTTACCTCTGAATGCCTCGTTGCCGACAGTCAGCTTCGTCAACCCAGTCAGACTCTCAAACACTGTGTTCTCACAACTCACAAAACAGCCATCGCCAATACTCGCTTCAATCACTCCACAATTCCTCATCACAAATGAACTCCATTTCACACAACTCTCCTTCCCAATCACAAACCGCCTCAGCTTCTCACAATCAATCACCTCAAAACATCCTGATGTCTTCGTGAAACACCTCGCTCCAATCTCCACCTTCTCCAAACACTTGAACTCACTCAGCTCAAACCCCTTCACACACTGAAGACAGTCGTCACCCACCACCAACTCCTTCAATCCAGGATACACGTCCAGTTTCCACTCCACGATATCCGGATCATTGCACAACCCGTTCTTCATGTAGATAGCGTCTGTGTTGGGCTTCCCGATGAACATGTCGTTATCGTCGTCGATGCGAAGCACGTGTTCTGCCCTCACCTTGTCTTCTTGTGTCATCGGTTTGTTCAGCATCGTCACGCCCACCACATTCATGCTCTCTGTTATCTCATCATTTGGAGGTGCCGTTGCGTTGCCCACACGCTCTGCTAACTGGAACAAGAGGGAGGAGTTGCCCTTGTCTCTGATTCTCTCAATCGAGTCCTTCACGAACGGGTGCTTCAACAACGCCTCCACTGAACTACGTTCATTCGCGTCCTTCACCAAACACTTCTTCACGAAGTCCACCAAGTCGGAAGACCATCCTGACGAAGATAAAGAAGGCGAGGGTTTGTTCAACACCTGATTCACGATCTTCGCTGACGTCATGCCAGCGAACGGATTCTTGCTCTCTGCCATCTCGATCACACTCATCCCAAGGGCCCACACATCACTCTTCAAACACGCCTCTTCCTCGTACACTTCGGGAGCCATGTACATCGATGTGCCACACACGTTATTCCGCTTTGAACAGGAGTGTTCCAACTGAACAGCCAGCCCGAAATCGCCCAACTTGATCACACCACTCTCTGAAATGAACAGATTGTCTGGCTTGATGTCCTACACCTCACTCTCCA
>ERZ1106923.102-NODE-102-length-37265-cov-18.600887_pt1 | contig 37265 bp, 58 predicted proteins | sample MGYA00403657_ERZ1106923 | MGnify/ENA primary metagenome ERZ1106923 (study PRJEB35170, sample SAMEA104062425) | human gut metagenome | biome: human gut; feature: human-associated habitat; material: faeces | place: Denmark | collected 2012-06-19 ...
GCGGCTCCTACTGAGGAGGGTTGGGAGCAGCCCGTTGTCGAGTCCCAGTGGTAAATGCGCGCTTTGGGTTTTTGTATAGTATGGTGTGTTGTTTGTTGTAATTGTGTTGCAGTTCTCTGTCAGTTTTGCAATTCCATCCCAGTGTTGAACTCTCAATTCACTGTAATGCTTGAATGGAATGGAGCTCGATGCTCGCCTTCATTCCTTTAACGTCTTCTCAATAGCAATTCCGTTGTCGGAGTCCGACAGCGCCCGGAGTGTTGAAGCGTATCTGAGAGTCGATTCTGTCCGAATCACGTCACATGTAGTCGGAATGCGAGTTTAATCCGGATGAGTGCAGATTCTACTTGGATGGGATGGAGATGGAAGGAAACAACGAGTTCTTCTTGAATTGCGCTAAAAGGGATCTCGTCATTGACATCATGACCGTGAATAGCATCGTGTACGTTTCTGCTCACTGCGGAGAAGACTCCGTTACATTACGTGTCCCCAACTTCATTACGATAGCGGAGGTTAAGAGTGTACGTTCCTATTTGTAGTGTATTATGCAGGCGATTCTCCAAGTCCTAAACTACGAGGACAGCGAAATCGCGTTTGCCACCGCAAAGCTCTCCGAACTGGATGGAACGAAGTCAGTGTTCTACTACAAACTCGGATCGCTCGATCCGCCGGATGACTTTGAAGACTTGGACACGGAGTCCTCTGTAGAGTCGCTCTCCCGCCGTCATGTGTAGGACGATGACTCGTCGGAAGCGTATATGCACCCCTGCAGATACTCGTTCCCCAACGCGAAGACCTATGACAATCTCCAGCTCATCTCCTCCCAGCACTCGCTCCACCTCTACCAGCCGATCACGCTTCCCAGCGACTACCTTACGGGAAAGGCGGCAGAGCTCCCTACACTCCCTCTGGGCAATGACTGGAAGGATCACATCGTCACTCTCTCCGTGTCCGGGTTATTTGGCTACTCAAATGAGAATACTCCAGCGAGTCGCGTGCGCACTCGATCCGATGAGTCGGAGATGTGTGCGAATCCCTCATTGATCCCGAGTCGCCATCTCCTTTCTCCACAGCACATGTGCCAACGAAGAGAGAGCGTCACAGACATCAACGACGATCCCCAGTCCTCTCCCGCCTTAATGCACAAGCAGTCCATCCGCCCCTCTGAAACGCAGTCGTCATTGAAACCTCCCGTCGTTACGGTTCCGCTCGTTCCGTGTGATGGAGCAAGTCCCTCATCTGCGCCTGTCGTCATTCCAAATAGTGGGGATCTGGGGGGTCAGTGACCCGTAGAAGAATCCGCGTCTCCCAATTCCCAAGAGTCTCAGAATACGCCTGAGAAGGCATCTTCATCGCATGGGGGAGCCCCCACTTTTGCGTCCTCAGAAGGGAAGGAGAGTGGTTCCCAACAAGTGAAGACGGAAGCATCCGAGGGCGAAAACAGGCATCCAAACCCTTCGCGCAAGAGTGTTCGCTGGCCTCTGAGCGAAATGGGATCGCCGGTGGGATCAGAGCATTTGAACCTGGGACAGGTCGTTGCGGCGCACCCGGAGTATCAGAGCATGATGAAGATCCGATCGCCTCACGGATTGCGTTTTCAGCCGTCCTTCCACGTTTCGGGCCACATTCCGCTGATGGACATGGTCAGCGACAACACGCAGGTCCGGAAGAGTACGAACATGAACATGCCTGCATTAGACGGTCTTCCTGCAGATTCGTTCCTGCGACCGGGCTTTTTCAAAGATCGCATTTTGCAATCCATCTGCATGCTAGTGAAGGAGGTAAAGGACATGACGACTGAAAAGGAGTGTAAAGTGATGGCGGAAAGCTATTATAACCAAAAGAAGCTGTTTGGCTGTAGTGAAATTGAATCGGAGTAACTTGTAGCCCAATTCGTGAATGCCATTTCAAAGAGCTCCTTCGCTCCCGCGCTGATATCCGCCGCGTTCCGCTTTCTGAACTCGCCCATTTTTGACATTTGTGCCGGAGTTCTGATCGACATGATTACGGACAGTGCATTGTCAAAGAGGCGTTTCATTTGTAGATGCCCAGATCAGCCAGTCGATCATCAACACCGTTGGGTTCGACGTCATCGTGAACAATCTGAAAACGACGAAGGCGGCATCCGTGGACAGACGCGTGGTCTTCCTGCAATTGATCTTCCGACTCATCCACGATCGTTTGGATTTGGAGTGGGCGTGATGCACAGAGTATTCTGCAAATCTGTTTTATGAGAATCGTGGAATCGACGCGCTGATTCAGATTAATGACTCGACGGGGAGTATTAGTGTTCGGAACAAAACATTGGACATTATTCGGTTGCTGGTGAACTGTATTTCCTTTCCAGGAGGGTGATCCGTAGATGATGCCTCCATCGCGTACTCGGCGTATCACGCCGGGTTCCAGATCTTCCAGAAGGAAAGCAGCATCATCGCGGAATTGTTGAAGTCGTTGAACGAGAGAATCGAAACGAAGCGTACTGATGCTGTAATGATGTGAGCAATAGCGGAAGAACGAGATAGTTCGGAGACGGTTCGGAACGACATCCTCAGCATTCGTCTCCTGTACCCCACCTCCACGCAGATTCAACATCTCTGCAACACGTATCTGTCCTATCATGAGGACCATTGTAGTTGTCACATCCTGTGTCCTGTTTGTAACAAACAAGGAATATAGCACAACTATTGCTGAGGCATCATCATTCCCGGTTGCATCATCGGCGCTCCCATCATGCCAGGCTGCATCATAGGCTGCATCATGCCAGGTTGCATCATTCCCGGCTGCATCATCGGCGCTCCCATCATGCCGGGTTGCATCATCGGCTGCATCATCGGTTGCATCATTGGTTGCTGCGGCATCATCATTCCCGGCTGCATCATGCCGGGCTGTAGCATGGGCGCACCCATCATACCGGGCTGCATCATCGGCTGCTGGCCCATCACCGCCTGACCCATCTCAGCATTCGCTGCCTGCTGCTGTTGTTGCTGCACGGCGAGCGAAGCCATCATCGCGTTGATGCGAGCTCTGTCAGGGTTGCTGCCGGCGAGAAGACGCTCTGCCGCGGATCCATGACGCTCGCCACGACTCTCCTTCTTGAACGCGTATTGGACCACAATGGGACGGTTGCAGAAGTACTAGAAGATGATTCGACGCGAAAACGACGACCTGACCGTTCATGCTCTCAATGGCGTAGTCGGAGGCTTCGAACGTGGTGTAGTTCACGAAACCGTAGCCCTTGCTGATATTTGTTTCCGGATCACGAGCAATCTACGCATGAGGAAAGCGCACGCAGAACCACTTTTGGCTCACAAGCAAGCTGTCCGAAGGCGATAAATGTGGTCTTGAGCATATCCTCGTCCACCTCGGGAGCGAGGTTGCTGATGAAGAGGTTGGCGCCCACATCCAGCGTCTTCTTGTCCATATTCGATTTGTTCACCTTGATTTTCTTTCCGTATAGTGAGATGTTTCCCGTTACGCGAACAGCGTATTCGGCGTCGATTTCGCTCTGGTATTCAACAAAACCGAATCCCTAATCAATGACGGAGCGTGCTCATCATCCCACTTGATGTGCATTTGTTACTTTATCCTTGGGCATCGAAACGGACACAACAGGTCCAAACTACGAGTCAGAGAGACTGGTAGCACCACACCTGCAGGAACAGCTCCCAGAGCAATTCCTCGTCCACTTTTTCGTCAAGACCACCGACATACACGGTGGCATCCTGATCGTCACCCCTTCCGCTCAGAACCCACTTGATTATGATGGTCGATTGCAGACGACATGTCTTTGTCTTGAAATACGCGAGAAATGCCCTTCTTTTCGAGCGGGCGTTTCATTCCTTGGAGCAGCGATTCTCATCGCTTTTTTGGGAATACAAAGGATGTCTGCCCGAGCGTTCTCCGGGTTTGGTCGTCAGTTTGCTAGGAACGTGCGCTTCCAGCGGTGGGTCGTCGGCTCCCTTTCTCACAATCAGCATGAACCTTCCCAAGACGGTGCCGAAGATGTGGAAGAATGACGAGATGATGTACCAGGCGATGCGGACGGCGAAGATGAGTACGACGATGGATTCCAGGATGTTCCGTGCGGCGTTGAACCGAATGCGCTGCATCGAAGTTGCTTTTGCGTGTGCGATTGTAATGCACAGATGAAGAGAATCCAGATCGGCGCCTTGTATATGTTTTCGTACGTGTCTAAGGATTTCCTGGAGATGCTGAAGCATTTCGAGGACATGCTCGATGGCGAGGAGCAAGACGACGTGGAGGAGAGAACGTTGTCGTTTTCGTTGTCTTTCACGAATAGCACCTTGACAGGCCGCCTTCAGTCATAGCATCCCGTTCTTTTACTCGTTGTGTTTGTTTGAGAAAGGGTGGAGATTTGTTTGAGAAAGAGTGGTCATTTGCTCAAACAGTGATTCAAGAAAGCAAACTCTCATTCAAGAAACAAAGCAAACTCTCATTCAAGAAACAAAACCAACTCCTCACTTCTGGGCATTCATACACACCAAGCCAACCGTATCCACGCCGATCTGAGCAAGACCGCACACGGAGCACACCTTGTTCTTGCTCTCCGCTCTGTACGTCGCTCCGCACAGCGGACACTTCAGCAACTCTTCGTCTCTGAAGATGGGCGTGAGCGCGACGCAATCCAACGAGAACGCCTTCTGCTCGTCGTAGCCCGTCTCCACGGCATTCCTTCCCTCTCTCTCGCTCTTCACCAGCACCTTCCTCGTCTTCTGCTCCAGCGCGGCGTTGCGCGGCGACTTGATATCCGCGTTGATCAGGATGCGCTTCGCGAACACCGCCGCGTCGATGAAGTTCTCCGCCTTGAAGGCAGCCACCATCGCGCTGTTCAGCGCCAGGAGCATGTGTGAGGACTGCAGCTTGCACTGCGTCATGTAGTACGACAACAGCAGGTTGCGCACGGGGTCCGACTCCTGCTTCCGCACCAGCTCCAGCAGCACGGCCACCACGTACTCGCGCGCCATGTCCACGAACTGCTTCAGCGCCACCTCCTCCTCCTTGTTCTCGGCGACCACCACGGGCAGGATCAGGAAGAAGGAGCGGAACGCGTTCAGCGTGTCGTCGAAGCGTCCCGACTGGAAGCACTTCAGGCCCATCTTCACCAGCTGCGAGGCGTGCTGGATGCGGTACACCGCCATCGGCAGCGCGCTGGTGCCCGAGGCGCGCTGCAGCGGCGTCTGGAGCGCGGGCATGGAGGGGAAGCCGACGGTGGCGGCCTGCACGCTGCAGTAGCACGAGTGCAGGATGGACTGCAGCGCGGAGAACTGCACCACGCCCAGCTGGCGGTTCAGCAGCTGCAGCGTCGAGTCGATGTCGCCCGACGCCGCGTGGTCGAAGACCAGCGAGGAGTTCGCGCACCACGTCGCGCCCAGGTCGCGGCCCGGCTGCGGGATCGCCGTCTCCATCGCCACGGGGAGTTCGTGCTCGTCCTCCGACAGCTCCAGGTCGTCGCCCCAGCCACCCGCCTGGTCGTCGCTCAGCTCCAGGTCGTCGTCCTTCTCGCCCCAGGCGGGCTGCTCCGGCTCGCTGTCGATGCTCTTGAACTCCGCCTCCAGCTCCTCCTGCACGTCCACCTCCGGCTCGCCCTTCGCCTCCTCCTCCATCACGCGGTCGAACACGGAACGCGGCATCTCCAGCATCGGCCACTCCGACTCGTCGTTCACCGGCGCGGGCGGCGCCAGGAGCTCCTCGGGCGCGCTCACCTCCGGCACGGCGATCTGACGCTCCACCATCTTCTCCGCGATGCGCTCCGCCACCTCACCGTAGCCGTATGTCTTGGCGGTGACGTAGGCGAGCGAGAGCTGTCCTGCCTCCATCAGGACGTTGATGCGCGCCTCCACGTCGTTGAGGAACATGGCGTTGCTGTAGCGACCCATCACGTCGCCGCACTTCTCCGTGATCTGCAGCATCTTCTTCAGCTTCTCCAGGTTGCCCGTGATCGTGTAGAAGAACGACAGCTTGCCCAGGCTCTTCGTGCGCTGGTAGCACGTCTCCACGATGGACAGGTTGCCCTGGCGCAGCGCCTCCTCGGCCAGCTGGTTCCAGATCTCACGCTCGTTCAGCTGCGTGGCGCACTCCACCGCGCTCTCCAGGTTGCCGCAGCGGATGGAGAGGTTGAAGCGCGCGCGCGGCTCCGTCACGAAGTACAGCGCGATGTCCTCGAAGCCGTTCTTCTGAAGGTAGGAGATGATGGCCTGCGAGTCGATCTTGGAGGTGCGAATGATGCGAATCGCCTCGCGGTACTGCTTCTTCTCCAGGCAGAACTACACGTCACTTCGCTCGTCCTCCGCCACCTTGAACAGGTACTCTGTCGGGTCGATCTCGATCTGCACGGGCACGGCGTCGCGCGTGAAGGCGAACACGGCTCCCTTGCGGTAAGCGGCGATGTACACGGGCTCGTCGAGACTGCGCACGATGCCCTTCTCGCCGGAGGGCAGACAGTACTTGATCTGGGAGAGCGTGGCATAGAGAAGCACGCCGTGCTCGTCCCACACGCAGTTCTTGATGCTCATCTTCTCGCTGATCACGCACAGCTGCTTCAGCTCCTTGTCCAGAATGCGCACCATGTTGCCGGAGGTCACCGCCACCATGCTGTTGTCCTGGCTCCAGTCCACGCGCTTCACCGACGACACGGCGATCATGCTGACGGTCTGGAAGGAGGAGGTGTCGAAGAGCACCAGCTGGTCCTCGCAGGCGAGGAGGATGCGTCCGCTCACGCCGCCGGGGAAGATGCGACGACAGTCCGACACGGGGAGACTCACGCGCTTCGTGACCTAGAGATGAGGCGAGTGTGGAGCGATGACGATGTTGTCCATGTTGCGAAGGAACAGCGAGTCCTTGCCCTCCAGCGTGGCGAACTTGGTGCGCGAGACGAAGCACACGCTCAGCGCCGCGCCGCCCTTCACCTCGGGCGCCAGCTTCTCCGCAGCGATCCGCTGCGAGCACGTGATCAGCTCGTACGACCCGCCGTCCTCGGCGTTGTGCATCAGCAGCACGAACTCGTTCGCGCAGTACGGGTTGTACTGGAGACAGCGCGGCGCGTTGTTGGACGCCGCGGGGCCGCGCGTGATGGGCATCATGATGATGTCGCGGTTTTCTCCCTCCATCTCGCGGATGCGGTAGTAGCGGTCCTTCACGTAGAAGCAGTAGTTCTTGTACACGGCGAAGGGCGTGCGCTCGCGGCGCAGCTTGAACACCACGGCGCCGGAGTCGTGGCCTGCGGCAATGAGGTTCTGCGTCTTGTGGGCGGTGATGATCCAGAATCGATCATGCGCGCGGACGAACGACTGGATGCCGATACGCTTCGTGCTGTCCCAGACGCGAATGCTGTGGTCCTCGCTGTTGCTGAGAATCAGGTCTTCGCGCGGATGGAACATCACGCAGCTCACGTTGTTCGTGTGACCGCGGAGCGTGTCCACTTCCCACGCCTTCGTGTCGTTCGTGCGCCAGATCTTGATCATGCGGTCGTCGGAGCCCGACACGATGAGCGGCAGCTCGGGGTGGAACGCGGCCCAGTTCACGCCGCGCTCGTGGCCCTCCAGCACGTACTTCACCGTGCCGACGAGATCCGTTCCCAAACGGCTGATCATACTGGTTGGGGCGCCGGGCTTGCCCGGCGTCTTCTTTCCCTTCTGCTTCAGGCCCGAAATGTCCCACACGCGGATGGTCTGGTCGAGGGAGGCGCTCACGACGAGATCCTCCTTCGGGTGGAACTGAGCGGACATGACGTAGTGGTTGTGTCCGGTGAGGACGGCGATGCACTCCCGACTCTGCCAGTTCCAGATGCGGATGTTCTGGTCGTCGGAGCAACTCACAATCCAGGGATTCTCGGGATGGAACTGGACAGTGCGGATATAGTCGAGGTGGCCCATCAGCGTGAACAGGGAGCGCTTGTTGTTGTAGTTCCACACGCGGATCTTGTAGTCGTCGCCTCCCGACACGAACAGGGGCTGCGACGGATGGAAATCGACGCTACGAACGGGACCGTCGTGTTCGTTGAACGTTTCGAGAAGCGTCTTTGTTCGGTAATCCCACAGCTGGATTTGTCCGTCATGGAGAGAGCAAAGGATCCAAGGACGAGTAGGGTGGAAAGATATACCTTTCACACGGCTGCTCTTGGTCTCGAATTTGGCGAGCATATCTTATCTGCCGTTCTTTTTCGTGATGGAGAAGTCGATCACTTCCTTGATCATCAAGGTGATTCGAGCAGAGAATCACTGCACGCTCTCCGCTCTGTTGTCCTTTCCGCTGATTCGTGTGGATTCAGAATGGGGGTTGCGGGTTATTCAGATCGGCGGGAAGGGAAGCGAGTCTAGATCATCCGCCCCTCATTCTCACGGTTATGCGCACATTTGAAATTGCATGGAATTGCTGTACTCAAGGAGCGTTGGGAGGATCGTGATTCAGTGATGAGGGAATGAGTGCGTAGAGAGGAGGAGCAGCCCCGATTTGTCTCGACTCTCTCGTGTACAAGCCATGAGAGGAGGGAGAGAGGGAATGATGAAAGACAGTGAAAGCGGCAATAACGGGAATTCACGATTCTTACCGGCGATCATGAGTGGCTGTTCTATGGAATCGACAAGACCCAGATTAATCTTCCTTTTGGGTAAAACTACGAATGGTATGTGTTGACGAGATTGTACCTTGCTCGTGAGTGCGTTAGGGCGCGTTTTCGCGAAGCCGTACTAATCCGCTGTTTCTAGGCTCAGAACAACGTGACTGGTCCCGAGTTCAAGTGCGTCCTTGTCGGCGATGGTGGTGTCGGTAAGACTACCTACGTGAAGAGACACGAGACTGGAGATTTCGAGAAGGTTTACGTCCGTGGGTGTTAGTGGCGCGTGCGTGATCGCCTAGCTACTCGTGGTGCTGAGGTTCACAGACTCACGTTCAACACCTCCTGCGGTCCCATCACCTTCAACTGCTGGGATACCGCCGGTCAGGAGAAGTTCGGAGGACTGAGAGACGGTTACTAGTACGTTTTGTGCTGCGGGGTTAGGCGTAGTGTGGATGCGGACTGCGCCATTCTCATGTTCGATGTCACTTCCCGCAGCTCCTACGATAGCGTCGCGAACTGGCACCGTGATCTCACCCGTGTGTGCGGCAACATCCCCATTGTGCTCGTTGGCAACAAGTGCGATATGAAGGAGCGTCGTGTGAAGACGAAGAACATCACATTCCACCAGCGCAAGAACATGCCGTACTACGATATTTCCGCCAAGAGCAACTACAACTTCGAGAAGCCCTTCCGCTGGCTGGCTCGCAAGCTGACGAAGACTCCCGAGCTCAAGTTCGAGGAGGCTCTTGCCATCAAGCCGCCAGAGGTTGCCTTCGATGAGAACGTCTACAGACAGGCTAACGATATGGCTCCGGGCGTGCCTCTTCCTGATAACGACGGTGATGATCTGTAAGACGTTTCTTTACCTTTATATTCTTTGTTTGTTGCACTCGGCAATGTTCGCTCTGTCAAAGGCACGGGCTTTGCTGAGGTCGTTGCAGCTCCTTCCTCGTCTCGCGCTCCCCTGCTGCTCCCAACGCGCGTTCGCGAACACAAAGAATAACGACGTTGAAGGAAGAGAGCGTCTCGCTATACTGGACAAAATGGCCAGGTAGGGGACGGCGCCGCCCCTGAATTCGTAGCTATCCGCCCTTCCGTGTTTCCACCTCTCTGAGCGACTTCAGAAAGAAGTGGGACTATTTGCAGAAGGGGGAGCGAGTGCCGGAGAGCGAAATCACCGTGGCCGGTGGAATTGCGGGTTTTCTGTCATCTCTAGGACGAATCATCAGCAAGAGGAGTGCGGGATCGAAGCTCTACTTCTACGACATTCGCTCTGGAGAAACCATGCTGCAGGTCATGTCCTCCCTGAACATGTACGATGGCGGCAGTCTCGAGCCGGATCAAGTTGCAGTGGTTTCCCTCCGTCAGGAGTAGAAAGTGGCCGCATTCAAGGGTTTGCACAAGAAACTCCACACGGGCGACATCATCGGCATTCGCGGCATTCCGGCGCGAACCGATGTCGGGGAACTGAGCATCTTCCCGAAGGAAATCACCCTCCTCTCTCCGTGCCTGTGGCATGTGCCGCGCGAGTGGTACGAGATCAAGGATCCGGAAGTGAAGTACCGCAAGGTAGAGATCGCGCGTGGTTGTGAAGGGTAGCGATACTTGGATCTCATCGTGAGCAGCGCCTCGCGCCAGGTCTTTTACACGCGCAGCAAGGCAACGGCGTATTGTTTCATTCACATCTAGATCGTTCAGCTCATCCGTTCGTTCATGGAGGAGGAGGGCTTCATGGAGGTGGAAACGTCCATTCTGAGTGGACAGGCTGGAGGCGCTGTCGCCACGCCGTTCATCACGCGAAGCAACACACAGGAGCAGGATTTGGCGTTGCGCATCAGTCCCGAGCTGTATCTGAAAGAACTCGTTGTCGGAGGCTTCGAGCGTGTCTATGAGATGGGAAAGGTGTTCCGCAACGAGGGTTTGGATCGGAAACACAATTACGAGTTTACGTCCATCGAGGCCTATATGGCGTACCAGGATTACACGGACTGGATGAAGAAGACGGAGAAGCTCCTACAGAGTTCGTGATGCGGAATTGACTTGAGGACTAGAGATCTGTGTGGCCGTCCATAACTCCCCTAAAGCCACAATCGATGGAAAAGAGATCGATTTCACGCCTCCGTTCCGTCGCATTGATGTGGTGGAGGAACTGACGAAGGCGCTGGGTCCTCTCCCCAACTTGAACGACGGTTGGTGTCCAATGAAACGATGACTGAGTAGAAGCGAGTATCCCGTCCTTGATGGAAATGTGCAAGGCGAAGGGCATTCAGGTGTCAGAGCCGATTACGTTGCCTCGCATCATTGACACGCTGATCGGGCACTACATTGAGCCTCAGTGCGTCCAGCCGACGTTCATCATCAACCATCCGGTTTCGATGTCTCCTCTGTCCAAGGAGCACGGCGACTCTGGCAAGTCGGAGCGCTTTGAACTCTTCGTGAACGGAATCGAGCTCGTGAATGCGTACACCGAGCAGAATGATCCCGTCGTAGTTGTTTCTGTATGTCTGTGAGCGTAGAAACAGGAGCAGAGCTTCAACGTCCAAGGAAAGCAACGAGAATCCGGCGACAAGGAGATTCCACCTACGGATGCAACGTTTGTCAATGTTTCGTTTGCTTTCGTGTGTGACGGCTAGGCGCTTGAGTACGGACTGCCTCCCACCACGGGCTGGGGTATGGGCGTGGATCGTCTGGTGATGATGATGACAAACCAGTCGAGCATTCGCGACGTCGTTTTATTCCCCGTGCTGAAGAATAAGGAGTAGCCGGGATGAGCTGTGTTTGTTGGACAATGCGCCACTCGATGTCCATGGTGAGGACAGCGAGAACAGCGTGGCAGTTTGCTGAGCAGAGGTGATTATCGCTGACTGTGGAGGAGGGGGAGGAATCAGTTGACAGCGCTTGCAGGAGCCATCAGAGGGCATTTCACGCCAGATGGAGGAGATAAACCCAGGAATAACGGAAACAGAGAATGGCAATAACATCTCGAATCTGATTGGCTGAGAGGGGCTAGGGGAAAAGGGCCTTAGTGTAGTGCATTTGTTCACAGTATTGAATAAGCGGGTATGTATCCTTCATACTATGGGAATTCAGTACCTCAAGGGGAACAAATGCAAGGAAATACGATAAGAAGAAGTGATCAGGTTTATAGGCAGGATGGACCGCGTTTGACGAATCTTGAAAACCCCTATTCGTCTGTGAATATGCCTCCAAGCATATCCAGCCAACAGTACGATCCCCGGTTTGTTCCTGGAATGAATCCTGCCATGAACCTGCCTGCTGGCGTCTCGTACAATATGGTTTCAAATTCATACGGCGATGGCATGAAAAGCATGCAAATACCCTATGATCGTGGTGTTTTCGGCTACGGCATGCCCATGCCCATGATCAATATGCAGGCTGGCGGATATGCGCCTGTCAATCCGTTCTATGGCTTTTATGGAATGCGACAAGGCATGACTATGCCGGTCGTGGACAGGAGCGCTATGAACGCTTATCCGCAGGAGTTTGTCAATCGTGGCGCACAAGAGAAGCTCCCTTCCGCGATCCAAAACCCGGTTCTCTCTTCGAAGACTGTGCCTTCAACACAGCCTATGGCGCCTTCCGGGGAAGACGGAAGTCAAGTGAAGCAGACCAATTTCCCTTCTACGGAAGATACAGCGAATCCGAAGCCGGCGGAGAATGCCTCAAGACTTCCTGTCAAGCAGCTTCCTGTTGAGTCAGCGCCTGTGCCCCATCAAGATAAGGTGGCACCCAAGGAAGTTCCGGACAAAACGACGGATCTTCAGCTCGCCACGATCCTGCTGCAAATCAAGGGAAAGGGCAAGGACGTGCCAGCCAAGACCCCTCTCCCCCCGCCCGTAAGCGTGAATCCCTCAGCCCTTCCGAACCCAATGCAGTCGGCCCCAGGTCTCCCAGAAGACAAGCGACAGCGCATAGGAGAGCCTCTCGATCCTGCATTACAGCGCAATATGTACTCTAACCTATATCCTCAGTCTTCGTCCGTGTCCCAAAAACGGAACTATCCTGTCATGAACTATGCTTCGCAATTCCAGGCTCCTTCAGCTCCCGCGCCCGCGCACCCGGCTCCAGCGCCGTCTCAGCCGCACCCGCCGCCAATCCCGTCGCCCGCGCCCGCCTACCGTTCGTCGCAGGCGATGAACATCGGCGACTACTACGTGTACTGCACGGTGTGTCGCCACGGCACGCCGATCGCGGTGAACAAGCCCATCCCGGACGTGTTCAAGTGCTCGAACTGCGGCTTCTCGTGCGCGCTGGACAAGCACCTGCTGTACTATTATGTGCGTGGTGGGCGGTGGCGTGACGTGTAGAACATCTCGGCCTCCATCGCCTCCAAGGCGGAGGACAAGCCCACGGCGAGTGCAGGCGTGAAGGAGGAAGTGAACGTGAAGGAGGAGCCTGTGAGCGTGAAGGAGGAAGTGCAGGTGAAGGAGGAGCCTGTGAGCGTGAAGGAGGAAGTGCAGGTGAAGGAAGAGCCGGTGAGTGTGAAGGAAGAAGTGCAGGTGAAGGAAGAGCCCGTGCAAGGGAACGAGGAAGTGCAGACGAAGGAAGAGCCTGTTCAGGTGAAGGAGGAAGTGAAGGAGGAGCCCACGCAAGCGGAGGAGGCCCTTCAGACGGAGAATCACAACACACCCACAACGCCCCAGCTGCCTGCCGAACTCGCCTCGCTCACCGTACTCGCTTCTCTCTCTCTCCATTCTAGATCGACTCTCTGGTGCTGGAGCCGTCCGAGGACTCACGCTCTCCCGAAGAACTCGCCGCGTTGGCAAATCGACCCGACTACTCTGCTGAAACTCCTTTCAACCTTTCAGCGGAGGCGATCAGCGCGCTGAAGGAGCAGTGCAAGCAGACCACGCGCGAGTGGTGGATGAGCAAGTATGTGAAGATTGAACTCCCTGTGGCGTTACTTCGTGGAAACGAGGGAAATGAGGGAAACGATGATAAGGAGGAAAGAAGAATGGTGGTCGGGGAAGTGGTCGGAATGAGCGAGAATGGGTTTGTTTTGGGTCTTTCGGGGGAGGAGCACCAGAGTACTGTAATTGTGAACGATTTCACCAGCGGAGAGAATAAGTGTTGGCTTCTACTTAAAGAGGGATTTTGTAACTTATTGGTCTGCTAAACAGGTTTATTGGTTATTCAGTAATAGTTTACTAGATTCTCTTTTGTTGCTTTTGTTTGATATAGCACTGCGATGTCGGACAATGCAGAGAAGGATTCTGCTGAGGGGTCCTCCAGCTACGACAGCGACAGTGATTCGGACTCCTCCTTAACGAATCTGTTCGGAAATGTCAATCCTGAAACGATGGTATTTCTCATCATTGGAGCCCGTAATCACTAGGCGTTGCTGAAAGAGCGAATGAAGCAGACGCAGAAGCAGTTCGCTATATTCAACACAAACCAGATGAATCAGAAGGTGACTGTTCATGCCGATAGGAAGTTATCGCGTAGATTGCAGATGTGCAGAAGATGTATCCGCAGATGGACGAAAAGACGGCCAAAATTGCATTGGACAGCTGCAACAACAACGAGGTGCGTGCAAAGAACCGTCCTTGACGAGTAGATTCTCCTCTCGCGTCGTATCCGAGATGAACCGATTCTGTTGCAACAGATTATGGACATGGGATCTGGCAAGATACCCCTGGACATGAAACTGATTCAGTGGATTGATCCGAAGAAAGTGCCCCAACCCGATCCGGCACCGCACACAAGTGATGAGGATAACGAAGAATGGGGGACGATGTCGAAATCCAAGAAGGAGAAGAAACGAGCGAAGGAGTCTAGCGATTCTTCCGTTGATTCGGACAGTGTATTCACGTAAAGGGTGGAAGTGATGGGTGACAAGCAGAGAGCGCAAGCGAAAGGCTCCGCGCATCCGTCTCAATGATGCCCTCAAACGAGCGTGTTTGCAACATAAGAGTAACGAGCAGTATGCAAAGAATCGAAAAGGCGCAACAGCGTCATCCAAAGCCAAACGGAAGACAAAGAGCTCCCATGACAAAGACACAGGATTCGATTTCGTCCCGAAATATGTCATGTCCGGAGTATCGCAAGGTATGGCTTGACTGTCGCGCTCACGCAACAGAGCAGGACTACGCCGAATCGGTGAACTACTTCCAGCGCACCAATGTGTCGACACGTCAACTGAAAGAATTGGGGTGGAGCGACGCGCGCATCAAAGCGTGACTGTTATGGAGAGAGGTGAGGCATAGATTCAAGAAGCGTTTGGATAACCCCAACCAGTACTACTACCGTTTCAACGACCCCGGCGAAGCGCAGGAGACGGGCCCGTGGTCGTCGCACGACCGGTTCCTGTTTCTGAAGCAGGTGATCGAGTTGGGCGTGGACTACTCTGTGGATATGAGCGGATTCCTTGACGCGTAGTGGGGGATGTTTTCCATGAAAATTCCGGGAAGAGTGGGGTATCAGTGCAGTAACTATTACCGTCAACTGATCCGCGAGGGCGTGATCATCGACGACAACTACTACATTGACGAGAAGAACAAGCTGTCCTTCAAGTTCAAGAGCCACTTCGGCAACGAGAAGACGCAGAAGAGGCACGCGCATCAGAGAAAGAAGAAGTACGAGGAGTCTGTGAGAGAGAGGCGAGTGGCGTGAGGGATAGAGCGACGGAGAGGAGGAGCTGGACAACGTGGACTTCGACTACTCACAGGAGGAGAACTGTCTTCCGGTAGAGAAGAGTGTGAGAGGTGATGTGAAGGGATTCATTGACGTCATGACGTACGAGGAAGTAGTGAAACCTGCGATCTCTCCTTACGGACACGTGCTGGGGTATAATTCGTGGATCCGAGTGCTGAATCGAGAGCCGAAGAACACCTGTCCCTTCACGAAGAAGGTGGTGGCGAGGAGGAGGAGTCATGGATAGAAGCTGACGCACAGACAGTTGGTGCGACTGACCTTCGCGAACATCGACGAGTACCGTGACAAGATTATTGATCTCAATGTGAAATGACCTGTTTGGAACAAACACACACAGACTTCTTGAGGATGGGCGTTAGACTGGGCATATCTACTTCACACAGCAACACAACAACGCACAGAATCTGCGTCACCGCTTCTGCTAGCTTGGCAACCGTCATTTCCGGGTTGGCTTTCTCCTTCTATTCCTCAGCCCACGCACACACACGCACTGTGAGGAGTTCTTCGATGTCAACCAGCTTGGTCTTGTAGAAGTCGCGCTCCGCCTCCAGGTTCTTCATCTTGCGTTCAATCCAAGAATGACGCATACTTCGATCACTTGCTTCACGATCACGCCCTCCTTCTCGTTAAGTGTCTTCGACAGCTCTTCTACTCATAACAATGCAATGCGAAGTGAACGGAGCTGATTCTCCAACTCGCCAACATGATTCCCATTACGAAGCGGAGGAGGCGAGCTGATTCTCGATCGCTTCGCTATGGGTCATTGTTACACATAAGAGGTACAGGGATGCGACAGGAGGCCCTCTCCACGAGATGGACTGGTGGTGCTCGACGACTCTCTGGAGGTGCGATCTCCAGACTGTGGATGCAGTACCGACGATGCTGTGACTTCTGCGCATAAGAACGAGAAAACACTCTGACCCTTTCCGCCCTTTGACTGGGATCGACGCTCGACCGCGTTGTACTCCCTGCCTGTCTTATGCTTGTCGAAGAACTGCTTCAGCCACTGCATGAACTCGAGGTTGTCCTGAGGTCGTCCCTTGATCAGTCGTTCGACATCAATATTCTACACATCGGGGGAAGGCGAGAGTACCACTTTTTGAATTCCGTTCTTCAAGCAGGCAGATTGCAAGATCTTATAGTTCTTCGTATATTCGTACGCATCCTTTGCCACGAAGTTCACTCGCTGAATTGGGACCGTGTCTGCTTGTCAAAGGGGAGCATCAAACGTACCGGGAAACAACATGTCCATAATCTGGCACGCAACAGCTCCTATGCTAAGACGACAATGTGAAGAAGTACCTGATGCGGTTTCTTCGATCTTGTGGAGGTTCATGTGAAGGGTGGCGTTGATCCACTCCAAAAGCTCTCCTCTTGATATACCCGACGAGGCCTCCATGACAGCACACAAAGGGAGACGGAGAGAGATGGAATCTGGATGGATACAGAAGCTCCTCGATCAGTATATTGACATCGCTGCAACACTTGTACAGCATAAATCCTCCGTTTCCCACCATAGCAGTCTCAAGGAGCGGAAAAGTGCTCTTCTCCATGTAGAACTAAAGCTGGCTCTGCTCTGAATACCAGCAAGTCCATATCCTCCATGTCTGGGGAGAATTCGCCCAAAGAGGGTTGGAGTCCAGGAATCGGGACTATTTCCGTTAACGATCCCTTTGAGCACTTCTTTCCTGCTATGAGCGATAACACAACAATCCAGTATTATATTCCCGAAGACGGCGATGACTTGGAGCATCCCAACGTTGTCATGATGAAAAAGAAGGCGTCAACCATCACACTGGGAGATATCCGCGATGTACGCAGTGGATCTTGCTTCTGACGATGCAGATGTTTCCGATTCCGGGAACCTATTACTTCCGTTTCAAGAGAGCATTCAAGAAGACGTGGAGTTCGTGTATGGTCACTCTATGAGTTTTAGTTTGGTACGATGTGACGAACGAAGATGAAGTCGTCCCGACCTTTGAGGGGAGTATCGTCATCAAGGCTACTCGCCTTCCCGCTTCTGCAGCAAAAGTGCTGAAGACAAATCGGACAAGGAAGGAGGCAGAACGTCCAAAGCCAACGAACACGGAATCGAGGAAGAGCACACCCTCCGTGCCTAGCTCAAAGAGCAGCACTCCGACCCCGAATACAGATTTCCTTGGCTCCTTTGTTGCTTTCCGTGATTTGTTGTGATGCGTAGAGTCCATCTTCAACGACGCCCGCTCCTGCAACGACTCCGGAAGTGGATGTTTTTTCTGCCTATGATAAGGCAAAGCCATCGACTTCCGATCCTTGGGCTTCTCTCCAGTTCTAAACCGTTGTTTCTTTAGAAAACAGTCCACACGACCTTCCACTTTTCGTTATCCACCGTCATAAGGAAGCGGAATTGCCGCTTCATCAGAACAGCCCAAACCACCCCGTAAATGAAACAGGGCCATGTCAGCAAGTAATATCTACGCCTTACACAAATCCATCGCAAGTACCCATCTTGCTTCGTCACGCACGTTCCTCCAAGAGCAGCACACTGAGAATACAGCTCCCTCGTTCCACAGTTCTCCATGATCATCTCCTCCTTGAAACACTGCTTCACCGACGCGATGTCGATCGTCTTCAAGATGGGGGACATGTACAGCTGATGACCCAGATTCGACACCGTATTGAATAGGGACATGTAGGTGCCACCGAACCGAGGGTCTGAAATCTGCGCGTAATACGCCATCTACTCATCACCCGCAACACGCAAGCAAACTCCAGCAACATTCATGCAGCGTCCAGAGAGAGCGGAGAGGATCACAAGAAGATAGGCGAGGGGGTAGTACTGCGTCGGCATCATCTCCAGCTCCGAGGGTGGAAGACAGTGGATAAACAGGCTCAGAAGCAGTGCCATCGATATCCTCCACAAATAACAATAGTACATGATCTTCAAGGGGTGAATGCGCGTGAGGAGTCGACTCAACAGAAACGTGGTGACCATTTCAATGGGAAAGATCACCATGTTCATTGAAGTCAGCGCAACACGCCGCATGCCCTTGTCGATGAGTTGGAGATTGGAGGCGGCTTCCGCGGGGAAAACACCGATTCGGTTTGTGAGCAGAATCATCGCCAGACGCAAAAACTAGGCATGATTCGACGACCACTACACTACATAGGGACTCTTCAGAATGTCGAAATAGAGATGATACGCTTGGGAGAGAGTGAGATCGGCATCATCCTTCACGCCCTTCAAACTATCGTCATGCACTTCCTCCTTTGGCGAGGGAGCCTTCGACGATCTGTGTCGAAGGAGAGGTTGCTCCTCCTTGACTTCATGCACTTCCTCCTCCTTCTTTTCACACTCGTGAGAATCCTCCTCCTCCACGCACAGCAACACGTATAGCGTGAACACGATGAAAATGACACCCCAGATTCGGGAGAACTGACTCAGAGTCAGTATCGGCCCCTTTCCTCCCCACGAGGATGCCCAACTCGGGTCGTTCAGCGCCAGGAAAATGGAATTGCTAGAAGTGAAGGGGAGGACAATTCACTACGCGAGGTGGATGCCGAGGGTTTGGCCGATTGCGTTCGTCGTGCCTTGCCAGTTCTTGTTCTTTTCAGAAAGAAGAGTCAGCGCCCAAGCGTCAACGGCGATGTCCTGCGTGGCGGCCAAAAAGTAGAACACCAAAAAGCAAACTGTCAGAAACAACACGTTGGGAGATTCAGAATACAAAGTGCGCTCAATCATCCCGGAAAACAACACAAGCATGAGACCGATCGTCAGCTGTAGAGGAACAACCCAGGACTTCCTCCGGCCCATTCTCGATGAGTACCTACCGATAACACCACGCAGCAGACCAAACACGGCGTCAACTACCGGAGCCCACAGCATCTTCAACGAGTAGGGCTGGCTGCATATTACAAAGAGAGCCTGCTGACTGTAGGACACATGCTGCTGTTGGAGGATAATCGAAATCGTGCTCGCAATACCAATGGGTATTCCCTGCAAAATGAGACTTGGAAACGACGCTCACCTGAAGAGTGTACAATCCTAACAGCAGGAACAGCGCCTTGAAGTCCCCCTTAAGTTCGTCGTAGACCTACTCATGAAGAAACGATGAACGGAACGCACCTTAAGGAGCCCCATTCCAAAAAGTGACAGAGACAGAAAATCGGGACGCTTTCTGCCAACACGTACAATCGTTCTTGGTAAACAGGAATCACTGCGGAGCAACTCCAATGCAGAATTTGGCGATGCTGGCGAGGTCTTCAAATCAGCTCGTGCGCACGGTGTCTAGGCAGACGCCCAAGATGCTGTCAGCCTATTTTTCGAGCAAGGTGGCTGAGGTGGGAGCGACTTCTGAGAAGTGGCCTCCATACAACGTCTGCTCTCTCCCGTTCAACATCAAACCGAATTCGGAGCACATTAAGCTGAAGGAACCACACAAACGGTGAGTCGTTTCGAATCGAGGTGATTCGCAGTGCAAACGCCCTGATTCGCGAACTGTCCAAAGAAGCGGCGGAAAAGGCACGCAAAACGATGGACTTCGATTCATTCAAGCCCGGTGATGCGATAGAAGTGAGAGTAGGCAGTGGTTGTGAAGTGCTCATGGTCAGATGAAGAGCCGGAACGGAAGCAAGACGGAGGAAGTGTACAGAGGCGTGTGCATCGCCAAGCACAACGACTACTATAACTCGACATTCACGATGCGTTGTGTAGGGTCGTGCTATGCATGTGTGACGTGTAGAACATAGCAGGAGAAGGAGTCACGATTCTCTATTCCACATATGAACCGGATATCAAGTCCGTGAAGGTTGCTTCTAACGCATTTGTTGATGAGTAGCTGATCCAGGAGTCCTTCCTTCACAATGCGGAGAGAGTGACGCACAAGGCCAAATTGTACTACCTGAAGGACAAGCCGCTGCTGGACGTGACGATTCCTGGAAACTACGTGCCAGAGCGCAAGTATGTGGATACAAAGAAGAACAACGAGTGGCTTGTGAGCAGAGGAAAGAAACCTTTAGAGAAGTAACCCTTTTGTTGTTTAGCGTCTGTTTGTTGCAAGCACAGTATTCTCTCCATGAAGTGGGTTCTGCTCTGTCTCCTTCTCGTAATCGCCCATTCGTTCGATACGGAAAGGGAACTGCAGAGTGTTTATTCGGAAAACGACTATGGCCGTGTTCTTAACGCAGGCGCACTCCTCCTTCGTCATCACTAGAGTACAATCACGATGAAACAGAAGCTCTACATCGGTATTGTGGGTTTCGATAAGGACTTCACGGAGTACGAATTGAGTCAGTTGCTGATGAAACACGCTCCAACGCTGCGTCCGCGTATTCGGAATGGCAATACGTACGAAGATTCAAGGGTATTGTTTGGAATGGAGTATCAAGTGCGTTCTTTGCTTTCAAATGAGGGGTAGGTCATTTCATTGGATGAGCGCGTGCTGGCTGCGTACATGAGTACGATGAAAAAGCACTTTCGTATTGTTTGTGCTGCTCTGTTACCCCTAGTGCAGCAGTTCGAGTTGCAGTCCGATGTGGAAATCGTCTCAAAGCAGCCGTCGAAGTATGTCGTGAATCTGGGCGATTCGGAACTCCAGAACGCTATTCAGCAGTTTTATGCGAATCGTATTGATTCTATCGTGGAGTAACGTGCAGTGGTTGAGAAGGCAGCGATGGAGTATGATGTGGATGTAAAAGGGTCTTCTTCTGTATCCTTCATTGGGCATTATGATGGTTAGTTGATCTTTGTCAACCCGTCGAAGACGACCATGCTTCCTCAGACCGATAAGAACGCGGATGCGTACTACTACAACTACTACTTCGCAAACAACAACGAAAATACGATTAGCACCGTACTCACAACAGAATTGCTTCACAACTAGTACTACATCGCTTCGGATCGGTACATCTTCGTTGATCTCGCCTCCGGTCCCATCGTCGTGAATTCGGACATAGAGAACAACAACATCCAGAACTTCATGCCGTACGAATACATTTATGGTAATCGCGAATCATCGCCTTCACGGTCAGATCGCAGTATGAAAGTCAACTCGATCGTGTCCACGACGCGCAACTTCCTCCGCAACGTCCTTTACACCAACGTGGTGAACGTGACCACATTCGGACCTCAACAGCAATTACTGACCCCAATTGTGTTCTTTTCGGACGCGGACATGTTCTCGCCGCGCCTGTCCCAGCTGCAGCAGGAGCTGGAGGAGGTGAAGGTGAAGCTGCGAAGTCTGATGAAGACGCACTTGCGAACACGACGGTTCCACCTGATCACGGACATCGTGTACTTACGGCAGAACGTGACCCTATTGAACTCCATCCGGTCCACCTCCATCGAATCCGTTTCTCTCTACAACACCAAGAACGCGGTCCGGTACAAGCTGCGGAAGCACATGGTGCGTTTCACCCGACGCGTTAACCGTAGGACGGACATCAGCTGAAGAACGTGCTGAAGCTCGCGCTGGACACGCGAGACAACCTCTTTCGCTCCCATCGCGTTCCGTCGCAACAAGGTTTGGTGTTTCCGCTCTCTCCGAAATAGCCGCTTCTTCTGTCTTTCCCATTTTCGTGCTGGACATTCAGAACTCCAGCATGGTGTTCGAGAACAACTCCCCGTATTTCTTCGCCGCCGACGCCATCATCGTGATCCGCTCCGAAGCCTCGTTTCCCCGCGGTTATTCGACCATTCCGCAGTTCCGCGACGAAGACAACCGCGGCGACAGCGTGATGAACTTCATCGTCAGTGCGCTTTTCGAGGGCTTTGTCGGAATGGAGAATTTCGGACAGATTTCTGTCGGCCAGGAAACACGGTTTGTGTTGCCGCTGGGAAGTGCCCCGTTCCAGTTCAACAACACCGTCACCGTGAGTCGTTGCTTCTCGGAAGTGTACCAACGGAACCAGCAGGTGCTGCTGCTGAACCTGATTCTGCGGAGCATCGACCGGACGTTTCACCAGCTCAATACGGACTTCTACGCGATTATGTCCCGGTTGTGTTTTCGTGTTACGCGTAGAGGAAACCCCGTGCAGAACTCCTCGACGGTCATTTCGCGGGAATTCCTCGCGTATTACTACAAGCACCATTTTGGCGAGCAGCCGCCTCAGTACCAACAACTCTTCCTCGACATCGTGAATCTGTGCAAACAGTTCAGCTTCTACGTTTCGTCTTTCATGGACACGGACTTCCAACTTCTGCGAACGGACTCCGTCTCGGACCAACTCCAGCTGATTTCGCTCTTGAAGGAAATCGAGGAGTTCCAGCAGGTGTCAAGAGAGCTGATGAAGAAGTACGTGGCGTTCGCGCAGTGCAGCGAGGTGAAGTACTCTGTGCGCGATTCTCGAGGAAGTGATGTATAGATCAAGTACTCGTCGGACATCTCAATAGAGGTCATTCTCTGTATCGTTTTTGTCGCTGTGATTTGCATGTACACTGTTAATCGCGTTTTCTTTTAGTTGGGCGTTTGTCACAAACACGTCAATTCCCGGTCTCTTGCACCAAACTCAATGCCTGCTGCAACTGCTGCTTATACAATTCCTACACCATCACAACCCGCAACAACCCCCACCTTTTCGTCTCGAAGGTCCGTTACCACCTCACGCATTTCCGTGTACTCGTCCACCATTTCGTTATACTTCACTTGCAATTCGTGCAACTCCGCCTCCACCTCCTTCACGCGGCCCGACTGCTTTTCCAATTCGTCATTCTTCATCTTCAGATCCATCAGCTCGCTCGTGTTGTTCTCCGCGTCCTTCTTCAGCCGCTCAATCAGCAGCTCCAGCGAGGAGATGCGCCCGTCCTTCGACTTCTCGCGCAACTCCATCTCCTTCATCCGTACCGTCAATTCGTTCTGCTGAGGCGGCGAAAACGGCGTTTCGGCTTCCGCTGGTTTGACGCTCTCCTCCATGACAGGTCGCTCCTGCAGCTGCTTCTTCAGCACGCCCACCAGCTTCTTCATGTCCTCGTACTTGGTGTTCACCATCTCAAACTGAGTCTGCATTAACTGAATCTCGTTGTCCTGCCGCAGCTCGCGACTCTTCACTTCCTCACCTCGCTTCTCCACCGCTTCCTTCAGGCTCTTCACCTCCGTCTTCCACTCCTCCTCCTTCTTCGCGTACGCCTCCTTCGTCTCACTTAACGCCTCCTCCAGCTCCGTCACCCGACTCGACAACGCATCACACTTCTCCTGCAACGCCTCCTTCTCCGCCTCCTCCTTCTTCAGACGCGCACACACCTCCTCCACTCTCTTCTCCGCGTCCAGCTCCGACTGCGACCGCGCTGTGAACAGCGACGAGTTCTTCGTCTTCAGCGCGCGCACCTCGCCCTGCAGGTCGCTCACGCGCTGCGTCAGCTCGGCACGCTTCGACTTCTCGCTCTCCAGCTCCTTCACCACCTCGATCGCCTTCTGTCCCGATTCCTGCTCCATATGGGACACTCTCTCCAATAAGCCCCTCTTCTCCTCCTCCAAACGCTCCACCGTGCTCTCCAGCACGTGTTCGCGGGAATTCGCCTCTTTCTGCAGCTGCTTGTACGCCTCCGAACTCTGGGCCAACGCCTCCTCCATTTGCTTCTCGTGCGCCTGCGACGCCTCCAACGCTCCCTCCAACTCCTTCAACTCACTCTTCGCCTTTTCATATTCCGACGTGGTGTGGGCAAGCGTGGTGGTCGCGCCTTCCGTCTCCTCCTTCATCGAGGCGTACAAGCGCTCCCGCTCGGCATGCAATTGCTTGAGGTTCTCGTAGTCGCGCTGGATCTCCTCCAGTTTCTTGCTGTTTGTTGAGTGACTCGACGATGTGTTTTCGAGCTGGTCCTGGAGCTTCATTACCGTTTCCGTCGTCTTCTCCAGTCTGAAGGACGTATCGCTCAGCTGCTTCTTTAGACTCGCCAGCTCGTCGTTGCGCTCGCGCAGCTTCGCCTTCAGAGCGCGATCCTTTGTTTCCATCTCCAACTGCTTCTTTGCCAACACCTTTCCCTCCTCGAATACGTCATTTGAGCGCTTGTTCGCTGCCTCCACCTCTGCCTCCAACTCACTGATCCGCTGTTGACACTTGACCAGCTGCTTGCTGTCCGTCGACTTTGGCATGGCACTTTTCAACCTCTTGTTCTCCTCTCCCAGTGACGCGATTTGAGAAGCACTCTCTTCCAAGGACTTCTGAAAACGGACACTCTCGTCCACCTTGGCTTGGTATTGCTTCTGCAGCGCTTCCTTTTCCTTGTTGACATCGCTCACCATCTTCTTCAAGTCTTCTATCAACGACAATGATTCTTGGTAGTTGCCCTCCAGTTCTTCTGTGCTCTTTCCACCCTGCTGCGGAGCCGCTTTAATCTGCGCAAGCTCCGCACTCACTTCATTGAATGACTTTTGAAGGGATTCATGTTCACTCTAAACGTCATCACCGTCGCCTTTGTTTCACCTGGAGTTGCTTGTACTTTGCTAACAGCTTCTGTGCCGTGGCTTTGCTCACTCCCTTCTCTTTCTTCGCTTCGGCTGCGTTATTCCCCGCTTCCTGGTCTGGACTGGCAGCACTCATTTCCGGATACCAACCCTCACAACTCCTTTTGATTCTGGATAGTGACAAAAATAGTCCTTGTTTCTGGATTCATTGGAAACAGAGTGAACGCGGGTTCACGCAAGCAGAATGAATGCATATTCACTCAAACAGAATGAATGAACAAACACAGAGTAAACGAACAAACACAACTAGATTACATGATATCTAAAACCATCCTAATCGCTTCGCGCACGGACTCCGCAATCGACTCGTCCTCGCACTCGACATTCCAACTCTCCTGGTGAACGAACACTTCGATTCCGTCGGGTAGATCCACCTTCCAGAACGGCGATCCCTCTTCGGTCGTGACCGGTCCGAACTACAGTTCATGTTCCCCATCACCACAAACCTGTTCTTCCAGCACCTCCTTCATCATCGCCTTCGCGTCCTCGTTAGCAGCCGGCGCACACTCATTCGCCCTCACCTCTCCCTCCTTCGGCACAGCGAACACGCTCTGTACGTTCTACAACTCACCCTCAAAACCCGAACCCACCAGCGGCGACAGCAGGTTGGCGTCCTGCTGCAGAATGAGGAGCAGCAGCGAGTTCACGCGGAGATCGACCTCGTAGTCGCTCATCCACTCGATGATGTACTCGAACACGTGGTTCTCCTGACTCTTCTGCGTGATCGTGATCTTCTTGTCCACCACCACGCCCGACTTGTCTTCCGTCTATGCTGAAGCAACGCAGAGACCCGTACCAGCTCGATGGAGGAGGAGAGGAACGCGCACAGCGAAGCCACGCCCGTGAGATCGAGTCTGCTCTTGAAGTGCTCGCGGTACAGGATCTTCCGGACCTTCAGCTGAGTGAAGGTGCACAGGTCGCTACACCTCACTCACCACACACGCCACCACTCCTCGTTCATCAGCTGGTACTTGAAGTCCTTCTTCACCAGCACGCCGCGGATCGTGTCGTGCGCGTGCAGCGAGCGCTCGGCCGCGCGACCTACGATGCGCACGTACATGGGAGGGTTGTAGACGAATTTGAGGGACTGTTGATTCGAGGGCATGAACAACTATCCATGATCACCATGACATGCGCGTACAGTCAACGACCCCTCGTTGAAGCGCTCCGCCAGCTCCTCCTTCAGACCCTGCGCCAGCGCCTCCATCTTCGATACCTCTCCATGCACTATGTTCACATAACGTCACTCACACCTACCCAGCACCACGCGCTCGGGCTGTGTGTCGCGGATGAAGGACAAGGTGCCGGGGAAGTCGGAGTGCGCAGAGAAGGAGATGGTGATGGCAGGACAGCGCACCTCGATCTGCTCGGAGATCTTCCCGTTCAGGATGTGAATCACCTTGTCACCGTCCTTCAGACTGCGCGCCACCGTATTCTACACTCACACGCCACGAGCGATCGTACCGCCATGCAGTAACCTGTAAGGATGATCAGGTTGTTCTCGTTTCCCGCCATCTTCTCCAGCACGATGCGCGACGTGCCGCTGTCCATCATCGCAGGAGAACACAGGATCACGCATGGCGGAATCGCGCTGAACTCGGTGGCAAGCCACTACACATAAACACGTCCGTGTTGGGAGACCTCGTCCACGCTGTTGGGGATGGTCACGTTGCGCAGATCGAAAGGGTTGTGGTCACTCACGCGCGACCGGATGGCGTTGTTCATCATATCGATGGATCTCTATCAATGAAACGCCCGCCAATGAAACCACCTTGAACAAATTCATGCTCTTTTTCGCCAGTTGGTTCAGGTACACAATGCTCCCGAGACGCTTCATTTCCGTGTGCTTCTCCCAGTACTCGTCGAGAAGGAGGAGGAGCTCTTGCGTGCGGCCCAGCGCGAAGACAGGGAGTAGGATCTTCCCTCGCTTCTTCAGCGTCGCCACCACCTTCGCTACAGTTCAGACGTCAGGAACAACGCGACTCAACAACTCGTCCTCACGGTCCTTGCGCTTGTCGTGCGTGGTCCGGCCGTAGGTGCTCTCCGCAATGACGATGTTGGGGTGGAAGGGAGGGATCTCGGCAGCCGGCAAATGGCGATCTTCTTCGCGAGAGAAATCGCCGGTGTATCTACACTAACAGACGGAGTGTATAGTTTACAAGACGCGGATGTTGTCGATTTCGACGCAGAACATGGCGGCTCCGAGAACATGTCCAGCCTGGAAACACGTGATCTTGATGCCGTTGTGCCATCGCTCCTCGTGGTAGTTGATGGTCTCAATGGAGTTCACGCAGGACTCCAGCTGCTCCGCCGTGTAGATGCTGTCCGCTTCGCTCTCACTCGAGGAGAGGGACAAGTAGTCGTTCAGCAAGCTCTTCATGATGTCGCGCGTTGGGTACGTCATAAAGATTCGGGTTCTCTTCTTTCCATCCTTTCCGTTGTGGAAGAAACTGCGCTCTACACATAACCATTTCGAATCTGTCCAAACGAGGCAAGACGGGAAGCGCGCCGCAATGATCCAAATGAAAGTGCGAAATCAGAACCAGATCCACATAGTCGTCCTCGATCGCGTCCAAATAGGGCAGTGAACCCTTGCTGATTCCACTGCATCTAACAAAAGGAAAGAAGCACTCACTTTGGAAGAATACCGCAGTCGAATAGAACCACTTTCCCTTTATAGCTCAGATAGATGCAGGAGCGGCCGACCTCTCTTCCAGCACCCAACGGACGGATAACCAGTCGGTTACCGTCAATCACGGTGTCAACGGGTCTACTTTGAAAATCAAAGTGCGCACGTACTTATCTGCTGTCACTTCCATCGTGTGGCGCTGTTGACGTCGATTATCCAAACAAAGAGTGTCACAAAAGACAAAGCAAACACTTACACGTCCGAATTCTTGGCGCTCTCCTCCACCTGGGTGAGCACGAGCCCGTTGGCGTCGATGCTCATCGTCACGCCGAGTTGGTACACATCACTCACGCGAATCGTTTTCAGCGGCTTCCGATCCACGACCACTCCCTGCTTGTCGCAAAACCGCTGCTCGATCACGAGTAGGTCCTTCGAGCTCACTCCGCTCTGGTAGGAGAAGGAGCACTTCTTCGTGGGCATTTGACAAGGATACGAAGAACCGCTCGGAATGCACAGAACCGCGTCGTCGCCCAAACTCACGCTGTACGCGCTCTGCGTTCCCTGCGCTACTGCGGTGCTTTTGTTCGCAGCGATCTGGTTCCCGCTCATGCAAATCTCGTCTTCGCTTACCACCGAAACCTCCGTCCCATACTCCTTCTTCAGCATCTCTCTCCACAACGGATGACGCATCGTGGCGCCAGAGAGAACGATCTCATCAATCTTCGCCATCGACACGTCGCTCAGCAACATGCAGTTTTCGATCATGTTGAGCAGAGAAGGAAGCGCCGACTTGACCGCCTCGTCGCAGTCTTCGGCAAGCACTTCTTCTTCCGCGCCGTCATCCAACTCGATCTCCGCGACCTCTCCAGTTGCGTAGTGTCGCCGAACCACTTCCAAGTAGCGACAGAACTCCTTCTGTCTCGCCTCCTTCGCCACGATTTGAAGCAAGGCTCTGAAACCATTTCTTTCGAGACGCTTCACGCACGTATTGAGAGTCGCGCTGAGGATATCCGTTTCAATCACAGTGCTGTCCGATACACTGATCACTGGGGTTGCATGGACCTTGCTCATCGAGTACACGCTGATCGTGGTTCCTTCTGTATCGATGCGAAGAAACAGCTTGTTACTCGCACCCGAGCAGTATTTCATAACGCTTGCCGCCATCGCGGCGGACTGGTTCACAAGTTGTATCTGAATGTCCTCGTTGAGCGCGCTCTCTCTCACCAGCCGAATCAGCGCTTTTCGCTTCAGCGTAGAATAGGAATCTGGAATCACAAAGCAGAGAGACGACAACGTCAACGGTCGGCTCTTGGCGCTGGAGAGGATGTTTGTAATAATGGACTTGGCAATCGTTTCAGCGTCGATATGGCGCTCCAGAAAGGAGTATTGCACGTCACCATTTGCCTTTTGAATCACCGGGACGGCAATCGCAGATTTGAGCTTATCCAAGAGCCTTCCGTCCGTGACAGGACCGAACAAGGAAAAAGCGAAGGGGAGATCATTTGCCTTTGCCCGGAAGGGCTGACTCACCTGCACTTCACCGCTCACCGAATTTCGAGGAATGAAGCACGATAAGGAGGCGAACGGCAACTCCCCCTTCTTCAGAGTCATCGCCTCCTTTCCAGCGATTATCGAGGTGTACGCAACCTCCGACGCTGGCAGAATGCAAAGAGACATGCTAGGTCCAAAACGAAGTGATTAACTGAAAGCAAACCCAGCTCCCCGTGAAATACAGTAGTAAGATCCCAACAAACAGACATCGAGTAATATACCACTTCATGAGCTCAGTACACTTAATCCAGATTAGCCATGTTGACATCCTTCTCAGTGTACTTGCCAGTAGCCTTGCGACCCTTGCGCTCAAGGATATTCTTTCTGTCCTTGTTCAGCTTCAGCTCGGTGATCTCCACCTTGGAGGCATCGAGACCGATCTTGGCAGTGGAGCCGTTCACCTTCTCGCGAGTCAGACCCTCGATGTGGATCACCCACTTCTTTCTGTACACCTCCACGACCTTGCCCTCCTTGCCCTTGTTGGAGCCACGGAGCACCTTCACCTTGTCACCCTTCACCACGGGCATAGCACCGACCTAGAATGAACCCAAACAGGCGATGATTACGTTGTACTTGTTCTTGAGAGCCTCGCAGAGAGGGGAGGACATCATCACACGGCGCACGCTGGAAGGAGCGGAGAAGTGAGCCTTGCGGGTAGTGCGGCGAGAAGACGAGACACTAGGACTATTCAAAAGTTAGAACTGCGCCATTCGAAATGACAATAGGACATGAAACAAAGGGGCGATTACCGTGAGCGCCCCAGCTGTACTCCAGGGAAATCGCCCCTTTGCGACACCAAATGATCCACATTGAAGAGAACCCACTTAAACTTCATTCTGAGATAAAAGAATTGGTATATCAACAGGAACTGTGGCAATCCAACACTCTACGAATGAATGGTGAGGAGGCGGTTTCATTCATCAGTCCAGTATTCTGTCCCTGCATAATGCTCGCTCTCGTCCATTCGTCGGTTCGTTTTCACGCCTTATTCGCAACAAACAAAAGGAATATGGAACCTCCTCACCCACTCCTCACTTCTTGAACCAGACCGGGTTCCTCTCCCTTCAGTTCCTTCATAATCCGCAACAAGTCGCCAGGATCCACTTGCGAAAGAACGCGCGGGTGGTGTGCCAGGAGCGATTTCAGCATGTGCAAGACGATACCGTTCTTCTAGACGTAATGCCAAACCCTTACAACGACTTGTGTCTTCTCGTGGTCGAAAATACGACAGCATACGGTTGCCAGCTCCTTTGCCTGTTCCGCACTCAACGCCGCTCCATTCGCATTCTCGTAGAACGAATCGAAGAACTATCCATCAGCTGAGATACCATACCACCACAATAGCAATGGACCGCACAGGCACTACATCAGGCACGGTGCGCAGGATCATCACAAACCAGTTGAAGAAACGATACAGCAAGTAGTCGCATCCGTTCCTCAGGTGCGATGCACTCACAGCGATGATCTCCAGCACCGAGTACAGCACGTACAACTGTTCGTGGTCATCACTGGATTCTTGCAGCATCTGCACGCACCGATCCACCGTGCAGCAGCTCTGCATCTCCTCCACCACCTCAATCTGTTTAGGTGGCGAGGGCTTCTTCGACATCATCTCATTCACCACGCACTCCGCCATCACCAGCACAGCGCCGGTTCGCAGATACGGACTCGCCGTCTCCACCGTGGAGAAGTCGACTTGAGGCTGTGCCTCGTAGGAAGAGGAGGCGGCGCAGTAGCGAGCGAGTGCTCGTTGGAGGAGCGTGAACGTGGAGAGAAGCGTGGAGGAGGAGAAGGAGCGCGAGTGGAGCATGCTCTGAAGGTAGTGGAGAATGATGGAGTGGAGCGGTGCGACGGACACGGACACGCCCCACATCGCTTCAAGAGCGTCGACGGTGTTCGTGGACAGGACGAATTGGTACGTGAAGAGGAAGAAGGAGAAGACGTGCTGTTGAACAGACCACGCATAGCACGCCAGACAACGCATCACCAGCTTCTTCGATGCCTCCTCCTCCTGAAGCAAGAGTGTGCGAAGCAGTGATCGAATGACCGGCGGGAAGCCGTCCCAGCACTCGGCAATCTGATTCAACACGGAGTGCCTGTCCTCCTTCACCACGCCGCTGCGGTGGTCCAACGCGTACGGAACTGTTATCTCGCAACTCATCACGTCGTACTGGCTCAGCGTCGAGAACGCCTTGTAGCTCGGATTCGCCTCCGTCAACTCTCCCTCAGCGCGCTCGATCACCTCCTCCAGCGTCTCTCGGAGCGACGAGGCGATGCACGGCAGCCCTACCAATGAAGCAAACAGCGCGGCGGTACAGAGACGCAAGCAGAAGGAGTTCTGCGTCATGAACTTCCAGCACTCCAGTGCCAGCCAACCATTCTCTTCCGACTGGGACTGGACCCAGGCCTCGCAGCCCTCGCGCACGAACAGGCTACGGAGTCAGCGACACACCACACACTCACAATTCGCCTTTCAGCAGGGTCGCAAGCATGACCTCGTCCTTCTCCTTCACAGTGCGATCCACCACGATTTCCATACAACGCCTCACCACGTCGCCGTGACGCTTCTTCTTGACCTCCTCCTTCTCTCTCTTCCACTCCACATACATGCCCAGACCGTCGTACACGCTCCGTGTCGCTACCCCTCACCACCACCCACCAGTTCTACGCAGCCAGCGCACCAGCGCCTCGATCGAGTCCTCGATGTTGCACGTGCAGTGATCCATCATGTCGATGAAACTCCCGAGGTCGTTCGCGATTCTCGTCATCACCTCCTCGTCGCCGCGTCCGCGCGTCTCGCTGCAGTACTGCACCAATACGCCCAGCACGTTCGACACGGTCTGCTTCGACATCACCGCCAACAGCGACGGGTACACCACGCCGGGCTGCTTCTCCAGGCACAGCGCAAGAACCACCGCCTATACTTCACTCGAGCACGTTGGAACCCACAGCAGTCCGATGTGCCATCAGAGCGTCGGGGTCGCGCAGCGCCTCGATCATCTCTTGAGAGATGGTGGTGACGTCGTCCTTCTTGGCAGAGTGTGTGATCGCCTCGCGTGACAGTGCCTCCACGAGGTCGTTCACGTCTCCGAAGTAGTTCTTCTTCTGCTTCGACACGAGTTGCGGCACCTCTTTGAAGACGCGCGAAACGGTCATGCTGGCAGAGAGAAGGTCGTGCGAATGCTCCTTCTCGAACTACACGTGAAGCCGGGGTTGTGCGCCAACTCGCTCCAGGTCCACACAGCTGCAGCGCGCCAGGCGGCAGACGAGCACACGCAACAGCGTGTAGAACATCGTCTTCTCCTTCTCGTCCTGACAGTGCGTCTAGCACTCACTCTCTCCGCACGACACTACCGTGTTCGCGATCCCACTCAGCAACTCACTCACCAGCGCCAGGTTGTCCTCGGAGGGCACGCGCAGGCAGATCGCGTCCAGAAGCACCATGCAGTCCTGCAACTCGCTCCTCCGCACGACGCTCAGGTGGTTGAGCGCATCGCTCTTCCTACTCCTAACGCAATGAGGCTTCATGCACTTGACGCGCCACTCGCCGTCGTCCAGACCGTCGCGGTCACATCGCTTCAGCTCGCGGTCGCAGGACTGGATTTGAGCGGAGGCGAGGTCGACCAAAGCGCCCCAGAACACCTGCGTATGCTCGCCCATCTTCAACACACTCGCCACGAACGGGTTGCACTGCGAGCGAACTCTACGATATGACATCAGGCGCGCAGCACCACAATGCCTCGAAGGCGCGCAGACAGAGAAGGCACTGATCGATGGTGGTGTGTTCGTCGCCGCTCTCATGGAACGCGTGTTGCACTGTGTACAACGAAGCGTGGTATATCGGAACCAGCCATCGCGCGCTGATGTCTGCTTGTGATTGGATTCGAGGGAGACTCACGTTGGAGATGGGGTGTGACAAACGCGGAAAGGAGAATGGAGGGAAGGGAGCACAATCCGAGAAGAGGCTCCGTGTAGAAGGAAGGAGGGAATGCCGGTTTCTGCTCGTTGAAGTCGTGGATCTCTTCGATGAGGGAGGACCTGGCTGCATTTGCAGAGGAGGAGTGTGAATTCAGCAAATCGTCCACAAACTCCTTGTTCTCGTAGAGAACGCAGAGAATTGTGAAAGCGCCATGCATCCAAACTCTACTCAATGACAACTGGAAAGAGGAGGCACTTGTCATCACCATACTCTGAAATCCACCTCTTGTACAGCACGCCAAGGTCCAGGCGATTCAGACACACAAGAATCCAAAGAGCGATTCTCTTGTAGGTATGAAAGAGAGAGCCAAACACCTTCTAGATGTCATGAAATTGCGCTATTGAAAACAGTAGTGGGTGTCAGCAACGGCTTTAGCAGAGGAATAAGCAAATCCCTCAGCACTTCCTCTTCCTTCCGTTTACCTATTTCTTTCGCATACCACATATGAACGCCCTTCAGTCCAGCTTCGAGCGTTCCCTTCTGAACATGGTACGACACCCTCTCACAGTTCCTCAGCGCAGTCACAAACGAAAAGTCACTGTCGTTCCTACGCACGTGAAAATGAAGAGCGAAAACTACGCTTTCGTCGACTTCAAGATACTCAGACTGTCGCCAATGCTGTACACAACGACTTCGCGAAGGTCGTCCTGCTTCGTTGAAATCATTGGAGCATTCAATCGCACGCAAGGATACGAATCGAAGGATCCCAACATCCCAAACATTTGAGGGGACGTGTCGGAATCGCTCCCAAAGCACTCCCACGTAATCGAAGCGGTTGGTATGCTAGCGCAATCGTCGTGGCGTTCCGTTCGGAGCGTTTTGGGGGTGCGTGCGCGACTCTTCTCCGTCCTGTCCGATGCCTTCGATATCTCTCTCAACTCCTCTTCCTGGCCCCAGCCACTGCGCTCCTCCTCCTGCAACACAATCACAACGAAGAACCTCAACCAGACCGTAACCGTGTCCGGTTGGGTGGATTCAATACGCGTCATGAAGGACTCCGTGTTTGTAGTCGTTCGAGACGGAGAGGACGCAGTGCAGACTTTGTTTGATTGTGATAAGGACGGTTTGGCATTGCAACACGGTTAACGAGTAGTCGAGAATGTGCTGAAAAAGATTCCACTGGAAAGTGTCGTGTGCGTTCAAGGATGTGTAGGAAGCTCTCTTCCGTGTTGTTTTCTAGGTCCAAAATCGCCCCAAGGATGCGGTCAATTCGAAGATGACCACGGGAGAGATCGAAATCAAGGGGACCAAGTGCTTCCTCCTGAATCCTTCTTCTTCGCTCCCGTTTCCCGTATGTTCTCTTCATGCACTGAATGGTAGTACCATGGGAAGCTCCCGAAGGACGAGGTTCTGTACAAGTACCGCCATTTGGCCCTGCGCCATCCGGAGTACTTGAACGAGGTGAAATACCGCTCCTCCTTCATTCGCTCCTTGCGTAGCAGCATGGATGCGATGGGTTTCACCGAGATCGAAACTCCGCTTCTCACACGGTCATCACCCGAAGTATCCTCCCTCTCCCCTCTTAACTGCAGGGTGCACACGAACTCTACGTTCCCACGTCACTGATTCCTCGCGGCGGCTACGCTCTCAGTCAATCGCCCCAGCAGTACAAGCAGATCCTGATGGCGAGTGGCGTTGACAAGTACTACCAAGTGGCGCGTTGCTTCCGCAACGAGTGTGGCCGAAAGGACAGGCAGTTGGAATTCACGCAGTTGGATCTCGAGATGGCCTATATCACTGACTTATCTGTTCCGCTGGACGGGTTCAATGATGTGTAGAGTATCGAGAGCACAGTGGAGTCCATTCTCAAATCCACATTCACGTCTCTGAACGAAAGCCGCCCTCTGCACTTCCGCTCCCTCTCCTATGACGCTTGCTTGCAGCAGTACGGTTCAGACAAGCCCGATTTGCGCATTCCCTTCACGCTACTCCCGATTTCTTCTTCGCTGTATTCTCCGACTGTCAGAAAGGCAGTGTGAGAGAATGCATTATGATTTAGGAATAGAGCGCTGCACATGAAGGCAATCGCTTCGGCGGTCTCCAATTCCAAGCTAAAGCAAATGCAGAAGTCGCTGGAAGGAGAATACGCCAAGGGCGTGCGAATTGTCAGAGTAGGTCGTTGACTTGTGTATGGACGTAGTGTGCCATCGAAAAGGGGAAACCGCAGTACGCGTCCAGCGCGGATCATCTCATCGATATGAAGGGAGTGATGCGTGCGCTGGAAGAGAAGGGCGAGGTGTTTGAAGAGGGCGATTTGGTATTGGTGGGAATTGAGAACACAAGTGCAGACGCCGCGAAGCGAAACCCGTACGAGTTGGAGACACTGATGGGCATGTTCCGAACCCAGCTGTACGCAATAGGCCAGCAATCGAAACGTTTCCCTCCTTTTGAAAAGCTCAGCAATTCGACTCAACCCCTCGACTTCCTCTGGGTCGAGCATTTTCCGCTCTTTGAGTACGACACAAACGGGGCTGTGAAGGCAATGCATCATCCCTTCACTTCTCCGCAGGGAATCACTACGGTGGAGGGGATGAGGGAACGCAAGGATGTGATGTCTCTCCTCTCGAACAGCTGTGATCTCGTGCTCAACGGGAGCGAAATCGGAGGAGGGTAGTCGTGATTCGCGCTCATCACCCGTAGATCGCTCCGAATTCACAACTACGATTTGCAGTACTACATTATGAACGAGATTTTGGGTATTAAGGATGTGTCCGTGGTAGGTTTGTGTTTTCGCCTCTCACTGTAGTTCGGTCATCTCCTGAACGCCCTGAAGCACGGATGTCCTCCTCACGGCGGCTTTGCAATCGGTCTGGATCGATTGTTGTCGCTTCTTCGCGACAAAGCGTCGATTCGAGACACCATCGCGTTTCCGAAGAGCATAACGGGCGCGGACCCGTTGACTTCCGCTCCGACCCTGATTCGTGACGAGCAGTGGAAAGAAGTGGGAATCGAATATGCTGTTTGTTAGAGCAAACGAAACAGAATTAGTCGTCATCCTTATTCTTGCTATCACTTATAGCGACGGCAATGCCGACGGCGGCGCTCACTACCGCAGTGGCGACAGTCGCAGCGATTCCGATGCCCTCTATTCCTCAGCCGCGACCGCTACACGTACTCCAGAGCTTCTTATTCTTCTTCTGCTTCTGCTCGTGTTTATCGATGGGTTCGATGCACTCCGTGGCGATCGTCTGTTTCGAGAGTTGGTCGCTCCGGCAGGGATGCGGCATTTCCTCTTCGCGCTGGCTTCGCTCGGAATTCCTCTCCCGTATTTTCTCGTTCACTTCTGCGGCCTCCTTGCACTTCCTTCCCTCCTCTTCAAGTTCATCAAGGAATTGCATCTGGTTGTTCTTCTGTACGTCATGTTCGGAGCGACTGAACATGTCTCCCTGCAAAATGATGCGCTCCTGGCTGGTACCGCACGAAACGCCGGAATTCACGCTCGGGAGCGAAGAATGCACCGACTCGGTGCGCTTGGGAGGCGCGGGTGCCGGAGGGACGAAGGGCGTCGCGCAGTTGTTGATAATGCTCACGGGTCGAGGCGCGTACGATTGCGACTGATACATGGGAGGCGCAGCCATCGGAGTATCGGACGAATAATCTGCGCGTCAGGACAAGAAAAGGGGTGGACATTGACATAACCGGTAAGGAAGATGGAGTTCTTGCGGCAATCGGAACACCAGAATTGCACGAATCATTTCGTCGAGACAAAAAACAAGCTTCTGAATCTACCGATGAGGCAAAACGGGAGACACGCACATCCCTGTTCTGAATCACATCTCCGGTTAAACGAGCCTCCTTTCGCAATTGGATTGTGTCGCAGAGTGCGCTGTATATGACGGATATATCGTGTTGAGGGTCATCTGGCTGTCAGGGGATAGGAGAAGCCCTACCGAGCACACTCTCGCTCATACAAATACTAGATGGGAAGATGCGGAAGATAATGCGGCAAATCACCTAGCCATCAGTCAATTCGCCAAACGCCACTTTTCCATCGCCCAGGATCGAGAAGATGTCTCCGCCAGGGATATCTCCGACGATTGTCTTCGTCCATTCGACAAAGTCGTAGATGAAAGACTACACGTGAACGCAGAACAGAGTCCGCACCTGATAAAAACGAGGAGGGTCATTGGACATAAACGAATTTTGATACATTGCGGAAAACTACATCCATCAGGGAGGAAATGCGTTCCTACAACTATAGTCAGAAACGATGTAGCTAGGAACTCTGGCTGTGGGAATGTGCTGGTACCCAGAAAACAATGACTGGGAATAGAGAGTGTGTGATGCGACTCCAAGAGCGGTCCGACGCACGCGACGACATGCACCCCTTTGTGTTTGTTTTCTACAGAGTTCTCTTCATGCAGGCATTTGTAACAAGAGGAATCGGAAAGTGCGGTAGGGCTCTGCGTATTGGAGCAG
>ERZ1106923.103-NODE-103-length-37104-cov-17.201598_pt1 | contig 37104 bp, 58 predicted proteins | sample MGYA00403657_ERZ1106923 | MGnify/ENA primary metagenome ERZ1106923 (study PRJEB35170, sample SAMEA104062425) | human gut metagenome | biome: human gut; feature: human-associated habitat; material: faeces | place: Denmark | collected 2012-06-19 ...
ACTTCTTGGCGAGGATGCTCTTAAGCTCGTCCTTGGAGACGGAAGCGCGCTTGGGATGGATAATCTCAATGGTCTACGCGCTCACAGCCCAAACAAGCAAATCACCATCTGACGACGCTTAAGAAGAGGGTTTCTCATGAACTTTCTCACACGAACAGTTACAGCAGCTTCAGACATATTCACCTGGTGTAGTTTGCTCAATTCAGGGTTCAACACGAGTCCACAAAACCCGAATCGTGCAGTGTGGTAGAGCATTGATGATCATGGAATCACTGGAGAGGACTCTCGTTTCAATACATCGTTTGTGGAGGGAAGGTGGAATGGAACTGTGATATGGGAACGGGAGACATAAGGACTGGAATGGTTTCTGGAGAAAACAGGGCATCATCGATTCACTTCAAGGGAGGATTCAGTATCTGCTTCCGCTCTTCTCGGTGTACCACACGGGCCTGCTCGTCTCCCAGATTCCACATCTCGATGAACATGGCGATTTTGGGTTGCACAGCGTCGTACATGTTATTGAGGGAGGGCAGATTGAAGATGGCGACTGCCGTTTTGCAGATGCACTCGACAAACCCCTCATATCTACGATTCAGAGCAGTTACGCGCACACCACGTCAAGTAGTTGGCAACGGACAGGTGATTTCCGTCGTCGCGTCGTGATGTGATCGCCATAAAGAGCGAAACGGCGTAGTCCTTGGTCAGGAAATCGGGAGTGATGTGATAATCCGCCAAGAAACTCAGGTAATCGTCGATTGTGCAATAGCGCTCTTCGTCGATAGGACGGGAATACACTTCATACAGGAGGTAGCTATGCTGTCATTCGGGTGGAGCAACGACGCACAGAATATGGTTGTACTTGTCGCACATCACGGCAATGTCATACGGAGAACCGGCCTTCGCATCGTTCTCTCTCGCTCCGAACGGAAACGTCGTGGATTCCATCACGCAATCTTTGCTTTGCCTCGAATGAGACGCGTAAGATCGGTTCAAAGAATCACCGCGGGAAATCGCATATGGTATTCTCTCTCACGAAGACGGCAACATCAAGTGGGTATGGATGGAGTTCAGTGGTGCGAAGAACATGGGTATAATAAAACTGTCTTTTGTCAAGAAATGGAAGGAGTACAAGAGAGAATCGCTGAAACGAGCCAGCCAATCAGACGCTGCAACGTAGTCGCTGTGCACCGATTACGTTTCGTAGAACCCCTTCTTTTCGTCCCGAAACCAGTAATAATTGTCCTTTGCCATGCGATTCCTTCATTCTTTTGTGCTCTTTTGCGTTTTAGTGGTTGCGGTGCAATCGAAGTGCGTCAGTTTGGCTGGCGCTTGTCGCAATACGAGTCCCCTTCTTCAGAGAATGTGACAGTTAGGGCAACAAACGATGCAGTTCAACATCAACGCGTTTGGGAAGCCCAAGTACGAGGACCGGGTCACTTCATTCTTCAACGAGAATCAGTGCGAGAGGAAGCGTTACTCCTTCCTCTACCAGTTGTTGCTGTTGTTTGCTTTCATGGTTAGCAACATCCTCTCGTGCAAGGAAACGAGCACCAAGCGCGTGTACGACTGCACCTCCACGACTCGCTCTGTCTGGGTGAAGGTGTTCGACTTATCGGACACGACGGTGAAGCAGTACTTGGAGCAGTGCAGCAAGAAGTTGAGTGAAAAGTACATCGACGTGTCGTACGTCCTGCGTGCAGGTGATGACGCCTAGGAAACTGCATTGCCTCGTTGCCGGCGCCGATCCCTTCGCGACGGAGCGAGCTGCTGTCGGCTCCGAGGAGAAGCACACCATAACGGTGGACGGTACATGCGGTAGTGGGGAGTAATCGGTAGAGAACAACTATCCCCAGTATGATGAGTACTTCCCGGACAAGCACAGCTGCATTTGGAACTACGAGGTGGAGGGCATCTGGTCCGGAGGTAGGCGCTATGGAAGGGATTCACGCGTAGTGGTGATCACGGTGGTGACTTGTTTTTCTGTCGTTTTAGTGCTGGTGCTCATTGTTTTCATTTATGCGCAAAAGCATCGTAGCGAGAAGCGCGATACCCTTAGTCGCACTGTCAAGACTAGCTTGATAGAGGAGTATGCATAGCCGTGTTTGTTCCACAAAGAGCGCGCTAAATTACAAGAATGGAATGGAGTCCGAGTGAAGCACCTTCCATGAGGAGGAGTCTACGCTTTCCAGCCACCCACAGTAGATAGTATCCACCTTGGGATTCGTTCTTTGTGCATACACGTTGACTGGAACGTCAACGACGGAGTAGAACAGAGAGCGCGATTCGTCGACAGACTGAACTGTGTTCACGGGCTGGAACGGCATTTCCTGGCAAACTACGATGCGCTTCTTTGCGGGAGCGAGAGGCGCATTCCACTTCACGTTCTTGGGAAGGTATGAGAAGATGACCGCGTCCTTGCTCGTCTTCTTGCTATCGATCGCGATGTCGTCGACTACAAGCTCATTTCCTCCCCAATCCACTACAGGACACTTGCAGGGGCTGTGATTTGAAGTACTCGACATGATAGGGGTCGTATAACAGCCCCGAAATCTTGCAGAACAAGCGCTGCTCACTGGCACGCAGATACTCCACGTAGAAGGTGAGAGGGGTCTTCTGCTTGGTCCGGACGTAGAAGCGCGTATTCGACTGCTCCTCGAATGCCATTTGCGCGGGGTCGCTGTCGCTGCTGTTTAGGGCGCAGGTGATCTTCGACACGGACGAGACGAAGGCGGAGAGACGAATATGCTGATCGTCTTCCTTTTCTATATCCAGAATGCTGTATTCGAAGGGCTCGGTGACTACACGTGAGAAACACAACACACAGCTGCGTACGAGGAGGATACGTGCCATTATACGTCCCCATAATTCGTCCGTAAACGATCGTGAAAATGTTACCGCCCCGGCCGTCGCACGGACTGATGAAGTTGAGCACCTACGGATGAGAGTGGCACAGGGAGAGCGCACGGCAATCACGATCAGCAAAACCGAAAAGAGAGTGAGGTTCGAGTACTTGCGAGTGGTCTCGTTCAGTCTTTGGTACTTCACCCTACTGCAGCAGTTCTTTGTGTTAGTCCGAATCACAGAGGAATACCAAATACATCCTTTTGCCGAAAAATGAATGATGATGGGAGTGTGTGTTTTCACCGAGCAGAGTGTTTAGGACGTGTAATGAAGGGGTTTATTATCGCATTCGGTGTTCGTGTTCGCATCGGCCCGTCGTGTTGTACGCACTCCAATCGCTCCGCTCTTCATCGCTGAATCCATTTTTGCTGCTTGAACGATGATATGATGCCCTTGACGATGAAGTGAGTCCTGCACAGAGAGTCACTCTACTGACTCGGCAATCACTATCCTCTTCACAAACGGTCGGATTGTCTGACAAACGAGTTGCCCACTGCCCACAATCGTTTCGATGCTTGCCATAAACACGGGTGCTAGAATTGAAAAATAACCGTGATCCTCTTTCTTTGCCAATTCTAATCGTTCTGAACGGCAAATGGTGGGGAAGGACGATTACCCTCCAGTAACAAAGCACTACGACGACGAATCTGACAAGGATGAGGAGAACGAGGACGAGGAAGAGAATGAAGAGGATAATAGCAATGAAAGTGACAAGGATATGAACAGCGAGGAAGAGGAAGAAGAGGAGGAGGAAGAGGAAGAAGAAGAGGAGGAGGACAAACCAAAACGGAGAAGCATGAAACGAAGTACAAATGATAAAGACTCAAAGTCAAAACGCGAAAAGCGATATCTCAGCGTGTTCGATGACGAGGCCGAGGAAGATGATCTGGATGAAGAGGAGGAGGAAGCCGAGGAAGGATACGATATTGCAAAAGTATTCACCGACAGCGGATTTTCACGAGTAGATGAAAGAAACGGAAGAGGCGTACCGTAATCTCTATGCGCGAAAGGGAGAGGACGCCTACGACAAGATTGTGAAGCGTCTCGAGGAGGATGCTGTGCGGTTGGGTGTATTTCGCGTGGATGATTCCTAGAGAGGAAATGCGCCTTCCTCAGCAGCGCAAGGTGATCAAGCAGGCGGAGATCATCCAGCAGAAGGACCACGAGATGGACGAGACGGCGGCTCGTCGTCAACGCGAGTTGCAGCAGGCAGCGGTGATCGAGTACGCGAATGCCCGTCTCCTCCCCACGATCCAGGACCCAAAGATCTACTCTGTGCGTGTGCGCGTATGTGCGTTGTTTTACTGTGAGGAATAGCGCGGGTCGGAGATGCAGGCCATTCTCTCTCTCACCTACAAGTACGACGAGTACGAGGGTCGTCGCATCGAGAACAACCTACCCGTGAACGAGACGTACATCTTCTCCGCCTTCTGGACGGGCGAGCAGAGCATCATCTACATCGAGGCTCACGACGAGACGATCGTTCGCCGCATGGTGGAGGGCATGTCGCTGTTCCTCTCCGGCTACAAGAACGCCTTCCAGCTCATCCCGATCCAGAACCGCACGCTGCTGCTGGAGATGAAGCAGAAGAACCGTCCCATTCCACTGAACGCCTTCGTGCGTGTGAAGAAGGGCGTGTACAAGGGCGATCTGGGCCAGGTGGTGCGTCTGATGGAGGACACGCAGAAGGTGGTGCTGAAGCTGGTGCCGCGCATCGACATGTCGGAGCTCAACGGAGGGTCGTACAGCGCGCTGAAGGTGCGTCCGGAGCAGAAGCGCTTCGACCCGAGCAACTTCCCCGAGGACAAGGTGGAGCGGAAGAACAACGCGCGGCTGGGCGGCATGTTTTACGAGTACAACCGGAACTTCTACCGCGACGGCATGCTGTACAAGGAGTTCCCGGTTAGCGACGTGCTGCAGGACGTGCAGCCCTCGCAGGAGGAGAAGATCATGTTCGCGGAGCGCAAGAACGTGGACCCGGCGGACCTGTACAACGGAGGCGAGGGCGCGGAGGGCGCGGAGCCGAAGGAGGCGGAGGACAAGAAGGGGAAGCTGAAGCTGTTCTTCAAGGGCGACACGGTGCGCTTGATTTCGGGCGAGCTGAAGAACCTGGAGGGCGTGGTGGAGGACGCGGACATGACGCGCCACGAGGTACAGGTGCGCGTGGCGGTGGGCGACGACAGCGAGGTGCTGCTGCTGAAGGAGGAGGAGATCATGAAGACGTTCAAGATGGGCGCGCACGTGAAGATCATTGCTGGCGCGTACAGCGGCGAGACGGGCACAGTGGTGATGATCGACGAGGCGGAGGGCGAGAACGCGGGCTTCGCGATCGTGATGAGCGACTACGGCGACAAGGAGATGAAGGTGTTCGTGAACTACATGATCGTCTCGGTGGAGGTGAGCAAGGGTCTGGTGAGCGTGGACGGCTTCCAGCTGTACGACCTCGTCGCCGTAGTCGTGGTGTGTTAAGATAACGTGTAGCTTCCCGGCGCGAAGGTGGGCATCATCATCCAGTTGGCGGCGCAGTCGCTGACGGTGCTGGACCAGCAGAACAAGGTGCGCACGTTCGACATCAAGTTCATCCGGTCGAAGAAGAACACGATCTCGCGCACGAGCACGCTGTTGGACGTGAGGCAGATGCAGGTGCGCGAGGGCGACTCCGTGCTCATTGTGGAGGGCGACTTCAAGGGCAAGAACGGCATCGTGAAGCGGATTTGGCGCAACTTCGTGTTCGTGCACGTGGCGGGGCTGAACGAGAACAACGGCATCGTGCTGGTGCGCAACCGCCAGATCGAGGGCGACACGGACAACCAGCAGAAGAAGCGCTACGACACGAAGGACGCGATCGAGAACATGGCGATGCGCCCGGGGTCGGTGGACTACGCGTCGACGAAGCAGGGCAGCCGCAACAAGAAGGAGACGCTGAAGGACGGCACGAGCGTGATGGTGAAGGAGGGGCGGTACAAGGGTCTGAAGGGGTACGTGTTCGACAGCAACGGTGAGGGGTGGGGAGGCGTGTGACGAGTAGAAACGCACGTGAAGATCGTATTCCACTCGCGTCCGCGTCCTGTGTCGGTGCCGCGTTCTTCTGTGATGATCATTGACGGCGCGTCGACGGACAACGCGGAGATGGACATGTCGCGATTCCGCACTGCACCGCAGCCGAACATGCCCATGTACCCGCCGCCCATGAACCCGATGCAGAACATGTGGGCGCCGCCCGGGTACGGCGTGGCTCCCGAGCCAGCGCCCGTGATCCCGAAGGAGCACGTGGAGGAGCCGCGCGCGCTGGAGCCGTGGGTGGTGCGAGGCGTGCGTGTGCGCACTCCGGACGGCGCGACGGGCGTGATCGTGGAGACGAGGGGCGCGACGTGCTCGGTAGGGTTTGTGGAGGCGCGTGAGGAATAGGTGGAGATGGACGATTCGTCGACGAAGGATGTGGATGAGCAGGACTTGCAGCCGGTGCGCGCGTTCGCCCCCGATCAGGAAGTCATGGTGTACGACGACCCGAACAACCGCTACCAGGCGACTGTGGTGAAGGTGGATGGAGATGATTTGCTGGTGTCGGTGGAGGGGAGCAAGATGATGGTGCACAACGCCGCTGTAATTGATGTATCGATTTATGAGTAATGGGGTGTTTGTTGTCTCACGCCAGTTCTTTCTCGCTTCCTTCTCTCGTTTGAGGAAGTTGGCTGTATGTGCTCCGTGCTCTATTATAGTCGTGTCGGTTCTGTCCGGTAATGGGTAGTTGCGTGTTTCTTCTGTCTCGCCCATTCCCTCGCGAAACACATCGTAGAATCTGTGTGTCTGTCTCAAAGAGCAGGATCCAAACGAGAGAACCTCCCTATCGGATTCTCAACGCACCTTGACGCGTTCGCATTCCTTATGGATTGATCACGGATAGAGGAATCGAGCTGGAAGATGCAGGGAGTGGGGCTCCAGCGGAATGACGATGCTCCGTTTTTGAAGGAAGTTGGGCTGCGGAGCAATCGAATTTCCGTAGAGAAGGTGTACGGCGAAAGGGTGTCTTCCAGACGTGGGATTCCGAGGAGTGAAGAGGAGAGGGATGGAGGCGATGGGAGACACCTTGGCGATGAAGAGGAGACGAAGAGGATCGTCACGCTCGACGTGATGGTGAGCCGGGTCACTCCCATTACCATAGAGATGCGCGTGAATGCTAGCTACCCGTCGACCGTTTGGTGCGAGGGTGTTTTTCGTGAGAAGAGCATCAATCCTGATGCGGTGAAGGCGTCTCGCCCTGGAACCCTCATTCGAGGTACTTGTTTTTCGTTTCATGCGAACTAGAATCGGGATTGATCGTCGTCACCGAGTTGTTCCCGAACACGGACTATGCCGTGTACTGCTTCGGAACGTCCGAGTATGGTGAAATCGGACAGTCCATATTATCGACGATGCGTAGAGTCCACACGCTGGAGGGTACAAGCGCTTCTCGCTGTGAATGGTAGGGCGTCTTCAGATATCGAATATTCGATCGAAGGGAGATTGCCTGCTGTACGACCTCGAGAGCAACATTCCGTTTATCGCGACGTGCGCGCTGTACGATTCGCGTTGTGGGGAGCTGTGAGCGGCGATGAGGATTAGCGGAAATGATCACGGAGCGAAAGGTCAGCCTGTCGTCAGTGCAGCCGGTGCGCTTCTACGGGATTGATTCCAGAGAGAAGTACTTCACGCAGTGCGTTGTGGTTTCCAAAACCATCGAGTTGTTCAAAACCGACGTTGTGTCCATCGACCTCGCGCGCCGTCCATCTGTGTTTTCGCGAGTGCTGCTCATTCTCATTGTGCTTCTGTGTTGCTTCGTATTATTCCTGCTGGCGCAGCAGAGGAAGCGCCGAAGAGCCTTGTTTGCGACGGTGTTGTCGGTGATGGGTAGATACGGTATTGACGAGATGGAGACGGTGGGCCTCTTGAAACGAAAGCCCGTGCATGGGTCGTTGCTTCGCTTCGATCGGTTTGACGAGGAAGAGGATAACTTGCTGTCCGCCTCGCCAATCGGAATTCAGTGTGGTCGCTGTGGTTTTATGAATCCTACGGACGCCACCGTGTGCAGAGAGTGTAACTCTATTTTGGAGCCGTTGTGCGTCTGTTTGTTCCAGCAAACACGCCAAATGTCTAAGAGGAGATAATCGACTGTCTGCCCATGTCGGTGGAGCCACTCGTTCAAGTAGTCCGTTCGCACCCAGCGCAGGAGTCGCTTCACCTTGTTGTTGGCCATTACGACTCTCTAGTGCATTACGCCATTCCGCCGACTCGTACCATGGCACGATCAAACATGCTGTCCGAATTGCGCTTCTCAGCGAAGTAGCAGTACTTCGCCCGCTTGTAAAGATACTTGAGCTATGCGGTGAATGGCGATCAAGAGAGCAACCTCCCTCGGAGAATACTCCTTTGTCAGCAGAAACGAATGTATGCCGAATGTTGTCGTGCTCTTGCGCTTTGGACTCCGAATCGTTTGCGGCAAGCCTCTTTTGGCGTTAATGTACTGTTTCTTGTAATAGACGTATACAATGAACTTTCTCATAAGCTACAGGTAAAGTGAAACAGGAAAGAACACTGATTTCGAGCCATCGGAGTAGGCATCAGCATGTTTGTAAATGGCGGCGGCATCCAAGTTCAGCGACTCCATGAAGGAAGTCACGTACTCGTACGCATAGGAGAACGTGTCGCACAGGAAATAGAAGAGATCTTCGGGCTGCGCCAAATCACTACGCGTGAGAAATGGAATTGGCGGAAACAAGGTGTCGTTATCGCGGTCCAACAGCCGCTGGAACTTCTCGATGGCGCAGTCGCGTCGGAAGGACAATTGCAGCATCCTTGGGTCGAAGTCAGGAAACACGAGGGTTCTCTGATAGAAGAACATGTCCGCTTCGTAGTTGTTTACCAGGATCTTGAGAGTGTCGTACACCTTCAGACCGATGTTGCCAAACAGGTCGAGCTAGGCGTAAGAGATGCACCGAGACAGCACATGGATGACAGTCTTGTGCACAATAGTGTCTTTCGTGTAAGAAAACTCCACAGAGCAGTCATCGTCCAGGAAACGCACACCGTCCTTTTGGATGAACGAGCAGCACATGGACGGAATCTCCGTGATTTTGGGCTACGTCGAAGAGAGAATCCGCTCCCTACAAGACTGAAGGAGAAGCCACAGTTGTCGATGAGCCAGCCGATGACTCCATAATTCCTAGTCTGTGACGCTAGCTGCATGTAAGTTACTTAATTCGCGGAGAACTGCTCATGAGACAGCGGATAATCTGCTCGCGTATTTCGGCTATGCACTTAACCGAGAACGAAAGAGGTACGCAGCGTGGGGGTCTTCTTGGTGGCAAGAATCACTTCTCCTGAGAAGGGTGGCGGAATCTCACTACCAATCATCCCAACGCGCATATCAAATCTAGAGCAACTCAACCAAATGAACAGCACGTACACTCATCCGAGGAATCCGAAGAAAGGCCCAGAGCCTCTTTCGCCTTGTGTCGTTTGTCTCGCGCGATCGCTTCTTCCTCCGTGATGACATTGTTCGGACTAGTGGGTCAACGAGAGGCAGAGAGGAAGGATACTCGATACGCCTCATCTGGAACTACAAAATGAGTCACTGTGATCGTACGAAATACATCGGCTCGAATCTCCGCGTAGGCCGCATCGTCGTCCATTTCAAACCAATTCTATGTCTCATTCGATCGTGACTCTGCCGTGCTCGTGACGGTGACCACGTCGATTCCAGTCATATCCCGATCCCAAAGCATATCCCCAATCGAGAGAGCGAAGGATCACATCTATTTCTTTCCATGACGTCTCTCGTGTTTGTCCTCCTTTTGGCAATGACCACCGCGACTCGGATGCGCGGATCGAGCAAGGTGGAGACGAATGGTTGTTGGAGTTCGTCTTTCTCACAAGTAGCCTTCGCGCTGACTGCAACATTGTCGTCGAACTACGACTACGAGGTCCTCGAGAATCCGATTACCGTGTTTGCTGAGTTTTCTTCCAGCCCCCTCTCCTTTGAAGAAGAGAATTGCATCGTCGTTTCCGTTTCATCCACTCATGGATAGGTCGTGAATGCGAGAATCGATGGGATTGTCTCCGTCTCCTCAAAGAAATATAAGCTGTCTCTTGTTCCGGTGGCCTCCGGCTTTGTGTCCATATCCCTGGCCAAGACGATCGTGTCTTCGGACGGTTCGTCCCTCGTGAATCCGCCGACCCTGGAGTTCAACTATCTGGGAGCCGAGATCACGTCGTCTCGCGTGGTCTCCTCCTCCACCACGTCCATCACCCTCTCCGTGGCCACGAGCAAGCCGACGCTTCTCTGGGCCCTGTTCCTCAAGGACGCTTCCCGCATCACTCCCTCGGCGACGACGATTATGAGCGAGGGGCAGGTGCACTCCGCCCTCTCGACGCATCACATACTGATTCTCTCCGAACTGGAGGAGGACACCAAGTACGTCGTCTACCTCGCTGGAAAGGAGGAGAAGGGCACGCTGATGAACGTCGACGTCCAGGCGACGATGCTGTCCGTGCGCACCAAGTCCTCCGCGTCGTCCGATCTGGACGACAAGTCGGACGGAAGCGTGTGCAAAAACGGCTGGGCGGTGTCGTCGACGTCGAACTCGCTGGAGCTGGTTCCGTGCAGCCGTCACGGGTACTGTCGCCAGCAGCAGTGCGTGTGTCTGCTGCCATATACGGGGGAGAGTTGCAACGAGGTGCGCGAGGTCTCGCTGGACCGCACCAACTCCACGCACCAACTGATCCACGCGCAGTTCCGGCTGTACGGCGCGTTCAGCGAATTCACGAAGCTGGAGGCGTACTGGAAGGTGTCGCTGCGAGAAAGTGGTGCTGGTGCGTTGGCGTGATGCGTAGTTATGGCGGAGAAGCTGTCGCTGTCGCCCGAGTTCATCCAGCTTCGGCACTGGATCGTCATGAAGACCGCTGTGAACACGCTGAGTCGCTACCTCGTCGGGAAGCACTCGCGCGTGACCGCCGCAGAGCCGGAACAGGTGCTGCAGCTGCATGTGGGAGTGCGAGAGGCGTTTCATTGTAGATCACGGTGGTCACAGAGCACGACATGCTCCTGCTGGTGAAGAAGCGTCTGGACGAGATGATCGCCGACAACGACATCAAGACGCAGATGAAGGGCAAGCGACTGGCGGTCACGCGGGTGGAGATAATCAACGTGTTTGAGCAGGAGAATCAGGACAAGTGGTCGTGCTACGACGGGATGCAGAGCGAGGACGAGACGGACGTGGATTGTGGAGGAAGCTGTTTGAACGCCTGCACGCTGAGCAAGCAGTGCAACACGCAGAGCGATTGTGTTGACGGACTGTACTGCACGAAGGGGAAGTGCATCGATCGAAGTGCCTCTTTGCGGGGAGGATCATGGGTAGATTGGAAGCAAGTCGTCGTCACGTCCGTCGTCATCGTGGGCATCATCGTCGTTATGGTATGCGTTATTGTATTTGGAGGAGTCCTTTACCAGAAGGTTCGTTGCCACGATCCCGCCTCATGCGTAGATCAGTAAAGGAAGAGCGAAATAGAGGTGTTTGTTGAACAATCGCGTTGCTAGCACTCTTTGACATTCCTTAGGGAAACCGGCTGCTTCGTCCCATCCCTCCCTTGCTCCTTGCCTTGAACGGAGTACCGGAAATGCGAGGCGGGTCGTCTGTAAGCGGGTTTCATCTAGAGAAAAGGAGGAGAGAAGAATCCTACAGATCGAAAGCACAGATCCCACCGGTGGATGTATTCGAGGCGGGAGCACTTCGAGTTCACGCGATACTTCTATGGATCACGAAGTGGCTCGATGCCTACTTGGAGATGGGATTTGATGTTGCAGGCCTTTATGTCGTGGTTTTCTCTTCTCAGCACAGTGAGTAGCGTGTGAGGGGACGTTTCTGAGTTGAAGCGGAAACAGGATGATTACCTTTGAGTGCGTAATCGAATATGGTCGACAGTATCCGACTCTTGACGAGCTCGTTTACGGAAAATGGGGTCGATTCGGGCATTTGGGACGTCCGAGTCGTCTCAGTCGGTTGGTCTTTGTCCTTGGGCTTGTACCCAATGTCGTTCAGGATCATTTGCATCTGTTTCGTGATGTCCATGGCGCGAAGGAAAGAATGAATGGGGAGATTCCTTTAGGTAAGACGCGCAAAACCCCGAACAGTCCGAATCTTCTCCCCCTGTAAAACGATTCTTCAGTTTTGTTTTCTCGATTTGTACCATGCCCATTGTGAATTACGCCAGCAACGCCTTTTTCGATAATGATGACTACGCCTACAACGCCGTCGCTCGAGCGAGGAACGAATAGTAGACTCGTGTCGCGATGGTGAGGCGTAGTAACGACGTGAATCCGAACGTGTTCCCGCTCCACATCGATCTGATCGACGTTGCTTAGGCAGTCGCTCGTGACGTGTAGGCCGTCGACTTTTACGTGCTGATCGCCGATGTGCCCGGAGTGTCGAGGGATCGTCTCACCATCAGCGTGAAGGAGAACAAGCTCTACATTGAGGGCAAGAGAAAGAGAAAGGTGGTGAGCAGCGAGGACTCGTTCCTGATTCAGAATCGCAGAAACGGCGTCTTCAAGCGACTGGTGAATCTCCCTCTGGACTCAGATCCCCAGAGCATGACGGCCAAGCTGGAAGACGGTCTCCTCGTGTTGACCATTCCCCGTGTGAAGAAGGTGAACGGTCTCAAGTACATTACGATTGCCTCCGTTGTTTGTTGCACCAAACAGAGCAGTCCAGCTTCATTACCGATTCGAGTAATCGCTTCTCTTTGTCGAAGAGAGACTGCAGCGCGATATACTCCCTCGACAGCGTCTCCATCTTGTGTTTGTACGCATCATCCGTTAGCAGCCGGTCCACAGTGGCGATGCACTCTCCTGGCGTATCAAAGAGAACTCCTGAAACGCCCTCTTTGATCACGGCGCAGTTTCCCGAATTCCTCCGCGCAACGATCACCTTCCCAGCACTCCACGCCTCCAGAATCACCGCCGCGAGCCCCTCCGAGAGACTCGTGTTCAGCACGACATCAACGTCGAGAAGCGCGTTCATGAACCGTGTGTGTGGAATTGGACTAGGAGTCAAGCAGCGTCACAGACTCCACCGCATGTAGAATACGCCCTGATAGAGATCCTCTGCCTTGGGATACGAGACAGTGGAAGGAAGTCCCACGATGTGGTCTGGAGGGAGATGAGAGAAGAAGGAGGCGGCGTAATCGGCGTCGAGGATGGGTCCCATCACGCAGAGAACGACGTTGGGGTGGAGAGCGTGGTAGGAAGAGAAGGCGTTCATGACGAACATGATGTCCTTGACCTACGACTCACGGAGAGAGCACAGTCATACAGGCCGGAGACCCGAGGGGAGAAGGAGGAGGCGGTGAGAAGGAGAGAGGCCAAGCGACTCGCGGATCTCGTGAGAGAGCGTGTGAGGGTAGTCCGTGCTCTATCTCTCAGTGAAACGCGACAAATCAACTTGGGAAACCACGGTGATGGGGGGAATGACACAGCCCTGTAGCAACGCCATGGCGCGTGCCTTCATGTCCTCCGTGAAGGCGATGATGTGTCTGGCGTGGAGCAGAACGTCGCGCACGTTGCCGAGCTTCTGCAGATTGTTTGCGTTCACGTTGATGTCCGTGCCGCCCATCATCATGACGTACGGCAACGAGGAGTGGAGGGCGAAGATCCCCGAGCGCAGGGCGTGGATGCAGAACAGCGCGTAGAAGGTACTGTTGTTGCGGTCGTACGAAGCGTTGCTGACGATGGCGGACAGGTTCGAGTCGGCGAACTGGTCGGTGGTGTCCACCATCTGAACAGCGTAGCCGAGAGCCAGGAGGTGGTTTGCGATTCGATTGCCCGTGATCGTGTTGCCCGTTCCTTCCTTCAGCGAGAGCATCATAATCACGCGCTTTGCGGGAGGAAGTGGGGAGGTGTGATTTGTGTTGTCGGAGCAGGGCGCGATGTGACTCGTGTTGTCGGAGCAGGGCGCGATGTGACTCGTACTATCGGAGAAGGACGTAATATGACTCGTGTTGTCGGAGAAGGACGTAATATGACTCGTATCATAGGAGCAGAGCGCGATCGCCTTGTCATCCAGATACTCTCGAATGTGAGCATCCGTGAGAACGCCGTATTCATGAACGCGGTCGCTGTGCTGGCTGAAGGCGTCGCATCCTGTACCGCATCCCCACCGCTCCGGCTCGTCTTCCGGTCTCCCGGGATGGGTCTATACATAAACGGCGCGCGACTCGACCACCATAAACTCAATCGTCGTGATGCATCCCGAGCGGCGCGGGTAGCGCAAGCAACAGTTGATGACTCTCTGAACGGACATCGACGCGCCTCCGATCGAGCTGCCGATGCCGCAGCCACCGTAGACACCGTGCTTGTTGTAGAGCGGAATGGAGAGAAGCGTCTACAGGGAATCGAGGGGAGGAAACGGGACGTTGCGGTAGACAGCTTGGCGGAAGGCCTTGCGGGGATTGTCGTTCATCCAGCCGACTTCGTCCATGTCTTCGGAAGGGAAGCGCGTCTTGGTGACGCCGTACTCGTGGAAGACGATGGCGATGGCCTCTGCGAAGTGCGGATACACGTGCACATGCTGATGTCCGTCCACGTAGGAGGGTTTGCGACCCACGAGAGAAACGAATCGCTCCATCTAGTGTCAAAACGGAGCAACACACGCACTTGGGCTCTCAATTCCTTCACCACATCCTCGACAGAGACAGCGCCCTCCTGTTCCGCAGCGATGAATCCTTCCTTTCCTCGGAACTGGGGGATTCCGTCCTTCACGACGATCAGAGAAGGGATGCTCCCCGGATCCAATATGGGGATGCCTTCGGAAATGTTGAGGTGCAGTCCCATGCACAAGCCGACTTCCTTCGCCTTCTTCACTGCGGATGGAGCGGAAGAGCCGTTCACCTAGCGCAATGAGTGCAGTTCGTGAGCGCGAATACCATAAGACTCGTTCCGGTGAGAATGCCGTTGGTGAAGCAATGCACGATGGCATCGTCTCTGCTCGGCGAATAGCTAGTGGTCATCGATGCTGCATGACTGCAAACCCGAAATCGTCGGCAGTGACAATCAATTCCATTCTTTTTGGGAAAGCAAACTGTGGAAAACGTGACGTGAGGGCGAAGTGTTGGAATCGAGATGGCTGAACACAAAGACGCGATGAATGAACAATCGCGGATCGAGATGTGGACGGGTCACGGAGAGACAAATAGAGTCGAACGGAGCAGTGGGACGAAAGGAAAGGAAGGATGTTCCTCCATTCCCAAATCGAGTTTGCCGCAAGAATAGCCGAACTCCCGCGATGAGACCCGACAGCCAATCAGATTGGCGTTAATATGAGACATCTCCTGTATAGTGAAAACGGCATAATCGAATCGGCGCCTGCACTGAGCAGCTTGCATTGCCTCGTTGAGCTAATAACTCGCCGTTTCTCGTGTAAGTGTCCTGTGCCGCTGTCTCATTCGCCGTTACTGTACGCCCTCTGAATGACGAATGAAGCGTCTGTTTCTGTGTCCTGTTCTAATGTCCTGCTAGAGTGTATATTTCGCCACAGTATTTGTCAACACAGCTCGAATGGCCCCACGGAATTCGCGACACAAACGAGTACAGGAAGAGTATTCGGAAGAGAGCGACGACTCCGTAAAGAAGAGACCCCGTGTGACCAAAAGAGAGGAGTCCGAAGAATCGGATGCAATAGGTGGTGGGCAAATCAGTTCAATCACGCCGTAGAAGATAGCGCAGACTACAAGAAAGCCTTGAGTACCCTTGAAAAACAGAAAGAAAACCACCTTCTGCTAATCAATACGGAGTTGCGAATGAGGTTGGAAAGCGCGAACACGCTTGCCGCCTTCGAGGAGAAGCGAATAGAACAGTTCTTCAACGTATTCTCCGTTTCGCATCGTGAGGCGTAGGACCAGGTGGCCGCGCTCCGACAGCAAATCGTTGAACGAAACCAGATCAAAACGCGAAGCAAGGTGGCGGAGGGTAGAGAAGAGCCGGGCTGTTGATTCCCTAGAAACCAAGCATGGGAAACTCCTGTTGCAGTCCCTCGATCCCCTGCTATCCGCGAACGCAGGCAGCGCATCGTCGAAGAGTGGGAGTGGTGCGGGTGTGTGAGGATTAGAGGACCAGTGCGTGTTTTCGGTGGTGCTTCCGGAGTCTGAGATTGTGGACGACATTTTGCACATGGCGGACGAGACGATGAAACTATATGAGCAGGAAAAGCTCACTCCCACGCCAATCGTGGCTCCTCTGTCCCACAACCGATTGCTGCTGAACAACCGCATCATCAACCCGGATACGCCGTGCACGCTGTATAGTAATGGAAGCAAGGTGGCTGATTGCACATTCCTGTCAACTGTTGTGAAGGAGAAGGAGAACGTGGAGAAGAGGAAGGAGCCGGAGGTGAGTGCTACGGAGCGGGGTGACGCGTAGTTCGTTGTGCGAGTGTCCGCCACGCGAAAGAGACGGTATCCGATCGAGTCGCTTCGGAACGGAGAAATGGAGCTTGTCTGCCACGACGAACAGTCCAGCAAGCACGGAGTGACAAATGCGCACCAAGATGAGAACAGTCAAGAGGCCGACGACAATTCAGAGGATTATGAGTAACAGCAACTGCCTTGTTTGTACAAACACGCCACATGTTTCGTGCTTCCAAGGAATGGCGAATGGCCTGATTCGAAAGAATGTTGTTCATAAGGATGGTCAGTCCTTTGTGGTTCTTCAGCACGGCGGGCATATCGTACATGATGTTCTCAATAGCGGCAATCGCAACGCAATCCACGACGGTCACTTCGTCCGACAGGAAAAACTTGGTCTACGCATCACAACTCGCTGTGGGACTCACGTTGTTTCGCAGATAATAGGTTTCGAGGTGATGGAGCATGGAATCGCACTCGTTGTCTACGATCACAGCAACACAGTATCCCCACATAGCCAGGAGCACAACTCGCCGGGCCCGCAGAACAAGTGGTCAAAGTACCCACTAATGACCTCGGACCACCCCTCCGTCATGACGTCAATCATTGTTTCCATGCGCTCGTCCGCATCCGGAGAGATATATCTGGGAATGAGAAGGACGGAGGAACAACGCACTTTCTGGACAAATAGCGCAGGATCGACGTTGACTCCACGATGTTCATGCCGTCGATGTTCAAAAGGGGGAGCTGTCCGAAAGGGAGCGACAGATCCTCGAGCCCCCTCAGCTTCATCTCGGGCCAATCCGATGGATTCACGACCTTCTCTTCGTAGTCGATTCCGGACAGGGTGAGTGCGAGACTAAACCTAACACAAAGGGAAAGCGAGGTACCGTATCGCCTCTCCTTTTCCCACGTCCTTGAAGTAATAGAGCACGGCTTTACTCATAGGAATAAGTGTGTCTCTGCAATGCTGTTCCTTCTTCAGTAGAATGAAACTCCCGAACAACTGCGCGCAAAACAGCAGCGAATTGTGGATCCGAATGACGAGCAAAAGCGTGCGGATTTCCGACACAGAGGGTTCCCGAGCACAAAGACACCCGATCTAGTTCCCCCCTTTCTCCCTACCTACACTCCTACGGAAAATGGGCGTCTGTAGTTCGCGCACTGCTACAACCGATGTATTGGACCGTTCGTTGCCGCCGTGCGCGTGTCACATGTAGAGGACGAAGCCGAAATGAAGACGTTGAAGCTGAAGTTCATGGCTGGTTGCGATGATCGACACTGACAAGTAGGCCCTGGCGGAGACGCGCAGCGATGAGGGGTACATCCTGAAGGAGGATTTCTTCAAATTCTTCAATCCTCCTGGTCTTCTCGGAGGTGGGTCGTTTTCGGCCCCCTTGAAGTGTAGAACGCCTGTTCAACATGTTCGACGACAATCGCGACGAGAAGATTTGCTGGACGGAGTTCAAGAACGGAATCCAGCAGTGCATGTTTGGCAACGACCAGGATCTTGACAAATTCATATTCCACTTCTTCGATATCTCCGAGTAGCGTCATGCTCGCTCCTTTAGCGTAGTGACAACGAGATCGACTTTGAGGAGTTCCAGTCGATCATGAACCATCTCCCTCCCAGCGTGTTCTTCGTGGTGCTGAAGTCCGCGGAAGAACGGAGCGACGCCGCACACAGTGGATTCTTCTTTCAGCAGTGACTCGTAGGCTGGGCGCAGAAGTACAGCAGCATGATGAACAACCTCGTGCGTGTGGTGCGGTGTGATGATGCGTAGCCATCGGACGCTTTCCAGGAGGGAATCAAGATTCTGCAGAACGCGTACTTTGAATCGGAAGACGACATTGTGATGCCTTTGTACTCTGTTCATCCATAGCGGTCTCGTATCAGTTTCCACGATTTCTCCGTGTTCCTGCATGAGCAGCCGCATCTCAAAGAGTACTTCCGTGTACGTGTTGGATTGTCGCCGTGTTCGCTAGAGCATCTTCAACGCGCGCAATCGCAACGTGACATTCAACGGGAACACGATCACCGCGAATTACAACACCTTCGTGAACAGCACCATCAAAATGGACACCTACAAGGCGATGCCCTTCGACATGATCGATCCGGACGTCTACAAGACGCGCACCGATCGGTACGAACTGGTGCGCACGAATCACAGAATAGAAGCATGGCGAAGCAGGGTCACCCCGAGAAGTGGAACAGCTACACGCGCGCGTACTGGTGCATCACGTGCGCGTTCTGCGGCAAGGAGGTGCGCTTCTGCACCATGTGTCAGGGCGAGCTGTTTCCGGTGGACGAGAAGCAGAGCGAGGACAAGACGGTGCGGAAGCTGCAGTGTACGGAGTGCAACCGCGTGATCACGATGCGGTTCTGCTCCAACTGCGGGCACCAGTACAAGTCGGAGGAGGTGGACGCGCGCATGGAGATCCCGGGCGTGAATGTGGGCGTTGTGCGTGGGGTGACGAGCGTAGGCGGAGGTGGAGGAGTACAGTGGGTACCTGTACCTGCTGTCGACGTTCAACCGGATGAAGAAGGCGTTCGTGCACATCCACAACCAGTTCATGTACATCTACTCCTCCATGTACTCCGACGCGCCGAAGGTCGTCGTCTCCATGGAGAAGGCGACGGTGACGCCGATCGCCGACGACGCGAACAAGCGCGCGGGGTACTACGGCTTCCGCATGTGCTTCCCGGCGACGTACGACCGCGAGTTCTACACGACGAGCGAGCAGGAGCGCGACGAGTGGATGGCGAAGATCCGCGAGATGACGGAGGTGCGCAAGATCGAGGACTACTACGACATCCGCGAGAAGATCGGCGAGGGGCGCTTCGCGACGGTGTACCGCGTGGGAGATGAAGGCGTGTGTGAGGGCTAGTGCGTGAACAAGAAGACGCTAGTGGAGTACGCGGTGAAGGTGATCAACAAGACGAAGCTGACGGAGGTGGGTGAGTGAGGCGCGTGTGAGGCGTAGAAGGAGGCGGGTCTGATCCAGACGGAGATCGCGATTCTGACGCTGGTGCAGCACAAGAACATCGTGGAGCTGATCGACACGTTCGAGGCGAAGGACGTGGCGGATGCGAGGAGGTGTGAGGCGTAGTCGATCTACATCGTGATGGAGCTGCTACGTGGCGGCGAGCTCTTCGACCGGATCTGCGGCCGCTCCATCTTCACGGAGGAGGAGGCGTTCCAGATCATCTACCCGCTGACGGACTGTCTGTGCTACCTGCATCGCATCGGAATCATTCACCGTGACATCAAGGTGTGTGTGTGTGGTGGGCGTGAGCGTTAGCCGGAGAACATCCTGTGCAAGGACTCCGTGTACGACGTGAAGATCGGCGACTTCGGTCTGTCGAAGCTGGTGTTCCCCGACGAGAAGCTGGACTACCCGTGCGGCACGCTGAACTACATCGGTAGGCGAGAGGTGGAAAAGTGAGGGGTAGCCCCCGAGGTGATCTCGAAGCAGGGCTACACGACGAAGGCAGACATGTGGTCGTTGGGCGTCATCTTCTATTTGTTGTGGGCGTTGGGGCGTGTGTGTGAGTGTAGGTTGCGCGGTCGGCTGCCGTTCGACGGGAACAAGCAAGAGGATATCATCAAAGCGATCATCACGAAGAACCCGGACTACAACAACTCCACCTTCCTGAACCTGTCGTACAATGTGGGTGTGGCGTGCGTGGTTGAGGCGTAGTGTCGAGAGGCGATCAAGGGGCTGCTGCAGAAGAACCCGGACATGCGTCTGTCGGCGGAGGACCTGATGCACCACCCGTGGTTCGCGGATATGAAGACGCGAATGAAGATCCGTCCGTACAAGCCGCGCGTGACGCCGTCGTCGCTGTCGCCTCGTCTGAGGCAGCTGGAGAGGGACAGCGACTCGTCGGATGAGATGGAGATGAGAGTGACGACGAACGAGCAGCCGAAGGTGGAGGAGGTGGAAGTGGAGGAGGTGGAAGTGGAGGAAGTGGAGCCTAAGAAGGAGGAGGAGGTGAAGGAGGTGAAGAAAGAGGAAGAGAAGCCTAAGGAGGAGGAGAAGGAGAAGGAAGTGAAGGGAGAGGAAGAGAAAGAAACGAAGGAGGAAACAACCCCGACAACCCATAATTCACCTCTTTCTTCAACAAACAAACCACTTATGATGATGCTTATCACTATGCTTCTCGCGCTTTCCCGGCTTGGCGTACTTGGCACACACGGGACAATCCGCACAGACGGGACAGTCCTTCGCGCAGAACCAGTGATTCTGCTTGCAATACACGGGGTACTCCTTCCCGCCGTTCAGACAGAAATAGCACCAGTGGAACACGCGGCCCTGAAGCTTGCAGCCCGGACAGCCGCCTGTGCCGTAGCCAATGTGATGACACTACATATCACATTCCACGCAATTCCTCACCTCATCGCCGTAGTAATGCGTAATGGGAGTGTGGCACATGGGACAGCGCCGGAAGGAATGGTCTTCTTCCAAATCCTCAATGTGGGGACACTTCCCGTCCTTGCTCTCTTCGTTGCCTAGCAATGACACTTGCAATGCAAAAACACAGTGACGACAGAAGGAGCGGTTGCATGTGGGGCAGTGAATGATCTTTGTTTCGGAGACGGGAGGAATTCCGTCGATGATGGCCCCGCAGTTCGGTAGCGGACATATATAACCTACCGTAATCATCGAAACGACTCTCCTACGATTGTTGTCCAGATTGGTGCGGTACTCGATGAGCTTCTCTCCGAGTCGCTTCCAACTCTTGTCTCCACCGAGTCGGAGAAGGTCGATGGGGTGAGAAAGGGTGCAGTCCGCAAAGCAGCGCATTCCAAACTGCTTTGAGTGTTCGTCGTACTTTATATTCTTCATGTCGTTACAGCACGTCTACACATCAGAAGGGCGCAAAAGAGCGACGGCAGCGTACTCCGCGAAGCACTCCAGACAGACACGATGTCCGCAGGAAAGCTCGACCATAAAGTCCATGTCCGTGCAAAAGGCGTCCATCTCGCACCACGTGTCGTCGTCACTCGTTTCCTGAGGAGCGCGCTTCAGGTTGGGGAGCGCTGAGCACGGGTGGTTGCACTCCTACTGTCAACTCCGGCCAGAAGCGCTACTCGGCAAGTGACGAACACGCGCGGCTGGACCATCGTATCACAAATGCAGCAAACGTTCGTATCGGGATCAATGCAGTCCTCCGACTCGCACAACGGACACACATACGTCTACGATAACACGCCGCCGATGTCCATCTACTTCTCGTCCTCGCCGAATCTTGATTTCTTCTCCCCCACTCAGGGTCTTGAAATCCTTCGCCAAGTACTTGCATTTCTCCTGGGGCACCTAACCCATCATCTTCCGAACGGAATCGCCACCTCACAGTAAGGACAAACTACAAAGAATTCGTTCATCGAGTTCGGCGGCTCAGGACTCTGATGAGAAAGAAAGAATGCCCGTCTCTCCGTCTCATCAGGAGTACAGTCCGCTCCCTTTCACTCAGGAGACAGTGGATTGACGCATCTCCCTTCCGCTCAAGAAGAAGAGCGCTTTGAATTGTGGGGAGTTTCATTATTGCTCATCGCGCCATTTCTCGGTCTGTAGCCATTCGTACTAGTATCAACTATATGAATTTGTGTGAGGACGTAGCATCATGCAGCACGACGATGTCATTTGGCAAATCATCAACAACGAGTTTTGCTCGTTCAAATCGAAGCTGAGGATGGAGAAACAGACGTTCTGCAGGAATCCGTACAACGTCACTGGGTTGTGCAGTCGAAAGAATTGCCCCCTGGCGAATTCGCGCTACGCTACGATTCGCGAGGAGAACGGCAAGTGCTATCTGTACCTATGCTGCGGAGAGTGGAGCTAACCTATAGGTGCATGAAAACGATCGAGCGAGCGCATTCACCCAAGAACCTGTGGGAAAAGGTCGAGCTTCCGGAGAACAAGGAGCAGGCCATTTCGAAGATCGAGGAGAACCTCCAGTACTGGCCTGAGTTCCTCATTAGCAGGAATAAGGCTCGTTTCTTGCGTATCAAGCAGTACTTGAAGAGAATGCGCAAGCTGCGCATGAAGGTCAAGTAGTTTTGGCTTCCCTACGTGAGTATTAGACCGGAGTTGGAGCGTATTCACAGAAAGACGGAGAAGCGCGAGGCGGTGCGCGAGAAGAAGGCCGAGAGTGCGGCCAAGCTGGAGAAGTCGATCGAGACGGAGCTGCTTGAGCGTCTGAAGAAGGGCACATACGGAGACATTTACAACTTTGCTCCTGAAGAGTTCAATAACATGCTAGATGAAAACGAGGGTTTGCGTTGTAATGAGGTGTGAGGCATAGAGGAGCAGGAGATTGAGGACGAGATGGAGGACGAGTTCGTTGAGGATATGGATGACGACGACAGTGATGCTGCGTAAGAGAGGATGGGTGTGTTGATCGTAGTCCTAAGCCGGGCGCTCATGTGGAGCTGGAGCTTGAGAATGAGGATGACGAACAGCTTTTGGAGGAGAATTAGTGTTCTTTTATGTTCTTTTTGACGTGTTTGTGGAAGAAGGGTGTTGAGTGATTCACGTGTCGTGATTGAGTTGGGAATCCTTCCTTTTGCAGTTTTCGGTTATGCTCGTGGTTGTTGGATGCAGTTATGTTTCAGCGCTGTTAGGGGTTGCGATAGTCTATAGTACTTGGGTATTCCGTGAGAAGACGGGATGTGAGTCTCTGATTACACATTGATAATGTGAAAGCGAGTAACTACTAGAGAATGACATCTCTCTGAGGAATCAGCATGATCAGTGATGGAAGGCAAACCGTTTCAGTACCGTTAGATATGGATTCGGGCAATACAGCGTATTTGATCCATTTCCCGCGAATCCTAAAGGAATTCGTTAGTTCTTAACAAATCACCGACTAACAAACCCTTCACAAATCCAAATGTCACACTTTTCATTATTTCTTATTTCTTGGAAGAATGGAACTTGCTTTAGCGTATCAGTTTACGGGTCTCGTAGGAGAAACGAACGAGATCATGAAACGAGCCGACAGAATCAACTTCACTTCGGATGATGGAGAGAATCTCATGAGAAGGACTCTACGCCGATGGAACGACTTGGACATTAAGGACACTGATCCCTTTACAGTGATGAACACCTGCAAGTCGCTTCTGAACGACACGATTCGTGCTTTGGAGATGGATGTGAGATCAAAGGGGAACTGGAGTACTGGAATGAACGTGATTGCAGGTCTGAACTACTTAGTTGGATCGGGTCTAAATGACTTCCTCGGCGGCCTCAATGAAGGAATGGGAGATGTTTATCAGGGAATGGCTGCTGTTGATGCTCAACTGATTCAGGATATTCGCCTTGTTCTTAGAAAGTATTGGTCATATTTGTTTCATAATGACAGCTCGCATACTGTCACACGCGTTATTCTGTCACAAGAGAAATCTCTTTTGGGAGGAGCGTATCATCGATACAAAAGTGAAATGCAATAGTCAGTATCATTTCAGAAGAGACCATAGTACTACAACACGGAATCGCTTTGATGAACCATTCAATCAGAATAGACGAAAATCAAAGCAAGAAAGCGATGCTCATCTCCATAACTCCCTCATTATCTCTCAATACCTCCATTCAACCAACACACTCCAAATCGCCCTCCAAGTACACCAATACACTTCTCCCACCCTCCAAAACAGAACACCACAAAATGAACCAAAACCAACGAGAATGAGTGAACACTCCTCTTGTGGCATTCCAAAAATACTCACAATTCCCTCTCCCACACAAGCTCTGAAAAATGGAATTGCAGGAAAGCATAGCCTCTCTCGATAAGCACAATTAGCCATTCATTTCGGTTAACTATGAGTGATATCAAGAATCAGGGTGGGGCGCCCCTCGTTCTGCAGCTAATTTCTAGAGAATAAGGGAGATGCCCTCTCCTTCTTAGACATCTTCAATGAATTAGCCGTGGTTGATAGTAAACGAAGAGAGGAAGCTGCGAAGCAGCTGATCTTCTATTTGAGGACCAAGAAGGAGAGCGCCAACCAGCCCGACTATCCCAATTTGTCTCGTGATATGATTTACTCGCTTAAGAGACTCTGCCGTGGCATCTGCTCTTCCAGGGACTGTGCTCGCCAGGGATTCTCCGTGGGATTGACATATCCTTTCCGTTGCACTGCTATTCTGTTTCTTAACGGTCACCTGCATCCTTCGCTTCTTCCCCGACGTGACGACGGAGTGCGTCTGCAAGGAGGTGTTTTCGGCTAGCGAGATTCAAAGCGGGATGAAGAACACGGAGAAAAAGGACCAGTGGCTGGGACGCGTGTTCGGAATTCTGGCGTTGTACCGTTCGACGCGCTTCCTGTCCAAAGAGGCCTCCGAGTCCGATATTGAGATTACAAGAAAGTGCACATCTGAAATTGTCCGTCTGTTCGGCCTGAAGAACTGGCTGTGCGACATTTGCACGCAGACCCTGATCACGATGCTCCAGACGTCCCACAACTCTCTCGTTCCCGTGATTCTCGAGGGCTGCGTGCCTCTCTACGAGGAAACGTCCCGTAACGAAGAAGAGGAGTTGGTGACGCCCGTGGCTCTGAGCCCGTCTTCGTTGCTCCTCCTTCTCCAAATCCAGCTTCTCCTCCGCGAGCGCTCTCTCGAGATTGCCAATCCCAGTCTGGCTCACATCTTCGTGAACAATGCGTCTGTGAACGCAGGCCGTCTCGCCACGCTGATGTCCGTGTACGCGGCGTCGTCCTACGTGTTCCCCAAGCTGCACCCGCTGTGGAGCACCTCCATCACGTACATCCAGACCTTCAGCGAGTCGCCCGACGTGGCGCTTATCGACTGGTGGAACGCGGTGACGGACGAGGTGATGCCCAGCTCCATGGACCGCAAGGGGTGAGTGTGGGCGAGACGCGTGACTCCTAGCATGTGCATCAAGGTGTTCCGACTGCTCTTCCCCGTGGTGCCAACATCCGCGTACGGCTCGCTGCTGAACGCCAAGTTCACGAAGTTGCTGCTGGCGTACGGGAACAACAAGAAGCTGCTGTACCACCAGATCGTCCACCTGTTCAAGTGGTTCATCGAGGTGCGTTCTGGGCGTGCGCGTGAGGCGTAGGTGACGAAGGAGAGCTCGGAGCGTCGCGTGGCGCTTCTGATCGCCCTGCTGGGCTCCGTGGGCATCGGCTTCGACAAGGTGATCCACGTGGACACGTGCAAGCAGCTGCTGGAGAGCCTGTCGAAGGAGGACATGAGCACGTTCGTCAACCACTGCTACGGCATGCTGCTGCAGCCGCTGGAGGAGAAGGACGGTGAGGACAAGGAGCTGAGCGAGGAGGAGAAGCAGGAGAAGTTGGCGGACATCGCGAACCGCCGTCGCTTCGCGGCGCTGAACAACCTGTACCACCTGATCATGAACTACGACCAGCTGGACGTCAGCGTGTTTATCCGCGTGCTGCTCGTGCTGTGCTGCATGAAGAAGGACGAGGCGAAGGAGACGAAAACGGAGGTGGACCTCGCGCACGAGGGCGTGGTGGAGTCGTTCGCGCTGCACTGCTACCCGCCGATCAGCCCCGCCATTCAGAGCAAGGCAAACGAGCTGCTGTCCTCGCTGTTGTCGAAGAAGAGCGCCAACCAGGAGGAGGCGATGGCGTACGTGGTGCTGCAGGAGTTCGAGAACGTGCTGAAGGAGGCGAAGAAGAACAAGACGATGTCGTTCGTCCAGGCGTGGGAGGAGGAGGACGTGAAGAGCCACGCGAAGCTGATGAAGAAGGTGAAGGCGTTGCACGAGAAGAATAAGAGTGAGAAGAACAAGGACGAGAAGAGCAAGGAAGAGAAGAGCAAGGAAGAGAAGATTAAGGATGAAAAGAGCAAGGATGAAAAGAATAAGGATGAAAAGAGCAAGGATGAAAAGAATAAGGATGAAAAGAGCAAGAACGAGAAACAACGCGCGCTGGAGAACTTCTTCGTGAACGTAGCGCTGGGCCAGTGCATGAAGCACGAGTACTCGCAGTTCGTGGACGACCTGCTGGAGTGGAGCGGACACATGGGGAAGAAGGAGGCCAACGCGACGGAGCGTCCGGTTGCCGTGTTCCTGGACGTGGCGCTGATCCTGCTGCGCACGGGCAACAAGAGTCTGTGCGACGCGACGATCGAAGTGGGCGTGGTCGGAGGAGGTGACGCGTAGCTGTTCGGCCTGCTGGACGACGAGGTGACGGAGGAGGACGTGAAGGAGATCCTGTCGGTGTTCTGGGCGGACGAGGGCCTGGAGGCGTCGGACGAGGAGGACGGCGACGAGCTGGAAATGAGCGTGAGTGGCGATGAAGAGGAGGAGATGGAAGAAGAGGAGGAGGAGGAGGAGAAGGAAGAGAAGGAGGAGAAGGAGATGGAGGTGGAGTCAGAGGAGGACGCTTACGTGAGCGCGCACTGTGGTCGTGACGCGTAGTTGACTGAGCAGGAGCTGGAGGAGATGAAGCAGGAGGACGAGGGCATTGCGCGCGTGCTGCGCCTGAAGAGAGAGGAGGAGCGCCAGCGCAAGGAGGACAAGCGCGAGCTGCTCCACTACAAGAACCGCATTCTGAGTCTGCTGACGGCGCTGGCGCAGAACAAGCACGACAGCGCGGTGATCTTCCCGCTCGTGACGGAGCTCGTCGACGTGAACCAGAACACGGACGTGGGGTCTGGGCGGGCGTGTGAGGCGTAGAGAGAGAAGGACGACCAGCTGATCGCCAGCCACCTGAACAACCTGCTGGTGAAGACGATCCCGAAGAAGGGCTTCATCGCCCCCGAGTGCCTGCTGCAGCACTACGACGCCTGGCTGGCTGCGGTGAAGAAGATCCTCGAGCTGAGCTGCTCCGTGTCGCTGAGCGACCCCGAGCGCCGCCGCGACCTGCTGAAGACGAACGCGCAGTGTCTGAAGTACCTGCTGCACTCGATGCAGCGCGCCGTCATGGGCGACGCGACGCAGGTCGCCAAGACGCAGACGGACATGACGGAGCTGATGAAGAGCTGCTTGGCGGACTTCGCGGTGAAGCGAAACCACCTGAACAACGCGTTCTTCAGCGTGCTCTTCCACACGCCGCTGCTGTTCTGCGGCGTGATTCCGGCGCTCCAGGAGGCCATCACGGAGGGCGACCTGAGCGACTACAAGCGACTGGAGCACTTGGAATTGCTGACGATTCTCCTGCAGAACCTGAGCTCGATGAACCTGAAGGAGCACAGCGGAATCGAGAAGTACCAGGAGAACATAAAGGCCGTGCGAGCGTGGACGAAGGACAAGGTGGACAATCTGCAGAAGGAGGAGAATAAAGCGTATAAGCCGGAGAAGAGACGAAAGGTGTTGATTCGATTTATGAAGTTGAAGGAGAGTATGTAGAGTGTTTGTTGAAGAGCGGAGGGAGAACCGCGGTTCTGCGGGAGAATGAATCGGATCGATTTGTGTCGTTTTCAGGAACCATCCACATTACGACAAGCAGTCAGTATTTCACCATGTCCTCCAATACTGTGTACGTGCGCGCCGAATCTGGAGTGATTTTCGTAGTTCACAAGAGTTCGTCAACTTTATCTCCGCTCTGACGTCGCCTGACAACGCCACTCGTGACCAGGTAGAGTAGCGATTCCGGTTTTACCGTAGGCCGAGGCACAGCTGGATAAGATGAAGCAGGAGAATGTCCTCGACGTAGTTCGCTGGGGAGTAGGTTCATTCGAGTAGACGATCACCCAGTTCTTCAACGTCCTCTCCTCGAACGTGAGCACGTCCCAGAAGGCGTTTGTCGCCGTCATTCTCCGCAAAGTCATCACCACGGACGCGTGGGAGAAGTGCAACGAGGAGCAGAGAAACCAGAGTGGCTGTTGGGAAGAGAGCGTGAGGATTAGTTCACTCCTTCCTGCTCTCGCTCTTCCAGAGCGAGCCTGAGGCCCGCGTTCGCCACGCGCTCTGCGACGTGATCAAGCAGGTCAGCGCCCTCCAGGAGGAGTGGCCCGAGCTGTATCCGTTCCTCATCGCGGCCTGCAGACAGAACAACGCCGTTTGCATCGAGGGTCTGTACCTGATGGGCGAGCTCGCCGAGGACTGCGAAGCTGTGGGCGCGAGCGGCGGGACTGATGGGTAGATGTATTCCGAGCACATCAACGAGATCGTGTCCGTGCTGAACGACAGTCTCAACAACGCGAACATCGACGTCCAGGTCCAGGCCGCTCGTGTACGATCATGTCGGGATGTCGTGAGGAGTAGACCGCGCTGAAGGTCCTCTCCGTGATCGAGGTGGACAACATCATGAGCGTCTTCGCGCAGGCGATTCCCTCCATTCTCAACACAATCCAGCTGACGCTGAACAACAACTACGAGGACGCGTTGCTGAACCTGCTGGAGGACCTCGACGAGTGCGTGACGTAACGCCCCCTGGCGGATTTGAGGCATAGCGCCGCGTGCTCGTACCTGAACCAGAACCTCCGCACGATCGTGGAGCTGTGTCTGGCGATCGGTAGGGGTGAGGTGAGTGAGTGAGGCGTAGTGAGCAACACCGAGCTGTCCACCAGCGTGCGCTCCCTGGCCGCGCACATCATCGCCTCGATGGCGTGCGAGAACGGAGGTGAGTGTGCGTGGAGTGCGTGACGCGCAGGCTTCTTCCGCAAGAACAGCCAGTACCTGAGCCAGTACCTGCACGTGGCCGCGTCGATGATCAGCGACATCGACGACGACCCCGCGTGGGAGCAGGGCGTGTTCGGCGAGGAGGACGAGCTGGTGGAGAACGACACGATCCCGCACGTGGTGGGCATCACGGTGGGCGAACGCGGCGGCGGTGAGGAGTAGATGGTGGCGAACATCGCGGACGCGCTCCACGCCGTGGTGTACAAGCCGGCGACGCAGCTCATCAGCGAGTGCAGCCGCTCGAGCGACTGGAAGATCCGTCGCGTGACGTACGTGATGCTGAGCCACATCGCCGACGGCTGCAAGAACCAGATCGAGACGGACCTGAAGACGGTGACGAACGTGATGCTGGGCGGTCTGAACGACGGTGGCGTTGTCTGCGCGGTCTGACGCGTAGCCTCGCCGCGCGTGATCTACGTGGCTCTGCAGTCCATCGCGTACGTGTCGGTGGCGCTGGAGGGCACCTTCCAGAAGAAGTGTGGCGCGCAGGTGATGCAGGGGATCCTCGCCATGGTGCAGCGCAACCCGTGTCTGCGCGTGCAGGCCATCGCCGCCTCCTGCGTGGGCCAGTTCTGCGCCGTGGAGATGATCAGCAAGAAGATCTTCAAGAACACGCTGCCCGCGCTGGTGGAGTGGCTGTTCAGTCTGTGCTCCGTGGCGTAGGGGCAGCGCGGGCGTGTGACGACTAGACAGCCCTCCGTGCAGTCGGAGGCCATCTCCTCGATCGGCTTCCTGGCGCGCGCTGCGAAGGACGACTTCGCGCCGTACTTCCACCGCATCATCCAGGGCCTGCTGGACATCCTGGGCAGCGCGGTGACGCCGGAGGTGATCAACGTGCACGTGTCCGCCTGCACGTGTCTGTGTAGGCACTGCTCGCTGCTCTGACGACTAGCGTCGCTGGTGGCGTCGATGGGCACGGCGTCGAACCAGACGGAGGCGTGGGAGATCATGCAGTTCCTGCTGAACATCATCGAGAAGACGCCGTACGGCGACGAGCGCCTGAACTGCCTGCTGGACTGCGCGGCGGAGATCTACCAGTACTGCGAGCCGAGCAAGCAGCAGTCGTTCCTGACGATCATGATCCCGTACCTGCTGAAGATGGCGGACCTGGACGTGGGCTACTCGCTGAAGCAGGTGGTGTCGGGCCCCGAGCACGAGAGCAAGGACGGCATCGAGCGCTTCACGGTGGGCACGAAGAACATGGGCAACATCCAGATGACGATCAGCACCACCGCCATCGACACCATCTCCAACGCGGTGCGTCTGATCCACAACCTGCTGATCGACGCCAAGGACCAGATGCTGTCGTACGTGGAGGCGATCCGCGTGGTGGTGGCGAAGCTGCTTGACTTCAGCTTCAACGAGGAGGTGCGCAACCTGTGCGCGCGCATCTACCCGAAGCTGTTCGAGCTGCTGGTGAACGGTCTGAAGCGCGGCGAGGTGTCGCACGACGCGTGCCTCGCCTTCTACAACGAGATGATGGAGGCGCTGGTGAACCAGTACATGGCGGAGGACGAGGCGCACGAGCGATCGTGCATCGCCGAGTCGATCAGCGACGCGTTCTGCGTAGTGGCTGCTGCGAGGGCGTGAGGCGTAGATGTGCTACGAGTCGGGCACGAAGGACCACCACAAGTTCCACAACCAGTTGATGCCGATCCCCACGGACTCGCTGCCCACCATCCTGAAGAGCCTGATCGACGACCTGGTGGACTCTGCGAACGTGCTGGAGGAGCTGTACAAGAGCATCGATTTCGACCAGCGCGACCTGGAGGACGCGCGCACCGAGTTCGAGGAGGCGGCTGGCGACGAGAAGCTGTGCGTGGAGAACCTGCTGGACTCGATCGGCTACGTGATCCGCTTCTTCGGCGACCAGCTGGCGTCGGTGTACCAGGAGACGATCCTGCCCTTCTGCCAGAAGTACATGGGCTCGCCCTTCGAGTACATCCGCTTCATCGGCGCGTGCTCGATCGACGACATGATGCTGTACGCGCCCTCCACGGCGTCTGCCTTCGTGGGCGACGCGATGAACTTCTTCACGCAGAACATGAACTGCGAGGACCCCGCGCTGCGCCAGGTGGTGCTGTTCGGCATCAAGATCGCCATCGAGAACTTCTGCGACAGCATCCGCGGCAACGCGAAGATGCTGTGCACGGCGCTGATGCAGATCATCAACCGCGAGGACGCGTACGACGAGGAGTACAGCAGTGCGTCCGACAACGCGGTGTCGGCGCTGTTCAGCCTGACGCGCTTCTGCAGACAGAACCTGTCGCCCAAGGAGTTCCACGCGGCGATCGGCTGCGTGTGCGACCACCTTCCTCTGCAGGCGGACTGCGCGGAGGCGCAGGACGTGCACGAGCACGTGGTGGAGGAGCTGATGAAGCCGAACCACGGCGTGTTTGACAACGCGAACGTGCTGAACGGCGTGATGCGATCGCTGCCCATCATGCTGCTGCCCGTGTACGACGAGGGCGATAACGAGTACGAGATCTCGTACGACGAGACCAAGGCGGCCATTGTGAACATTTTGAAGACCCTGGATAACCGATCGATGATGTCGCTGATGAACGGACTGGACCCTGATGTGAAGGCCGCGGTCGCGTCTGTCCTTGGAGCGTAATGTTGCGTTGAGTCGTTTATTTGCTCGCCTTTGTCACAAACACGAGACAGGTGAAAGAGAGAAGCGAACTTCCGCAGGAAGCCAAAGTACAGCTGGATGAAGGACGAGCGGATGTAGAGATGAAGAAGATCCGCGACAAAAACCAGCGCAACAATCCCTCGAAAAGCGGGCAGGTTCTTCTTCGTCACGCACTGCCTATGCGATGAAACACCGGCGCGAATCCCACCCCATAAACGCACAGTGGTGGTCGTAGTTCCGAACGCACACTCCACAGCGATCGCAATGGCGAGAATGCGGCGGGCAATACACTCGGCAAATGGAGCAGTAGTGGTAGTCCTGACTCTCCAGCCGGTCCTTGTTCTCGATGCTGTTTTCCTCGTTGGGAACGATCACTCCCGGATCGCACATCCCGACGCGGAAGTAGCAGTACAGCAATGCGAAATGGCAGGCGTAAAAGAAGAGACGGAAGGGAAGGGAGTAGAATTGGAGCTCCTCCATGGAGAACGAATACAGCGTCACGAACGCGATAAGGCAGAGCATCGGAACATAGAGCCACCTTCAAATCACTGGGAAGCGGATTCACTACCAGTCGGGTCCTAGCAGCAGGGTATGCTTGCTGACGCCGAGTCCGCCATACAGGATGAAATAGTTGCCCTGTTTGTAGAGCCATCTTTCAGATGAGGACGAAACGAGTGCCACACTTCCTACGATGGGTCGGTTTGGACAGCTTACGATCCTCCATTTTTGGAAAGGAATAGAATGGAGAGTGGGCAGGAGTCGATGAGACGAATAGTGGGGGTCCCTTTCCTCGCCACTTCTCATTTGCAAGGACTCAGATCATGCTGAGAAGCGTTCAGAGGCTCTCTTCCCGGAGTCTTCTCTCAATTCCCAGGAAAGGCTTTCCGACACTCGTGATTCGTGCGTATTCTTCGCACATGTCCTTTTCTGATGTTCTTGCCGGTATTACTCATCACAGGTAGTTTTTCAACACGACGCTGCTGTACCGCATGCCCAATTCCCTTGTATCGGGAACGGATTACGTTTCTCTCAAGCCGAATCGAAGTCGAATGTGACGTAGTGATAGTGACGACTAGAGTTTAATCGAATCGTCTTCCGCAAGCTGATTTCGGAGTACGACACGTTTAACATGTATGCGCCAGAAAAGTACTCTTCCCTCTCCGTGGCGGAGCAGGAGAGACTCGATGCCTCCATCCAGTCGATGCTGGTACCTGTTCCATTCCTCGCTGACCGAATAGGAGGACTTCAGCACGTGCAACTTCCTCGGCGTGATCAACGAGTATCGCAACATCACCGTTCCTGTCAACAAATACGTGCATCAGCTGTAAGTGCCGCTTTCTGTCTTTCACGTAGTGCGTTCGCCTCTCTATTCCACATGGACCTTCTTCCGCACATCCCGCAAAGCGCGCTCTTCGATCTGATCAAGTACGCGAACATGGAGTGCAACGCGACTCCGCTCTCGCTGTCCGCGATCAGCAAGCAGATTGACGACTACATCCCGCTCGTGACGACCATCGGCGACCGTTCGGACTTCTCCCAGGTGATTCTGAAGACGCTCTTCCTAATCGCGATCGTCTGCAGTAGGGCGTCGTTTCTCTCTCTCACCCACAGTCGTCTTCAACGTCCAGCGCAACAATTTCAAGAGCAACCTGGACTCCTCCGTGCACATTGGCAATTGCCATCATGTCTAGTACGTCCCCGAGAAGAACATCAAGTGTCGGTTCAGCGACGTCGTGGGTCTGGGTGAGAACATGGAGGAGCTGCAGCTCATGGTGGAATTCCTTCGCGTGCGTGCGATTCTCTTCTCTCATCCCTAGAACCCGCAAAAGTTCGCCTTCATTGGCGCCAAGTCGCCGCGCGGAGTTCTCTTCACGGGACCGCCCGGCACGGGCAAGACGATGTTGGCGCGCGCCGTCGCCGGAGAGGCGGGCGTGCCGTTCTACTTCGTCGCGGGCAGCGAGTTCGATGAAGTGCTAGTGGGCGTGGGCGCGAAGCGTGTGCGCGCGCTCTTCCAGAAGGCGAGAGAGACGGTAGTGTAGTTGGCGGGAAATGACGCGAAGGCGCCGTGCATCGTGTTCATCGACGAGCTGGACGCGGTTGGCGGGAAGCGCGACGAAGTTGGCGGCAGCAACAACACCCGCCAAACCATCAACCAGTTGCTGAACGAGATCGGCGGTTTCCGCGGGGATGAGGGCGTGTTGGTGATCGCGGCGACGAACCTGAAGGAGTCGCTGGATCCCGCGCTGATTCGAGCGGGTCGTTTCGACCTGGAGGTGAAGAGTGAGGCAGAAATCGGGACGATAACGGCGTAGCGACGCTCCCTGACTACGAGTCGCGTCTGAAGATCCTGCAGCTGAAGGCGAAGAACCACCGCCTGTCGTCCGACGTGGACCTGGAGCACCTGGCGAAGGTGACGGTGGGCAGCAACGGCGCGGACCTGGAGACGCTTCTGAACGTGGCGACGATGAAGGTAGATGTGTGTGGAGAGCGTGAAGGATAGGCACTGGCGGAGGGCAGTGTGTTCATCACGAAACGCCACTTGGAGGAGAGTCGCGAGCGTCTGACGATGGGTGTGCGCAAGCCGCGTATTGAGGACGAGGAGGTGAACTACAACACGGCGTAGCGGTGTGTGGAGCGTGTGAGGCGTAGTGTGCACGAGTGCGGTCATGCGATGATGTCGCTGCTGACGGCGAACTATCCGGCGGTGGACAAGATCACCATCATCCCGCGCGGGGAGGCGCTGGGGTACGTGTCGTCGATCATGGAGGAGAAGTTCTTGTACAGCACGAGCAAACAGGACCTGCTGAACCGCATCGACGTGGCGCTGGCGGGTCGTGTGGCGGAGGAGGTGATGCTGGGGTGAGCGAAGAGGCGATGCGTGACGGAGTAGCGAAGAGAACGTGTCGACGGGCGCCTCGAACGACCTGGAGAAGGCGACGCACTACGTGTTGTCCATGGCGTACGAGTGGGGCATGACGCCTGTGGGTGTGGGGTGGTGGTCTGACGTGTAGTGTGGTCTGCGAACGGACCCGCAGTCGGGCAACCCGTACCTGTCGGCGTTGCCGTTCTTCAGCCAGAAGAAGGTGGCGGAGAACGACAAGGTGATCGACGCGCTGCTGAAGGAGCGATACGCGCACGTGAAGAGCGTGCTGGAGAAGAACAAGGACAAGCTGGTGCGTCTGATCGACGTGCGGGTGGCTGTGCAGTGTGAGACGTAGTACGTGCTGAAGGAGGAGACGGTGACGGGCGCGAACGCGAGACGCGTGATGAACGGCGAGGAGCCGGTGGAGGAGTGTCGGAAGGAGGACGAGGTGCAGAAGGAGAAGGAGCTGGCGGACGCGTACTTCCAGCTGTCGCTGGTGGACAACTACTCGATCGAGAACGGGGAGCTGAAGCCGCGCGTGCTGGACGAGGAGCTGCGGCAGAACTACCAGAAGGCGTTCGAGTCGTGCGTGAACGAGCACTCTGGCGGCGACGAGTTCATGAAGCTGCTGAGCTCGCTGACCGTGCGGGACAGGAAGACGGTGCTGGACAAGTACTCGATGCTGCTCTACAACCACTCGCTGGAGAAGATCCATGTGGACGAGGTCGTCGACCGCGTGAAGGAGAAGAAAGCGTGTTGTGTTTGTCGAACAAACCCGAGTGCACTTACAAATGAAATAGTGTGAGAATCACAATCCTGACTTACACCTTCACGGCAACCTTGGGCTGAGCAGCAGGCTTCGCGGCGTTCTTCGGCTTCGTGGCGCTCTTGGGAATGCTCTTGCTCTTGCTGCCCTTCTTTCTGGAGGACAAAACGACGACAACGACCACCGCCACCACAATAACGACGACGACCACGATGATGATAATCAAAAGCCAGTTCACGGCGGGCTTATCAATCGTGATGTTCAGCGTCGTCGACACGCTCTCTCCCGAGGCGTTGGTCACGCTGATGATGTACGGTCTGGTCTCCTGCTCCGCCTTGGGCGTGCCCGAGATGGTGCCCGTGGCGGCGTCGAGGTTCAGACCCTCGGGCAACTTGGGGAAGGACGAGACGGTCACCTCCAGACCGACAATCGTGGGCGTGACGGGGTCCATCTTCTTCTTGGCCACCAGATTCAGCGCCTGCACGTCGTACTTGATGCTCTTGGGAGCGCCGGGGACGCAGTTGCGAATGGGATCCTCCCACTCGCCATCGGCGTTGCAGTAACGGACGATGGTGCCCGCGTAGCCCTCCTCGCAGGGAATCGAGGAGGTCTTGCCGCTGGTGGTGGACTCGTAGCCGTCCTTGGCGGGGCACACAGCGGGGATGCGCTTGGCGAAGAGATAGAAGTCGGCGAGCTGCACGCCGGGGTAGGTGTAGCACATGCCGCTGTCCGAGGAGAAGAGCGCGTTGTTCAGCTCGGTGACCTCCAGACGGTACATGTTGTACGCCTTCACGTTCGCCATGTCGTAACGTATCTGCTGCTTCGGCTGCGTGAAGGCCTGGCCTGTCTGCTCGTCCAGCATGTCCCAGTTGGAGCCGTCGTTGGAGCCGTACACCTTCCATCCCGAGGGGTGGCGGTTGTTGCAGTCGTTGCCGCAGACGACGCCGTAGTTGTTGGCGATGGTTCTGCGGTCGTTGTTGTACGTCCACTGCCACCACGTGCCCACGACGCCGTTCAGGTAGAAGAACTTGGTGTTGGAGTTGTTGTCGAACACGCTGTTCACGCCCTCGCTGCCCGTCTTGACGGGGTACGACGAGCCCGTGCCCTCGGTGATCACGTACATATTGTCCATAATCATGATGGCAGACACGTCGAAGGTGTTCACCTCCGTGCCCGCCTCGTAGCGGTGCATCTCCACGGCGAGGATGTTCTCGCCCTTCTGCAGACGACCGCCCTGCACGAACTCGCCCGTCACCACCTTCCTGCTCTCCGTGAAGAGGTTGCTAGCGAGCGTCGTCGAGGTGATGGTGCCCTGGGGCATGTTGATGCGACGCACCTCCTGACCGTTCAGGTAGATCACGGCGCCGCCGCGCACGTTCACCGCAATATCCATGGTCGCGAACGCCGAGACGCTCGTCGTGGTGAACTTGGTGTAGTAGTACTGCGTGATGCCGTTGCCCGCGGGGAGGTCCACCGTCATCGCCGTAGCCCAGGAGGCGGGCGCGCCCGACAGCGTGTTCCAGCCTTCAGGAGCGGAATCGTCGTAGAGATAGGACCAGGTCGTCCACTTGGGCGCCACGGCGTACGCGGGGTTGAACTGGTACTCCTTCTCCGCCGAGCCGGCAGCGAGCGACTCCTTGAGGAGCAGCGTGCCGTCCACCAGCTTCACGTTCACGTAGTTGCTGCCCCAGCCGCTCGTGTCCGTCTTCTTCAGGATCAGTCCGTACGTGGTGGCGTGCTGGCACATGGGCAAAGAGAGCGTGTTCCAGTTGGCGAACTTGGTGCGCGACGCCACGATCTGGTCGTTGGACAGGTCCTTCAGCTCGAAGGAGCAGGCGTCGCCGCCGCCCTCCATCACGAACTCCAGCGTGAAGGCGATCTTGTCGTTCGAGCAC
>ERZ1106923.104-NODE-104-length-36955-cov-20.521409_pt1 | contig 36955 bp, 48 predicted proteins | sample MGYA00403657_ERZ1106923 | MGnify/ENA primary metagenome ERZ1106923 (study PRJEB35170, sample SAMEA104062425) | human gut metagenome | biome: human gut; feature: human-associated habitat; material: faeces | place: Denmark | collected 2012-06-19 ...
GACTGGAGGAGCAGTTCAAGGTGCACATCAGCAGCCGTCGCGAGGGCGTGTTCGTGGTGAGCGGCGAGGAGGCGAACGTGACGCAGTGCGCGGGCGAGATCGCGGACATGCTGGACGAGACGTCGGCGGAGGCGAAGCTGGAGGCGATGGAGCTGTACGCGCTGATGGAGCACAAGGCGAAGTACCTCCACCAGATCGAGGACCAGTTCCGCGTGCACCTCGCCGTGTCGAAGGAGCAGGTGACGATCCGCGGCGGGAAGAAGGCGGTGGCGCGTGCGGAGCGCGCACTGAGCGACCTGTTCAGGAGTAGTGTCACAGCCCTCGCCTCACGCGTAGAGAGCAGCACGGTGGAGCTGACGCCGTTCGTGCGCTCGCTGCTGATCGCGGACAAGATGAAGCGGTTCGCGGCGCTGCGCGAGAGCTGTCCCGCGTACCTGGGCATGGGCAAGGGACTGGAGACGGTGACGGTGCTGGGCACGCCGCAGGACCAGCGCGAGAGCGTGGCGACCATCCAGGCATTTGTGGCGAGCCACGTGGAGGTGAAGGAGGAGAAGGCGGTGACGGAGGAGTTCGTGACGTACCTGCTGGAGAAGAAGGGCGCGCGCATCCAGGAGGCGGAGAAGCAGAGCGGCGCGCACCTGCGTCTGGACCGTCAGAAGAAGTGCGTGGTGATCAGCGGGTTGAAGTCAGAGAATTAGCACATCATCACACATAGAGAGCAGGTGGAGAAGGCGCGCGAGGTGCTGGAGGCGCAGGAGAAGGAGCTGGCGGGAGCGATGGTGGAGATCGCGATCTCGGGCGTGCAGCTGGACGCGCTGATGGAGAACAAGGCGGCGCTGCTGGTGGCGCTGCGCGAGGAGCAGAAGTGCATGGTGGAGCTGGACCGCGCGAAGAAGGTGCTGAAGGTGGTGGCGACGGAGGCGCAGCGCGCCGCCATCGAGAAGCGTCTGGCGGACATCGCGGAGGAGCGCATCGCCATCCCGGCGCGCGTGAGGGGCGTGTTCGTGGGCGCGGGCGGCAAGCACATCGCGAGCATCCGCGACGAGTTCAAGGTGGTGCTGTCCTTCGAGCGCGTGGCGGACGAGGAGGTGCTGAGCGTGGGCGGCGCGGCGGAGAGCGTGGCGGCGGCGAAGAAGGCGATCGAGGCGTGGCTGGAGGAGCACACGGTGATGGAGCTGCGCACGGAGCCGTCGCTGGCGTTCCAGTGCATCGTGGGCGTGAAGGGCGCGACGAAGAAGGAGCTGCAGAAGGAGCTGAAGGTGGAGATCCACGTGGAGAGCGACGGGTGCGTGTGGGTGCTGGGCGCGAAGGCGCTGTGCGAGGCGGCGATGGCGCGGCTGGCGGCGATGCTGGAGGCGTACAAGAAGGAGAACGCGGTGGTGGAGGCGTCGGAGCAGGCGTTCCGCAACGCGCCGGAGCTGCGGTTCAGCGAGGTGGAGAAGGAGGCGAAGGCGCTGGAGGTGGAGGTGCGCTGCCTGGCGAAGTCGCACAGCTTCGCGATCCACGGCGCGGAGGAGAAGGTGGCGGCGATGAAGAGTTGGCTGGAGGCGCTGCTGGCGAAGTACGCGGACTACGACGAGGTGAAGGTGGAGGTGCCGGCGGAGCAGATCGGCACGCTGCTGGGCAAGGGCGGCGAGCACGTGCGCGAGCTGCAGACGCGTCTGAACGTGACGATCCTGGTGCGGAAGCAGGACGTGACGCTGTGGGGCCCCGCGTCGGCGCTGGAGGCGGCGCGTGAGGGCGTGCTGAAGGACCTGGAGGAGCGCGTGATCGTGACGAAGGAGGTGAACTGCACGGTGAAGCAGGTGCAGTACCTGCTGAACGACCACAACGAGGTGCGCGGCGCCATCGAGAAGGAGACGGGCGCGACGATTCGCATTCCACGTGACCTGCCCGCCATCGGTCCGACGCGCATCACGCTGCGTGGCAACGCGCGCGAGGTGAAGGAGGCGCTGCCGCTGGTGAGTGAGGCGCTGCAGGGTCTGGTGCGCGACGTGCTGCGCTTCGACGATGACGAGCTGACGCGCGTGCTGCACGAGAGCGATCTGCAGGTGCAGCGTCTGGCGCTGGAGAGTCGGTGTCGCATCAAGAGCGACGAGGCGACGAAGGAAATGAGCGTGGTGGGTCCGAAGGAGGGCGTGCTGCTGGTGCGTCAGCGCGTGTGGGAGCAGCTGAGCAAGCTGGAGCCGGCGCGGTACGAGGTGGTGGCGATCGACGAGTGCACGCGTCTGGGCCTGGCGGAGATGGAGAAGAAGATGGCGAAGTACTGCGAGGAGCACGCGTGCTCGGTGCGCGTGGCGGGTCACTCGGTGTTGGTGCACGCGAGCGCGGAGACGATGGCGGAGGTGCGCAGCGCGGTGGCGGAGTGGATGAAGACGGCGAACGCGACGAACTGTCTGGTGAAGGTGGCGAAGGAGGTGGTGGCGTTCATCATCGGCACGAAGGGCGCGCGCATCAACGGCATCAGCAAGGAGTCGGGCGCGAGCATCCACATCCTGGACGACGAGTTCGTGCACATCGCGGGCAAGCCGGAGGCGGTGACGAAGGGCAAGGAGCTGGTGGAGGCGGCGGTGCGCGAGTACGAGGCGAGTCACGTGAGCTTCAGCATCGACGAGGCGCTGGTGAGCGCGGTGAAGGGTCCGCGCAGCGCGAACGTGATGTCGATCCAGCGCCAGTTCCTGGTGCGTCTGTCGGTGGAGCGCGACGGGCGCGTGACGATCACCGGCGCGAACAGCAAGAGCGTGCAGCAGGCGCGCGAGGCGGTGGAAGCGGCGGTGGAGGAGGCGAAGCTGCACCCCGAGAGCGTGGCGGTGAGCGAGCGTCCTCGTCGCGAGAGTGCGAGAGAGGTGAGGGAGGAGAAGGAGGAGAAGGTGGACGCGAGGTCGGTGTGGGAGAAGCTGAAGAGCGCGCCGCTGCTGCCGCCCGGTGGTGGGAAGAAGCCGGTGAAGGAGGAGGCGAAGAAGGACGTGAATCGGTTGCTGGGCTTGAACGACGCGACGGTGGGCGGAAGCGAGTGCTACAAGTCCGAAACGGGTTATTCTGTGGAGTTTTGATGTGTTTGTTGTCCAAAGGCGTTCGGAGAATTCGTTTTGGATAATTGGAGGATGGGAATAATGGTTGGGAATTAATGGGAAAGAATAGGTGGAGAGGGAATAATGAGTGAGAATTAATGGGGAGGGAATAATAATTGTTCAAGGAGTTGACCACAATAATCGGGAGGAATTAATAGTGTGTCCAAGAAGAACGCCAAATAATCAACGATTCACACAAACCCTCGTCCACTCTGCTCAACAGGAAGCGAATCGAGGGGTTCGCCGAACAGATAGAAGACACCATCTTGGTGTTGTCCTTCAGACCTAGTCCTCAGCGAGAGAGAAGAGACGTACGTCCCTCGACATCGAGCGATTGCGCGCACGAGAACTTGGCATCCATGGCGACAGTGCTCACGGAGGGCAGCTTCTGGAGAGTGATGGTCTTCGACGCGCTGAGCGCGTTCTTCCCGAAGGCCACAGTGCTCAAACTCTCCATGTCTACGCATCAAACGCGGCAGAGAAGAGGACTCGCGAGAAGAATGGGGCCCTCTTCGCTGCACTGCTTCAGCGCGCTTCCGAACGAGCCGATCCCAAAGGTGAGATCCTGCAGCGCGGGGAGGTTGTAGAGAACGACGGAGGGCGAGGAGGCAAAGGCGTAGTTGCCGAAAGAAAGATGGGCGAGAGAAGGGAGATCTAGCGATGACGCCAGCGGAGCGAACGAACCCGTCAGCTGGAAGACGGACGCGAAGAAGAAGTTGATGGAGAACGCCGCGGGGTCCGGCGAAACGGCGCCGACCTCCAGCACCGCCAGCTTGTCGCACGCCTTGATGGAGACCGACTGGTAGTCCGCGAAGGCGCCTTCCTGCAGCACGACGACCTCCAGCTCGGGATTGGACTGGATGAGGAGCGAGCGGGGCGTGTCGGGCTGCGAGGGGAGGGTGTTCGCCGCGGCGGCGGAGAAGGCGCCCTGTCCCACGAGGAGGGAGCGGAGGTGGGGGAGGTCCGAGAGCTCCAGCGTGTGGACGCCGGTCAGACTGCGCGCGCCCACCTCGAGCACGCGCAGCTCGGGGAAGCGGTTGATCTGGAGACGCATGGCCTCGTCCTGCATGCAGTCGGGGAGGACGCGGAGCGTGGTCACGTCGTAGGGCGTTTCGTTGAGTTCCTGCAGCGTGCAGACGGCGGCGACCACGCTGGCGGGACTGTTGACGCGGTAGTCCTCCACGTCGCTCGCCACCTCCACCGCGTTGAACATCAGCCCCGCAAAGGGGGACTGCAGGTCCATCTTCACGTGGACGCGGTTGTTGCCGCTGCCGTGGCGGTGCACCAGCAGCTCCCAGTAGGGGAGCTCCACCGCCTTGTTGTAGCCCGTCACCACGCCGGCCACAGTGTAGCGATTCGTCGCCTGCTGGATGGGGTGCGAGGAGGCGGGTCCGTACAGCTGGAACGCGTAGGGGTTGAGCGCGGCCATCACGAACGCGGGCGTTTTCCGAATCAGGAAGGCGAGGGAGCACGCGTTGGGGAAATCGTGCTGTGTGTAGCTGGAGAGCTTGTACTAGGAATGAGAGGACGCGCAAGCGTCGTACGCGGTAGCAATGCGGGCTCTTTGCGAACCCGCGCTCCACTTCCTGGGCGTAATCCGCCTCGGAGCAAACGCCGAACTCCTTGAGATACAATAAAGCATTCGTGACGTTTGCGCTCTTCCCGACGGCGTTCTCGAGCATGGTCAGAGAGAGAATCGAGCTGAAGGAAGGAAGCGAGTCCTTGAAGCTCATAAACATCGCGTCCAGCAATCCCTGCAAGATGTAGCTCTTGTAGCTGAAGAGGGAGGAAGAAAGAGAGAAGTCAAGTTCGGGGTAGGAACGAGACACAACGGGATTTACGGGGAACACGTTGCACGAGTACTTCATCAAATCGTTCATATTCAGCGGGGGAAGGAGAAGCGAGTGATGGTGGGACAAAAGCATCGTCGACTCATACTCGCTCTTGTCCACGTTGAGATAGTAGCTTTCCGAGGCAGAAAGATCCCCGCTTTGTCGTCTATTGGACACTACAGCACTATTTGTCTCGAAGGCACTGCTCGCAGATCTACATCGCATGAGACGTGCGACACACACGGCGTACGATTTGGATAGACAAGTGTCGATATCGTCGGGAAACCACGTTGAGCAATACTCCTCCACAGAGATCGCTGCTCTCGACGAGCAGATTGCGAACGCAAAAACGAGGAGATAGAAACACATCGCGTATTTGTATGAAGTGTCCCGATTTGTTATGGTTGACAGTGTCCCAGTACAATTCTGCGGGTGGAGCCAAGAGAATGGTCATTTTCTGTTGGTAGAATGATGGAAACAGGAATGGGAAGCCATGCGAACAGAATGGGGTGATGGATGGGAATGACCGTGAAACCAATTCGAGAATGACGCTACTCGCTTGTCTTTCTCATAAGGAACCCGTTTTGCGTGGTATGGACAATGATGGGTGGTCAATCCAGGACGCTCCATAAATCGCCTGTGGGGTTTGTGCGGGTGAGCAGAGTGCATGAGTAAAGCGCAATGGAACGAGACTGACCCACACTCGCTATAGTGTGCCGACGCACAGCTCCAGTCACGCGCAACGACATAGAGATCTACAGAAATAAACTTAGTCCTATACGTATGCAGCAGGGAACGGAGTACATCAAGAAGGCTGTTGAGTATGATAACGCAGGTTTGATACGCTTCGTTTTCGCTCATGAATAGGTAAGATTCCTGAGGCAATCCAAGCATACAAGGAGGGAAGCAGAATCCTGTGCAACAGTTTGCGATGTTTGAACATGGGGCGGTTTTGACGCGTAGTTGAGAAGAATCCGTATATTGTGAGCGATATGAAGGCGAAAATTGAGAGTTATATTGAGAGAATTGAAGTACTGAAAAAGGCACAAGAAGGTTGTCTCTGTCCTCGGTTTTAACGGTAGCTCCGAAGAAGAAGGAAAAGGCGAGCGACGGCGGCAACGACGACAACAAGAAGCTTCAGGACCAGCTGGCGCAAGCGATTGTCACCGAGAAGCCGAACATCAAGTGGGAGGACGTCGCTGGTCTGGCCGTCGCCAAGGAGGAGCTCATGGGAGCAGTCATTCTTCCCGTGGTGCACCCCGAGTTCTTTGCAGGCAAGCGTCAGCCCTGGAAGGGCATTCTGATGTACGGACCTCCCGGTACTGGTTGGTTGTGCAGGAGAGGGTTGATCGAAAGGTAAATCGTATCTGGCGAAGGCTGTGGCATCTCAGGCGGACAGTACGTTCATGTCGGTCTCGTCGTCGGATCTGGTGAGCAAGTGGCAGGGAGAGAGCGCACGGTAGGTGTTGATCCCCCGTGATGAGCGTAGTCTGGTGAAGCAGCTGTTCGTGATGGCGCGCGAGAAGAAGCCGACGGTGATCTTCATCGATGAGATCGATTCTCTGTGCGGCTCGCGTGACGTACGCGCACTCCTCCCTCGTCATCGCTAGGGCGGCAACAGCAGCGGCGGTCAGCGTCAGGTGCTGAACGAGTTCCTGGTGCAGATGGACGGCGTGGGCAAGGACCAGACGGGCGTTCTGGTGCTCGGCGCGACGAACGTGGTAGGCGATGCGTGCGGCGTTGACGCGTAGCCGTGGGAGCTGGACGCGGCTATTCGCCGTCGTTTCCAGAAGCGTATCTACATTCCTCTCCCGGACGAGGACGCGAGGAAAACCATGTTCAAGATCCACTTCGGCAAGGAGGGTCACACGCTCACGGAGGAGGACTTCGCGTACCTGGCGACGCGCACGGACGGCTTCAGCGGCTCGGATATCAACGGTCTGGTGAAGCAGGCGCTGATGATCCCGGTGAAGCGCACGCAGAAGGCGGAGTACTTCTGCATGGACCAGAACGGCATGTACAGTCCGTGCGAGCCGAGCACCCTCGTCGTCTCCCGTGCGTGCGCTCATGTGTAGGGAGCCATCAAGGCGACGCTGTTCCAGATTCCCAAGGGAAAGATCGCCATCCCCATGTTCACAAGAGTACGCGGAGCGGAGTTGGCGTGACGGATAGGAAGATATACCCGATCTGCTGAAGAGAGCGGTGAAGGCTGCCTCCGCGACAGAGCTGAAGCGATACGAGGAGTGGACGAAGGAGTTCGGTGAGGAGGGTGTGTAGTGGTGTTTGTTGGACAAAGAGGCGCATATTACAAACCGTTCTCCTCAAACCCCGCCGCCTTGTGGACCTCCTTGATTGTTCCCTGCGGAAGCACGACGGGGATGTAGATCTCGTTCTTCTTGGCAGGGACGTTCTTCGTGATGGTCACGGTGCCCACGCCCTCGATCCGGTCCTCGCGGAAGTGCCCCTCGTAGCAGCTGTAGTTCTTGAACACGTAGGTGCCTCGCCCGTCGCGCAGGTTGGAGTGGAACATGCCCTTGTAGCTGTCCCCCGTGCCGTAGCTCAGCGAGCCGGCGCCCTCGAACTGGTTGTACTTGAACTGGCCCGAGTACTTCACCGTCTCCTCGATCACCTCCTCCTCGATGCGCTTCTCCGCCTCCTCCATCTTCCGCTTCTCCAGCCCCTCCTCCGCCTCCTTCACGCGGTCGCTCATGTGCGAGATGAGTCGCTGCTGCTTCGGGTACGACTCCTCGCCCGTCTCCAGGTCCACCAGCCGGTTCCGCTTCTGCTTGCACACCATGTCTCCCTTCCCGTCCTTGTAGTCGTTCTTCCACTCGCCCGTGTAGCTGTTGCCCTTGCTGTCGATGTAGGTGCCGATGCCGTAGCGCTTGTCGTCCTTCCACTCCCCGTCGTACATGCACCCGTTGTGGAACAGGTACACGCCGTTGTTGCACCGCAGCCCCTCCTTGAAGTACCCCTCGTACACGTCGCCGTTGTCGTAGTAGTACACGCCGTAGCCGTTCATGCGCCCGTCCACGAAGTCTCCCTTGTAGATGATCAGGTCGTCGCGCGTGTAGTCGCCCTTCCCGTGCTCGTGGTCGTTGTACCACTCGCCGTGGTAGCTACGCGTCACGCCCCAGCGCATCACGCACACGATGCCGTTGTTGTAGTAGTACTCGCCGTAGCCCTCTCGCTTGTCGTTGTGGATCTCGCCCTTGTAGTACTCCCGGTTGGGGTACGCGATCGTGAAGATGCCGTTGCAGTTGCCGTCGTTCTTCTCCTCGATCGTGTCCTTGCTCACCACGTGGCACGGACAGTAGTACTTCGCACAGCGCTGCCTACCCATGACCCTGCCCACGCAGCGCAACCCCTCGTCGTTGCGGTAGATGTAGATCGAGTACGCCTTGGAGCCCTTCTCCTCCTCCTTCTCTACGCCATCACGCGCCTCGCCGGCATCCACGGGACTTGAAGTAGCGCAGACAGCGCCCATGCATGTAGTTGGTGCAGCCGGCCACGCAGCACTTCTCGGTGATGCCCACGTGGTTGTGGCAGATGCAGCAGGTCTATGGCTCAGGAGCGAGACGATGCGTCACGTGGAAGTACAGGTCGTGGGGCAGCGCCGCGATGCCCAGCACGTCCTCCGTGCCCATCTTCCTACTCCTCACCCCCTCGCCGGACGACTACGCGATGATCGGCTCCATGTTGCTGTAGTTCAGCACCGTCAGCACGTTGCTGCTCATCATGCAGGACAGGTGGCACCACTCGCCCTCCAGCGTGCGCTTCAGCGCGCCGCCGGGGTGCGAGCAGCACACGCACAGGCACCGGTCCAACGAGGCTACACTCACACACATGCGGCGAGACCTACCGTGGTCGTTCCACGCGCGGTAGAGACAGGGGTCGCAGATCCAGTAGCGCGTGTTGAGCACCATGGTGGTGGGGGTCACGTCGACTCCGTAGCACAGCTACACGTCACGCCCGCCGTCTGGCTCTACGGGGTGCACCATCACGCCGCAGCAGCAGCACTTCACCAGCTGGTTCGTCTGACTCGATGCGTTGTTGGCGTGCAGGCTCTTGTCGGTGCTGCTGCAGCACACGTCGCACACGTCCACCGCCTCCTTGCTGCTCGGCGCCTGACGCTTGCGGTTGGCGGGGTCCAGCAGGCGCTTGCGGATCGCCTCCAGGCTCTCTCCCTTCGCCCGCGAGCACCCGCCGACGATATAACCGCCCGTCGGAGAGGACTGGTCGTGGAAGTAGCTCTTGATCGTCGTCATCACGGCCTCGTCCGGATTGATGCACACGAGTGCCTTGAACAGCCCGAACTCGTTCTCGCCCACTCCCGAGAGAACGATGAGACCGGTGGTCGGCGTGGAGAAGAGGAGGTGGGAGGAATACTGAGCGTACTGGAGCGATTCCTTGGGAAGAGCGCTAGGATCAAACGATTCGACGGGCCCGCAGTACGCGATGCCCAGACGGAAGCTTTCCTTGATCGGGACGCGTGAGTTCTCCATGTAGAAGGATCCCTCCCACAGACCGCAGAACTCGCAGGCGTACTTCTTCAGATGGGTCGTCAAGTACTCCTGATAGTCGGGATAGGCCATTTTCACCCCCTTGCGCACGCTATCCGTGAAAACGTCGTAGTTCTGCTTTTCATCCTCGGGAATGAACGGCCAGATCTTGGGCGAGCGCTTGTATGAAATGGTTTGCGAGCGATTGACCGTCTCCTGGTTGTCCTTGCTCAGATAGTTCCAGTGTCCCTTCCACTCCGGGTAGAACTGCTTGAAACTCACAATTCCGCGCATAACCACGGTATTACCTACTCATGAGGACAACGCTCCGTCCTCACCGTCTGCAGCGGAATGGGTATCCGGGTCTCGCTCCACCTTCACCGTCGGCTGCATCCTTTTGTTTGGTCGAGGCTGTGGGAGGAGGGTATTTGGAATGCCGCAGGCGGAGCCGATTTCGGCCACTTCTTTTGTTTCTCCATTCTTCATACTGGGGCCTTTCCACTATCAGCCGTCTGCTTCCCATGTTCCGCGGTCTTTCCAGGTTGGGAAGTAGGAGGATAAGGAGCGTTCCGGGTTTCGCGGCAAAGTCGCGATGGGCGTTTCTGGGAGTAGTCTTGTCCAACACTCGTAATAGACAGCGTTGCACCGATTTCTGCCGTTGCTACACGACGCGAGGCAGTTCTCCCTTCTCGCAGTCCGTTCCCCTCTCCCGCTCCTCTAACCCCACATCGACCTTCGTTTCGTCTCATTTCAAGGTGAGAAACGCTGTTCTGGTTGAGTGTAGATTGATGAAAACGTAATCCTTGAATACATCCAGCGAAAGGGATACCAATACAAGGAAAACGGCGAGGAGTACATGATTCGGGAGTGCATGTTCTGCCCAAAGCCGCATTACAACAAGAGCGACAATCTCTACAAATTGTGCGAGTCTAATGTGTGGATTCACGTGCAGGTACATTAGCAAGAAGACCGGAGCTTTTATCTGCCACCGCTGCGGTGCTTCCGGCTCGTGGTTTGACTTCAAACGAAAACAGGGGGACTTGCAGGGTATGTGGCGTCTCGACGAAGTGTAATCATCAGACGACTCACACACGCAGCCCCTCTCCTTGGGTGCTCCCTCCCAAGCGCACGAGAGTCCGGAGAAATCGAACCAGATCCACCAGTTCGCCTTTAACGCGATGAAGGAGTACACGTCCAACCTCCGCAACAAGGTGTATCCGAAGGTGTGGAAGTCCTTGACGGACCGCACGCCGACGGGGCGCTGGCTGACGGAGGAGACGCTGCGCAAGTACTGCGTGGGGGCGTGCCAGAAGACCTTCATCCTCGACAACGGCGAGAGCTGCACGGAGGACTGCGTGGTCTTCCCCTGGATCACGCTGGACGAGCACCGCGAGCCCACGGTCCATCGCTACAAGATCCGCTCCATCGAGACGAAGAGCCACATGCGTCTGGAGCCGAACGGCGGCGACTGGGGCTTCTTCGGGTGGCACACGCTGCCGGCGGAGTGCGACACGGTGGTGATCACCGAGGGCGAGTACGACGCGATGGCGGTGTACCAGGCCACGGGCATCCCGTCCATCTCGCTGCCGAACGGGGCGACGTCGCTGCCCGTGCGGCTGCTGCCGCTGCTGGAGAACATGAAGGAGATCATCCTGTGGATGGACTTCGACCGCGTGGGGCAGGACAACGCGCAGCGCTTCGCGAAGAAGCTGGGACAGGGGCGCGTGAAGATCGTGCCGCCGCCGGTCCAGGAGGAGAAGGGCGTGCATGTGAAGGACGCGTGCGACTGTCTGCGCCACCAGCTGAACCTCCGCGACTTCATCTCCCGCGCCAAGTGCCTGCCGCACGACCAGATCCTCAACTTCAGCGAGCTGAAGAACGTGGGATCCCACGGCCCCGCTGACGCGTAGGACATCTTCTACGACCTGGTGCACCCGTACGAGCTGCAGGGCACGCAGTTCCTGTCGCTCCCTCTCCTCAACAGCACGCTGAAGGGGCATCGGCGCGGCGAGCTGACCATCCTCACCGGCCCCACGGGCTCCGGCAAGACCACGCTCCTCTCCCAGCTGTCGCTGGACCTGCTGAAGCAGGGCGTGCCCACGCTCTGGGGCTCGTTCGAGATCGCGAATCGGAAGCTGGGTCTGACGATGCTCCGCCAGTTCAGTGGTTGGCGATGGTGCGTGGAGCTGACGGGTAGAGACGAAGATCACCCCGGAGATCACGCACAAGCAGTACGAGGCGATCACGGAGCGCTTCCAGCAGCTGCCGCTGTACTACCTGCGGTTCTTCGGGAGCACGCAGATCGAGCAGATTCTGGACGCGATGGAGTACAGCGTGTACGCGTACGACGTGGAGCACATCATCCTCGACAACCTCCAGTTCCTCCTCGGCGCCACCGCCGGCTACGAGCGCTTCGACGCGCAGGAGAGGGCCATCCACGCCTTCCGGAAGTTCGCCACGACGCAGAACACGCACGTGACGCTGGTGATTCACCCCCGGAAGGAGCCCGAGGACCAGCCGCTGAACATCAGCAGCGTGTTCGGAACCGCGAAGGCGACGCAGGAGGCGGACAACGTGCTGATTCTGCAGAACGAGAACGGGCGGAAGAAGCTGGAGGTGAAGAAGAACCGGTTCGACGGCGATCTGGGCTACACCTACCTCTCCTTCAATCACGACCGATTGGTGTTTGAGGAGGATAAGAAGGATAAGAAGGTGGAGGTGAAGACGGAGTCAAAGGTGGGGGCGAATGCGGGGCCGAGTGCGGGACCAAAAGTGGAATCGACGGAAGGGATCCGCAAGTCTATGGGAAAGGCAGCCCATGAGATTATCGTGGATTAGTGGTAGCTTTGTTTCATTATCGAGGGGTGTTTGTTGGATTTGCAGTGATTTGAATGGCATGCACAGTGGTGGCTTGAGAGGAGCATACCACTGGACGCGAATAGGAGTATTCACACAAAAGGACATTGCTTTTCAGTGTTCCCGACTCCTACAAAGGAATCCAACGACTAGTATCTTGTTTGGAGATCAACTAGTCCCGTTTAAGAAGATGGCTGACTTGCCAGAGAGACTTCAGTACTATGGGAAGAATTCTCAGAGACATCAAATTGACAATGGCTCTGAAGATGGAAATCGACAGGGAGTTGGTTTTTCCGATCCATTTCGCGAGAGTGGCATTTTTGACAAGGCGCCGCTAGGCGGGAGTGCGCACTCGCCGCAGAATCGTTCGCCTTTCTTTCTGCCTTAAGAATAGCGTCCTTTCCAGTTTCAACCAGTCTTCCCTATAGCGAGTTCAAGGGAAAGAATTACACCCCTTATAGCGGTAAGGCACGCCACAATTATAGTAGTCCGTACAGTCTGCATTTGATTTCCCTGTTGACCGGTAGATACTCATTTTGGCGCCGCTGCCCAACATACATGTGCAGTAGAAACGATAAATGAAGGTGACTTCAATATTGGCCAACAATGGTCCGCTTTGCGTAGTCAGGTGGGCTTTCCGCAAACGTGTCATGCGTAGTTGATGGCCAGTTCATCCCTATTTGAATATCAGTTGCTGGATAGGGGTCTCTCCAGCCCGTTCCAATTACTTCTTTTACAAGAAGGTTGCTGTATCTGCGGGGAGCAACATTATGTACGCGCCAGTCCAGTGCCTTACGGATAGAACGGAGGTGAACAGTACGTTCTCATCACTGCTCCTTCGATTCACTCGCCTCATCTCGCTCATTTTGCCTGTCTTTGCCAGAGTAGTCTGGACTTCCTCCGCACGCAGCCACTCCACGCCCCTCGGTTTTCTCTCTGCGATTATCTCCCGCCCCCCACGCACTACGGCGCTGTGCCCAACGGCTCCGTCACGCTCTCCGTCCACCACGCCCTGTCGAACCTTATTATGTACGATGCTCGTTTGAACTGCTCGGCTGTTCAGCAGGATCAGTTCTGCTTTCTTGTCTGCCACATGCCTCCCTCCCAGAGTCTCTCCCTGCCCTGGACTCGGTTTATCCTCCGCGTCGACATCCACCAGCCCGCCGTCTACACGCCCTGCTTCTTCGAGGGCGTTTTCGACCTCGCCGCCTCGCCCGCGCTCTCCACCTACTGCGTCCGCTACACAGATGGGTCGGAGTGCGCTGTTACCGCTGCCGTCGACCGCTCCTTCGGCTGCGTCCTCCACTCCGTGATGATCGTGCTGCCCCGCTCTCTGCCCGCGCCGCCGCCACGCAAGCATCCTCGCTCTCGCTCCTCGTTCCTGTCGCCCATAGCCGGCGATCGCGTCGCCAGCCAAGCGACTGTGGGTCCGGTTCCTTCAGGTCATGCTTCGGGTGGTGAACGTGTTTCGGGTCGCGCTGGCGCAAGTGAACGTGCGTCGGGTCATGCGACTGGTGAACGCGTCTCGAATCACGCTTCTGCAAGCGAGCGCGCTTCCGGTCACGCTCCAACGAACGAACGCGCTCCTAACCACGCCGCCGCAAACGAACGCGCTCCTAACCACGCTTCAACGAACGAACGCACTCCTAACCACGCTACCGCGAACGAACGCGCTCCTAACCACGCCGCCGCAAACGAACGCGCTCCTAACCACGCTTCAACGAACGAACGCACTCCTAACCACGCTACCGCGAACGAACGCGCTTCAAACCACGCCGCAGGTCCTCGGTCGCCGCCGCTCACAATCACGTCGGTGGAGAAGCAGGCGAAGAACCGGAACGGGAGCCGCCGCCTGCAGGAGACCATCAGCAAGGCGAGTCCGGCGGTGTACCGCGAGTACCTGACCGCGACGCTGCCCATCATCACGAAGCTCTCGCAGCGTACTCGCTCGCCACCCGCTCAAGCCTAGACCCCTTCGGCAACTACTACGTCCACGAGCTGATCCGCTGCGCCGACGACGACGCCATCGACCGCATCGTGTGCGCGCTGGCGCCGGCGCTGGTGCGCCTGTCGAAGGGTGGCGGCTGTAGGCGCGAGTGAGGCGTAGACAAGAACGCGACGTACGTGGTGCAGTCGCTCATCGACTCCATCCACGCGCTCCCGCTGCAGGCGCGCGTCGTGAAGGCGTTCAGCGAGCACGAGACGCAGCTCGCCGTCCACCCGCTCGCCTCCCACGTCCTGAAGAAGTGCCTGCGGTCGTTCGACGCGCAGGTGGTGGAGCCGCTGACGCAGAGCCTCGTCCCGCAGGTGGTGTCGATCGTCCAGTTCCAGTACGGCGTGGTTCTCATCAAGACGCTCTACGACTGCTCGCCGCCGCCCGTGCAGCAGGACCTGCGGGAGCGGCTGTTCGCCGTGTTCGCCACCGTGATCAACCAGGAGTACGGCAACTTTATTTTCCAGCACTTCATCACGGAGGGCGTCGCCGACTACGAGGACTCGCGGGCGCGCGTCCTGGCGCTCCTGGAGCAAAACCTCATCGCGTACTGCTGCCACCCGTTCGCGTCGAACGTGGTGGAGAAGGTGCTGGACCAGGTCAAGGACCCTCACCAGATGCTTCAGAAGCAGCTGCTTGGCAACGATTCACTTGAAGTACTCGTTCACGATGTCTACGGTTTTTATGTTGTACGCGTCGGTGCGGGGCGTCACGCGTAGGTCCAACGAGCGTTGGGCACCCTCTCTTTTGAGCAGGCGCGGCTGGTGTGCTATGCGATTCAACAGCTGATTCCGGACGTCCAGCAAGAGAATGTGAAATTGTATTCGAAGTGGGAGGAGCTTTTAGATAAGTACTCTTTGTGACGTGGTTTTGAGTTTGGATAGTATGGCATTCCATTAATCCAAACCTTTTGCTGTTCTTGTTCCACAAACAGGCCACAGGAAATTGGATATTAGCTGCTTCGCCACACCCACCTCCGGGGGCACCAGGGCGTCAATCTTCGTATCACCCAAAACCACAATAGTTACCGCCTTCGCGAACTCCTTGCACTTTGGAATGCAGCACGGCACCGTGCCCACCGCGTTCAGAATCTCGCACAGCTGGGAGACCAGCACGTCAATCATCGGCTAATGATCAGCTCCGCTCCGCTTCCCTACCGCCGGCGACCCGAGACTCATAAACGACGCCAGCCCGTTCACCACCTGCAACAACTACGCCTCACCTCCCATCCCCACTCTCACGCGCACGCCTCGCGCCATCGCGATCTCCGTGATCTCCTGAACGTCGAGACGCACCTGGTCCTGCGCGTCCAGAAGCACGGGGCGGAAGAACAGCGACGCATCGATCGCCTCCTTCACGCGGTGCGTCACAGAGGCGTACAGACCGCGGAGCTCGTCGATCACCGTTGTGAAAAAGGAGGCGATTTCTGCCAGGAGGCGGTGGACGCACTCCGTCTCGCGGATGGAGAGCGGGTTCCACTCGTAGAGAATCACGTCCTACACGGAACCGTCACCAGCCACGCGCTACGTTGACGAAGGGAATCACCGTCTTCTGGACCAGGCGCGGAAGCACGCTCACGTCGCGCTGGTTGGTCGTGGTGTCGCAGAAGTGTTTGAGCGTCTCGAACCAGGGCAGCTCGTGGACGGTGTGCGCCACGCCCTCGTCCTCGCTCAGCTCCAGCGGGTCGAACCACAGCAGCGAGGGCACGACCAGCACGCCCAGGAACTCGGGGATGGCGAGCCCGCCATAGGCGTTGTCGTAGCTACAGTGAAGCCACGCCACTGCTCGTACTCCTCGCCGTACGTCTCTCTCCACTGCCGGAAGCGCGCCAGCACCGCGTCGACGCTCGCGAAGCGCAACGCGTTCTTGCTGAACACGCCGTCCATCGCGCTGCGCACCTCTTCTACCACTCACTCCCCACGCGCGCTCCCACGTCGCTCCTTCTCCATCTTCTCTCCGTTCTCGTCGTCATAGTTGAAGAACAGCACGTTGCTCAGGTACACGTCCAGACCCGCGCCCAGCACGCGATGCTTTCCGTCCTCCGCCTCCACCTCCGTGTCGCGCACCACCTGTGGACCGTCGATGAACACGCAGCGGTCGCGGTTGCGCGCCTGGCTCAGCGCGGGGTCGTAGTAGATCTCTCCCTTGAAGAACGCTCCCGTTTTGGCCTTGATTTCCGCAGTGTCCGGAACCGGCGGGATGGCTACACCTCACGAGAGAGAAGAAGGAGAACGATGCAACACCCGCTGCAGCGCCTGGAGCTGCTGCAGGTACAGCACGTCGTCCTGCGCGTAGCACTGGTTCACCACGTCGTTGTTGTACTTGTACTGCTTGCGCAGCGCCGTGAATCCGCTGTACAACTATCCGTCACTCCACGCCACCGCCTCCACCGCGTCGATCTCCCTCTTGCGGTCCGTCAGGTACCCGCTCAGCCGCCTGAAGTAGTCCGTCTGCTTCTGGTAGAAGTCGTAGCGCGCCTCCATCTGCTGCTTCTCCGCGAACTCCGCGTTCTCCTCCTCCTCCAGCGCCTCGATCTCCTTCTCCGTGCTCGTCAGCACGCGCACGTTCTAGTCCTCACCACGCCGTCTCGCGCCCACCTCGTCGTAGTCCACGCGCAGCTCGTTCAGCGCCGTCTCCAGACGCCGCAGCACGTGATCGCTCGAGACCACGTTGTACTGTTCCGCGGGACCAGCTACGATTAAGAGAAGACAGGTCATGCAACCATGTGCTATGGGCTGCGTCAGCGAGGCTGCGACCGTGGGGCCTGACAGTCCGCGCTCCACCAGGTGCTGCTCCCACTTCGCCTCCTCGTCGCTGGACGAGGGCTCTGAGGCGGAGGAGTCGTTGTCGTCCAGCGGAAGCACTTCGGAGGGACGCGCTAGCGGGTAGGAGGCGTCTGGCGCTGGCTTATCCATCGCGATGCGATGCGATTCTTCGTCGCTGGCATCGCTGGCATTGCTGGCATCGCTGGAGTCGCTGGAAAAGGCGTTGTTGCGTTGACGGAGAATGGAGCGAAGACTCTTCGTCTTCAGGGGAATGAAGTCGTCCTTCTTTGGTGCGCCCGATTCCTCTTCGATTTTCTGGTTTATCTTCCTCTCCAGCTGCTCCTCCTCCTCGCTCTCGTTTGGCTTGATTTGCTTCTTCATCGCTTCTAGTTCGGCACCGTTGAGCACGGTTTCTTTGGGCTTGAGCGAATCCAGGCCGTCCGTTGCAGTGTTGGAGTAATCCGCTTGCAGATTCACTTTGGTCGTGAATTTCGGCTTGTTGCTGGCGAACATAGAGTTTTTCACCTACATTCTCACGCACATTCGTTGAAGATACAAGGGGAGCGGAATGGCGATGACTTACATATTTCAGCGTGTGTGTCTGCTCTGACGGTTTGCCGTCATTCCTCTATTCGTGAGACGCGCGACACCCATGGAATACACCCTCCGATTCGGCTCCATTTGCGTTGCTGTTCTGCTCTAGCTTTGGCTGTTCATGATGCAGCGCCGAAACGGAAGCAATGCTAGGCAGAGGCTCTTCTTCGCTGCTCTCTTCCTGCTTCCGCACTCTCCGCGTTCCCGACGCTCTGCTCTTCTTCTTGAACATATTCCGGCTGGCAGCGAGATTTGTTTTGGAAACAGCCCGAGCGCCGTTTTCGCTGTTCATGCGTTCAGTCTTTGTCCAATCCATGTGCAGGGATGTCATTCTACAGCGACGGACTTACCAACGACAAGGACCTGAGTTCCGAGTTCTCCAGAGAGAGCTATGTGAACACAAACCCGTCTCACATCTTTGTGGATCACAACAAAATCGAGCTCTCCTACCCATCCCAGTATCTGATCGCGGGAATCGAGTACGAGGATCAGGAACGGAAAGAGGGTCGCGGAAAGGAGATTTACGGAGGAGACCACTCTTCTGAGTACTTGCGGTGCTCCTGGAAGAACGAGACAAAGAATGGAGAGGGATTGTTGTACAACGGTTTTGGCGAGCTGCTCTTTCGCGGAACCTTTGTAAACGACTTTCTGGAGGGATTCGGGTACTTCTACCATGATGGAGCCATTGCTCTGAAATGCCTGTACAAACACAGTATTCTTCAGTTGTCCACGTTTATCGAGTGCACGGAGAATCATATCATCATGGTGGAGCAGAGCGTGGAAGGGATACCCATTTACAAGGGAGGCTTTCACGAGGAGCGGATGGAGCGCGATGGATACGGCGCCGAGTACGAAAATGGGCTGTTGAGCCAGTACTGCATTTACGAGAACAACATGGTGATCCGCATTCTGAAGCGTTTCAACCAGGGAATCATGCGCGAATTCGATAACTACGACAACATGACCTACTGCGGGGAGTATCTCGACTCGCTGGACGACGGCTATCCCCGCCAGGGCGAAGGTCGCGAGTTCGACCAAGGCGTGCTGACCTTCCACGGGAACTACCGCGACGGCAAGCGGCACGGCTGCGGCACGGAGTTCTACCCCCACGGAATCGCTCGTCTGCGAGGCAAGTGGGAGGAGGGCGTGTGCGTGGAGAGCCAGGAGGTGGACCGGTACGGGTACTACGTGAAAGTGAAGAACGACGGGCGGTCGACCAACAGCATCCGCGTGGTCGACGGCGTGGAGACGGTGAGCACGCTGGTGGAGCACATCCGGATCAGCGACAACATGGGCAACAGCGAGCTGATGAAGACGCTGCGCATGGACGACGCGAAGCAGGTGGTCTCGGTGGAGATCGGCAATGGGTGCTTCACCAACGTCACCAAGGTGTCCTTCTGCGCGCTGCCGCGGCTGGAGAAGGTGAAGATCGGCAGCGACTCGTTCACGCAGTGCAACCGCGACGACTCGCCGCCCACCACGCCCGCCAACCGCGAGTACTGTCTGCGCACGCACGGGTCCTTCGTGATGCGCGACTGCGGTCGGCTGCGCGAGCTGACGATGGAGATGGGCTCCTTCTCGTCCTTCTCCGTGCTCGACTTGAAGGGTGGGTTTCGGCGTTCTCTCCCATTCTAGACCTGCCCGCGCTGGAGGACCTGCGTTTCGGGACGGCGACCATCACGGAGGTGGGCAACGAGTGCAGGTCCTTCTGCTTCTACTGGGCGAACGAGCTCACGCTCCACGACCTGCCCAGTCTGGAGGTGGTCGAGATCGGCTGCAACGCCTTCTCCAACATCTCCACGCTCTCCGTGTCGAGTGCGTCCCTGTTCGGGGTTTGAGGGGTAGATCTGGTGCACTTGACGACGTTCACGACGGGGTCGATGAGCTGCTACGGGAACAGCAAGCACGGCATGGGACAGCTGGACGTGTTCTTTGGGAGTCGTTGTGTTTTTGCGCGTTGACCGTAGATCTTCCTAATCTGTGCATGTTCACCATTGGCAGTTGCTCCATGTACAACGTCGACACGCTCACCATGTCCTGTGAGTTCCGGCATCATCTGTGACGCTTAGATCTGCCGAACGTGAAGGAACAAACATTCCATCTCGGATCGGAAGCGTTTCACTCCCTGCGCCACGTGCGGCTAAACGAACGTAGTGACGGTCGGATGAGGGTGACGGATAGGTACGAAGTATTTCATAAGGCGCATCTTCAATCGATACTGCGATGCGAAGGTCACTTTAGGCAGTTTCTGCGCTGTTTGTTGGAACAAAGTGGTCGTCAAGAGAAGTACTTGTCTTTGTCCTGAATGAGGGCATTCAAGAACTTGATTCGCTTTCCAAACCTGAAGAATGCGACCTTCTTTTCATTCTCGTCGCCCGGGAGAATATTCACAATAATGCACGTCAAAAGGTTGTTCACTATCCGTCACCTCCATTCTCCACGCTTACGATTCATTTGATTCGAATCTGCGTGCTTTACCACATTGTCAAACAGTTCAACTACCCTTTTCAGGGTCCCCAACTGATCATCATCCAGGAGGGATAGAACCTCTTTCACGCTCTCTTCCACCACCACATCGTCCGTGACGCTCTGAATCGCTTCCACGAGTGGGTAGAGAGACTGCGGTACTAATCGCGCGGAAATCAAGTACAGCTACAAATGAGCCCTCGCTCCCAACTCCACCTTGATGGCTTGGCAAACATCGATGCAGCTCAGGTGTTCTTCTCGAACGACCTTCTCCAGAGACGATCCGTCCACCACTCGCCGCATCAGCAACAGACTCTTCGCCGCGTCGCCGTTGCGTCGAAACAGCCCCTCCGTGTCTACGCGTCACACGCCCCTCACGCCCCCACCCAGCCCGTTCTCCTCCACGAAGCTGCACGCCTGCTGGATGAACGAGGCCACATGCCGCGAGCACTGGCTGCGCAAAGGAGGCATCGTCCACTCTGTTCCCTCTGTTGTTGAGTGTGTCGTGCTTCGCGAAGTTGATGAGTGTGCTGAGTGTGCTGTGCTTGATGAGTGTGCTGCACTTGCTGCACTTGCTGAATGTGCTGTGCTCGACACACTCAGTGAGCTCACCCCATCCAACGAGAAGGGAACGGCGTCGAGACGAAGCCCGCGACGGATGGAGAGGCGTTTCGTGGAGTCGTCGTTTGCAGAAGCGTGAGAAAGAGACGCAGCGGGGCACGACTCCTGAAGAGAAGGGTCGAAGTGTGTAGAGGAGGAAGATCGCCTTTTGTTCACAAGGGGAATCGACGAGAAGGAGCCTCTGTTCTTCTATGGGTTATAGAGGGCGAAGATGACGACAAGAACAATCCTTGATTCGTTCGTCACGACAATAGCTAGTGTAGGGGAGATAAAACTCTACGAATCACGAGTGAAGGGCAGAAATACACAAAGCTGCTTCGTATTCGAGAGGTAGCAGAACTTCTTCTGCGATAACTGGGGGAGGCATGCTTTCATGTAGGCCATAAAGGCCCTAAACCGCAAACCTGCATTCCACACCCAACTACACTTCATGACAGAGAACGGAGTCCCTACACTGTCCTTACTGTACCCTGGATAGTTGAGGGCAAAAGGTCGTACAGTTTCCTAAAGAAGGAAAAGTCTCTACGAATGAACACCCATTCGCTTACGTACGTCACTTTGACCCAGTTCATGAAATTCACCGCAACGAGCATCGTACAGCCGGCCTTATACTTGCTCAAAACCTGATCATAACAGACAGAGGACGAATAATCACTTTCACGAAAATGGAAAACGCTTCCGTGTAGTCGTCCTTCTCGGGGACAAAGAGCGTGGGAGCATCCAAGAACAGTACAGGATCCCCAAGTGTAGATTCCCCTAGAGCATGAGAATTGGGATGGAGAGGAACCGATATAACGAATCCACGAGGAGGATCGAAGTGTTGCCTCATCAACCATTGGAAGAAAAGACTCCACATCCTCCGGCTTCTTGAACCGAATGCGCATAGACGACGATAGCAGTATCAATTATCGGCAAAGATGGATGGTTCCAGTATTGTATTCTGAAGGATGCGCGATCCCAAGGAATAGTTGGGATTGGTGGGGGGATTGTACTGGATCATGGATTATTCCTCGGCGATTGTCCTTCTTCTTCGGTCTGGGAGGTGTACTCGATAGTTCCTCTTTTTTGGAAGAGTTGGATCCGGCTTGTAAATGAGGTCGATGCTTGCGTATTCGTTTCACCGCCTATCACAGCCGTCTGAAACAGAGTTAATGCTCGTGAAACACTCGCGTAGTGCAACACACATCACAGAACTACAAAAGACTAAAATCAATATCGATTCCTTTATAAAACCCCTTCGACTTTGCGGGAGAGGACGGAGCCACCTTCTTCTCACTAATCTACACTTCAGTGAATGGAAGCGGTCATACGGCTTTGTTCACGTCGTTCTTCAACAGGTCCATGATACTGCTCGTCGACTCCCTGTAAATCTTGATGGGCGGAGGAATGTCTCCTAATGGGATCTCCCCCAGCTCCTTCATCGTGAAGCTGGCCACACGTCCCTTCGGCAGCGGCTTCAGATCGGCCTTTTCGAGGTAGCGCGTGTACTGCTTCTCAACGAAGTCCGTGATGTGCTTGTCCATTTGCGTATACCGATCCTTCAGGTAGTCCTTTCTCCCCTCCTCATTCAGCGACGAGAACACGCCGCTCAGATTCCTCGAACTCCCGAGAAAGGTCACCATCTGGTCGCGAACACTGTCGTGGTCGCTTTGAGGAAGCTTCAGCGTGAGGATCGAGAGATCGGTCGAGATGCGCGGCTTTGTCCGTCCCATCACATACGCCACCTTCTGTTCCTCCACCTCTTCTTCAAAGCCATACAGAAACACGATCTGCTGCACGTGCTTCTCGAGAAAGCTCAGCTTCACGTCCGAAAGACTCAGGTAGTTATTCACGTCGGTCAGGCGCGTCATCTTCCCGCTCTGCTTCAGGAAGATGTCCGCCACTTTGAACCGCAGCAGCAAGTCCTTAAGGATCTTCGGAATCTCGCCGTTCATGAGCTGCAGATTCATCCGGATCTCCTCCTTGTTTAGCGGCTCCTTCTTCGTCTCCGTCTTCCCTTCCGGTATCACCTCCTTCTTGCCCTGAATGCGATTGAGGCTGTTCAGGATGTCGTCTCGTCGCTTCTTCCAACTCACCTCGGGGGGATCCAGTTTGGATGCCGCCTCTTCTAGGAGTGAACCTCTCATGAAACAAGAAACGCTTTGGTACGGAAGGGGAAGCACGTTTCTTTGATTGCTTTGCGTTCTTTAGCAATTGCTCTAATAGCTCCTTCTTATCCATTCTCTTTGTGCTGAATCAGTAGACACGAACTTGTTCAATAGGAAGAACGATGTATCGATCCAAAACAACGCGTATGAACAAGGCGAACTACACTATGAGAAGAATGATCACACCTCCATACAGACGAGTGATCCACTACTTCAAATGCAGTTGTAGGCAACGCGCTCCTTCGTTTGTTCGTATTTGAATTGAAGCTCCCAATTCCGGTTTCCAGAAGTCGGGTGATATTCCGTCCCTCAACTGCGAAGAAATCCCAGCTTCTTTTGGATTTCCTCCGTTAATCCTTTTCGATCGCTCTCGGCAAATCATAGTTGTATGAGCATACCTCTACTCCCTGTGGAGAAGGCGATCGAGGAGAAGGCGATCTGCTCCTCAGAGGAACTTATCAATCAGGGTATGGTGAGTCCGTCCTATTTTCTTTCCCTGATTGAAAACATCAACAAGGAGCAGCAGAAGAAAGATTGCGACTATGGTCGAGTCCTGTTCTACCGCTGTGCATTCGACTTCCTTCAGACGTGGTATATGGATCCCCTGCGCTACAACAATCTTCCAAAGAGCCTGCAGTATGAACTCATTGTACGCGAGAAAGGCGTGGATGACGAGTAGTCTGTGTGGCGTCTGCCCCTTCCGAACAGAGACACAATCATCATGAACTACAGAAAGGCATACGGGATTGCGACTCCGGTGAGCGCGCAGCCCCTTTCACAGAGTATGTACTATAGCACAACAAGCTCCCCCGCAGTGCAAGGGACTCCGTATGGCACGCCATATATGCAGCCGAGACGCTATCCCGATGTCCCTTCGGTTTCATCGACAATGCCCGCTACTCAGTCCTTCTATGCAAGTGCCACAAGTCAGGTGTACCCGCTACAGCCGCAGACATACCCCAGTCCGAGTCCGGCTCCATACCTCCCAGCCACTTCGATTGTGAATCCGCCGTCGCCCTATTGTCCTCCGTCTGTGGCGCAAGTGCGTTACCCTCCCGTGGCGCGTCCGGTCTCGCAACCAATGCCTCCGATCAGCCAGTACGAGTCTGGATATGGGTCGTTTTACCGAAATGGCTACTCTCAGTCGTACCCCTCTCCGTCTCCGAACGCTCCTGCTGAAACGGTCGCGTATCCCGCAGTGAATCCGGCATTGCCGGCCATGACTCCGACATTGCCGGCACCAACTCAATCATTGCCGAACATGACTCCGACATTGTCCACCATGACTCCATCATTACCGGCAGCAACTCCAACACTACCAACCCCTACACCAACACTATCAACATTGGCTCCAACATTATCAGCAGCAACTTCACTGCCAACCCTCACTCCGACATTACCGACCATGAACATGGCGATGGAGACGAAGACGGTCACGGTGCAGCCAGTGAACCCCGCTCTCTTTTCGCCCAACGTAGTGTCCCCGGACGACTTGAGGAGGCACATTCTCGATCAGTTTGATCTGGACCTGATTCCGGACTACCCTGATTTGAACTTTGGAAAGACGGACGATGTGTACAGTAAGCCCGCGACGGCTGTGTGTTGTGTTTGTGGAAAACACCCGAAAAGACCATTATTCCTTTCTTCTCTTCTTCGTCACCGTATTCACCAGCTTCTCCATTCCCTTCGTTTTCACGAAGAGCGGGCTCGTGACATCAATGCTGTAATCCGAATTGCTCACCAGACCCTTGAAACGGTCATCTTCCGTGTTAATCTAATCATCACAGCGATCGCCCAACCCGCACTTCAAAATCGTCCTTCACCGCTTCCTCGCCTCTCTTCTTGCTCTTCTTCAGCGACTTCTTAATCTCGTTCATATCGTAGTTGTGCTTCAGCTCGTTGCCCTAACCCTCACTCCCGCACTCCACTCTCACCTCGTCGATCATCAACAACTCCAGCTCCTCTCTCTTCTTCTTCTCCTCCTCCGTCTCTCCCTTCTCCTTCCTGCCCTTCTTGCCCTTCCTGCCCTTCTTCTCTCTCTTGCCGTTCTCGTCCAAGTCGGCGAACAATCCCTCCTCTTCCTTCCCGTCGTCCACCAGACTACGTCTCACGCCACGCGCGCTCTCCTACGTCTTCTTGTTCTTCTCCTTCATCTTCAGCTTGTACTGCTCGTACACGTTCAGCGACTCGCGCTCCTTCTCCTCCTCCTTCTCCTTCAGCGCCTTGTTCAGGTTCTTCTTCAGTCCGGGAATGAACGTGATGTCCGCGTCGCCTTCCTCCTCCTTCTCGCTCTCCTCCTCCTCCTTCTCCACGTTCTTCAGCAGCGAGGAGTACTTCGCGCGCACCGCCTCTTCCTACCCTTCAGCACCACGCGTCGCCCGTACGTCGTCGCTCTCTTCGTCGCTCGACGCGATGTACGCGCTGTAGTCGATCTCGCCCTTCTCGTTCTTCTTGTTGCTGCGCCCGCGGATCAGCTCCTGCTCGCGCTTCTGGTCCTCCTGGTCCCAGCTCAGCTCCACGCGGCTGTGGCTGTTCACGCTGTTGTATGTCGTCACGCTCGGCGCGTAGTTCTCGGGGACGAAGGTCGCCTTGTCCTTGATGGTGGAGGCGTCGAACACCATGTCGTCAGGGATGAAGCGAAGGTCCAGAATGCTGCCCGTACGCTACGCGTCACCTCGCCGCTCTACACACACCATGAACTCCGTGCCGTCCGTCAGCTCGTAGATGGAGTTGGCCGTGTACTGGTTGTCGCAGTCCACCACCGCGAAGTAGTACCGCAGACGCTCCTTCTCGTACTTGCGCAGGCCTACGAGTGACTGCGCGCCCCGACGCCGACGGTCGTCCTCCTGCTTCTTGTTCTCCTCCTCGTTCTCGTCGTCCACGAACTTCTCGTCCTCCATCACGATGTGGCCCTCCGGACCGTACTTCTCCTCGTTCGCCAGACGCGACTTGCCGAACTCCGAGGGGTAGATGGTCACGGAGTACACCGAGCCGCCCTGCGCGAAGGACTTGAACACGGAGAGCAGGTCGGTTGCCTAGGCATGAGTGGAGGGAGAAATAGAGACGGTGATAATGTCCCAGTTCAGATTCACGCAGGCCAAGCGATGGGTGGCTTCTCCGTCTTCGATCTACGGGTAAAGGAAGGGAGGGAGACCGACCACTTCCTCCGGCTGCTCTTCGACCTCCGGCTCGGCAGCAATCAGCTTCTCATCCTCTTCATCAGAGGAACTGCTCATCACGTCGTTCCACTCACCACGGGCCAGTTGCTAGACATGATTCTCACCGGTTGGAGCCAACGCGGAGCGCTTCCAGATCCATATCCTCCTCTGAGGACGATTCCTTCGCCTTCTCCTCCTCTACGCTGTAAGTCACCAACGGCACGCGTTTACTCTTTCCCTTCTTCTTGTCCTTCTTGAAACGACTATCTACCTTGATATGTTGCTTCTTTGATTTTATCGATGCAAAGCGCTACGAGTGATGACGAAAGCGCGCACAATAGCGTACGGGGTCCTTCGCATACTCGGCAAAGCGCTCGTCCTTCTCCAGAGCCTCATGAACAATATCCTTATTCGACTTTGAACCGTTCTTGATCGGTTTCGGCATCTTTCGCAGGTTTGCTCTTTCAATACTGCTCTCCAACGAAAGGGCGTTTCATTCAAGAGGGAACGAAATGCGTCCGTGTGTTTGTCTATGAGCGGAGATGGCAACGGAGTGGCAGTAAGAGGGAGTTGCTGAGTCCATGTTCCATGTCCGCTTCCTTCTCCTTTTCCGGTTGGATTTCAAGGAGCCGTGACGAGTACATCACTGCTTCAAAACTGGCAACGGCATTCGCTGTGTGGGTGGCGATTTCAGAGGGAGGAAGATGCGAGCGAAGGCAAGAATCATGACGTGGTGAAGAATTGAGAGTGAGCGAAGATTTTCAATACGCTGGATTTCTTCGTGCTGAAATGAGCGAAGCAACTTGACAGCGTCACGATTCATCTAAAGATAATATCAGAAGATAATGAAAAAAGGAACTGTCGTATTGTTACTGCTCTTTCTTCGGTTTCTATCTGCTGACCCCGTGTATGGTAGTGATTCCGCCTTGGTGTGAGTCTAGGCTGTGTAGACAACGAGGTGGTGTGCTCCACGATGATAGGCGAAATCACCAACACCCAGTGCACTCGCTACTTCCGCTTGTGCGAGTATGGGGAGTGGGGAGAGCCCCAAGAAGTCGCTCCCGGCACCTACTGCTACCGCGGCGTTCAGGTGCTCTCCTCCATCTGCAACCAGCGTGGCGGAGGTCAGTGCTCCTTCACCGGGATTCGTTGTGTGGACGGCGACGAGAACGAGATCACGAGCCAGTGCACCAACTACTACCAGACGTGCAACAACAACGTCACGAGCAACGTGATTGGCACGGCGGGTTTGGGTGGAGAAGGGATATGACGCATAGACGGGGAGAGCTGCTATCACAACGCCATCATCCAGTCCACAGAGTGTCCTTCGGAAGCCTGCACCTTCACGGGTCCTCAGTGCGTGACGAACCAGGGCCAAGTCGTTCAGGACGCCTACACCAACTACTACATCACCTGCGACAACGGCGTGCCCTCCTACCCCTTCCCTGTTGGTCCTGGCATCCAGTGCTACAACGGACACGGAGTCGAGGACTCGGGGCGAGCGCCGCCTGAAGGCGACGGCAGCTGCTCCTTCTCGGGGATTCGGTGCGTGTCGCCGTCGGGGATCTTCACGGACGGCGTGTGCGTGGAGCAGTACAAGCGATGTGTGGACTACGAGCTGTCGTCCGTGCTGACGGTGAACCAGGGCTACATCTGCAACAGCGGTCAGATCCGCGCCTGCAACAACTGCAACTGCTTCGCTCCGATCCACCGCTGCAGCTTCGTCGGGATCCAGTGCGTGACCGAGTTCAACTACGTCACGACGGAGTTCGCTACGGACTATTATATCGAGTGTGTGAATGGCTACTCGACGATTCCCGCGAAGCCGCCAAACAACTACAAGTGCAAGGACAAGGGCTTTGTGTTGGCGACGTCGTGCGATTACATTCTGCCGAACACGCTGTGTTCTTTCTGCAACAAGATTTGCGTGAACGAGGACGGGACGCGAAACGACTACTCCTGCACCAGCCAGTACGCGACGTGCAACGACACCTTGGTGAGTGTTACTCCTGTTCCTGCTGGGTATCACTGCTTGAAGGGAGAGTTGGTCTTGTCTGAGTTTTGTGAAGTGACGCCGACTCCGACGCCGACTCCTACTCCTACTCCGACCCCTACTCCGACCCCTACTCCGACCCCTACTCCTACACCAACTCCAACTCCGACGCCGACCCCTACACCAACTCCAGTTACTCCTACTCCCACGCCCACGCCTACGCCCACTCCCACACCCACACCGACCCCCACGCCTACTCCCACACCCACACCGACCCCCACGCCCACGCCAACTACATCTCCAACACTCCCTCCTTGTCCCACAACGGAAGTCCCAACAACCATTCCTCCCTGCCCTCCCACAGACGCTCCCGAGCCAACCCCCTGTCCTGACTGTCCTCCAGGAGCCACGGGCGCGACGGGCGCTGAAGGACCGAGAGGTCCCACGGGAGCGCCTGGACTGCCGGGAGCCACGGGTCCCATGGGTGCTCCGGGTGACGTGGGTATGATGGGTGTGACGGGACCGCGAGGAAGAGACGGCGTGGATGGCGCGCCTGGACCGTCGGGCGCGCCGGGTCCGCAAGGCGAGATGGGTCCGACGGGTCTGCCTGGTGTCACGGGTCCGCAGGGCGTGCAGGGCATTCAGGGCGAGCCGGGCATCACCGGTCCTCAAGGCCCACAGGGTCCGCAGGGCGTGCAAGGTCCCGCTGGAGCCGCTGGACCTGTCGGCGCAGAGGGCCCGTCAGGCGAGCCCGGTCCGTCAGGTCCTCCTGGTCCTCAGGGCGAACAAGGTCCTTCCGGCGCGCCAGGTCCGTCGGGAGAACCTGGTCCCACGGGCATTCCGGGCGAGACGGGCGCTACGGGAGAAGCAGGCGCCACGGGTCCGACGGGTCTTCCCGGAGAAGCGGGAGCTACGGGCGCGACAGGCGAGAAGGGTGTGACGGGCGCGACGGGCGCGACGGGCGCAACACCGAGTATGGAGCCGGAGGAGCGCCTTCTGCAGTCTTCGCAGTTCGTGACGAGCAACAACATCAACGTGTCGATCCTCGACGACGCTGTGTACGTGGTCTTCCCGGGCGACATGGAGTCGCAGCTGGACAGGTGCACCATCGATTCGTAGACCCGTGGAGATGTGCTGACGCGTAGCATCAACATCCAAATCGCGACGGAGGAGAGCGTGAAGAGTAAGGAGGAGTACCCTTTTGTGTCTGTGAGCTGTGAAGACGGTTGCCCCACCCAGGTGTCGCTGGCGACGATCCGTACGCGTGCGAGAAGGGTCTGACGAATAGCGCTGCCAACAGAGCCCTACTGTCTGAACGCAGTGCTGCTCTGGAAGTGCGAGTCTCCGGTGGAAGAGCGAATGGTGACGATGCGATGGGTGTGCTTGGACAACATAGCGTGAACTGTTTGTTGAGGAAACACGACACACGCACGACACCATGGAGTACTTCTTCTCCCAAACTAAAGGCACAACACTCTCCAATCGCTCCTTCAACACCTCAGGTGGCAGGATAAACACTTTGTTCGTCAGCTGGATCTTCTTGTTGATCCCGATGTAGTCCTCCTTGTTGATGATCTTCGTCTCCGTGATCCGCTTGTACACGAGGTCCGAGAACCGCGCCACCCACATGTAGTACGGCTCCTTGAACAGCGGAGGGAACACCTCGACGAGCGCGCTGCCCGGCAGCATGAAGATACTCGTCGTGAGGCCGGCGCCGTGCACCGTGAAGAGAATGTCGATGGAGAACATCGAGATCACCTGCTCCGCGAAGGACATCTTCTGGTTGACCTGGACTGTCAGAACCGTCTACGCCTCACACTCCACAGCCACTCGCACATCCGTGATGTTTCTCAACACCACGTTCACCTCCTCCTGGTTCTTGATTCCGCGGTCCTTCGTGGCGCGGTCCACGTACAGCAGGTGGAGTTTTGCCGGAGCGTTCAGAGGGAGTGGAGGCCGATATCTCTTGTAGGCGAGCATTCGGATCTGGTACGCCTCCTTCTTGTCGATGAAGCACTTGATCATGTCGGTGATGATCGGGACGATAATCTGGACTTATTATGGAATTCCAAGAATACTCCTTGTTTTGCGCACACGACGGACCCCGCCTTCTTGTACTCCTCCAGCTCGAAGAACCGCGGCATCTTGTCCACTCCGTTCAAATCGCTCTTGAACGAGTCGAGCAAGAGATCGAGGTACGCGCGGCCAAAGCGGTAGTGTCCCTTGAAGTCGTGCGTGTGGTGGTTGATCCAGTCGATGTCGGGGAAGGAGACCACGGTGTTCATCTACGGATGAGAGGACAGCGACGCAGCGACGGGCGGGAGGACGGTGCTGAAGAGAATGTAGCGGATGAACTGGATGGAGGCTTCGGAGTGGTGGTACATGTTGTTCCACCCCCTGTTTATCATCACGTACATGTCGTCCAAAAGAGGGGGTGACGTGGGGACGGGGCCAAGGTGGGGAATGACGCGCAGGAAGTGTCGGTAGTTCGACCGGTCGTGGGGAATGGCGAAGCCGTACACAGTTCGATTCAGCTGTTGGAAGTGCGTTTCGTTCTGCGTGTACACGTGGAGGAGATTCGTGTTGTTCTCCAGACACACGTTCTCTGCGTAGAACCAGTTCAGAGTGACCTTCATGAATTCGCTGGAGTTGCTCCTCTGTCTATGTATGAGGGATGGAGGGAGCAGCGACCTCCTCTTCAGCATGTAGTTGTCCCATGTGACGAGGGGTCTGGAAGTGATGCTCAATCCACAGTACTCACTTCTTGCTCAGTGTCATGAAGGAGCGTTTGAGGACCTTGGCCGTTGTAGCCGGGATCGGCTTACCGTAGGACTGGCAGAAGGTCGATCCGTAGGAATAGTTAACGTAGTTGTACGGCAAGTTGTCGTAGTAGTGCAAACGAATAACGGACGCGTTTCGGAGGATCTCGTCGGTGCTGACATAGGGGTAGACTTCAGGCTTCTTTTCCTCCTTTCCGTCCACAGCCGCACTCCTATCTGTATTGAATAGAGATGAAGAGCGCTCCTTCACGGGGGGATTGACGGAGGGTTTATCCTCACTATTGTGATGTACTATGCATTATAAGAGCATCGTAATCGAACGGGAAGAGACGAGAATTGTGTTGTTCCATGAGTAGTAGACTGAATAGTCTCTTTCTATTTGTTATTCGCTTGCAATCACCGTGTACGAAACATTGGAGTCTTCTCGTTGACGGCGGAGGAGGAGTGACGAATCAGACACAGACCACAAGAAATGAAGATGGTCACTACCACCTTTAGGAAGAGTCCGCTCTCTTTGGCACGTTTCATCTGATCCATTGCAAAGAGATGAGGGCGATGCGGCATCCCCGCATTCCCCGGACTGCGGAAAGGGGAATAGGAGGGATCCCAACTCGCGCCATCTCTGCTAATTGAGCCCTCTAACACTCGTTCTATCTTATAGGGGTGCTCACAGCCTTATTATATATTGTTGGCTCGGGCAGAATGAAGGGGAAAGAGCTAAGCTGGCGGAATCGGACTACACGTGGAGATACAGAGACTAGAGATGGGGACATAGATGTAAAGGATGAAGACATTCAGTTTCAACTGTCTATATTACTGGCTACGGAGGATGCATTGAGGGAGAAGGAGAGACTAATCGAAGTGCACGGTGACGTGATACTGGAACAACGTCCACGATACATTGGAGTGGATCTGAAGAAGAAGAAGCTGGAGGTGTTGTTTGCTGATTTGAAAGAAATGGAGTACCATCAGATATTGGATTTGAGCGAGGACGGAGATCGTTGGGAGGGAGATTTAATGAAAGAAAAACCATATGGCTGGGGCGTGGTGTATGACAAGGACAATCACAAGGTATATGAGGGATTCAGACTTGGGGAAATAAACATATGCTATGGAACGACATATTACTCTGACATTGAAAAGAAAGAATATGAGGGTGAGTGGTTTAATGGGAAGCGGTGTGGACGAGGCACTCAATATGATCGAAATGGTGCTGTGGTATATAAGGGGAAGTGGTTAAATGATGAACATATAGATACGAGAGTCGAGTTAACCCGAGATATTAAGGTGTTTCATAACCAAGTTGAAGAGCTAGTTGTGCATGATTATTACTGTGCATACGACTGGTGGAAGGAAGTGAACTTGAGCTTGATGCCCTGCCTCAAGTCCTTTACGGTGGGTAACGAGTGTTTTCAGCAAGTGGAGGGGCTGAAGATGATTGGAATGAGCAAGTTGGAGAGTGTGGTGATTGGGGATAGCTGCTTCTCGGAGGGAAGGAGGTGTCATTTGTCCTCATATGGTGAGTTCGTTTTGAAGAACTGCCCCAAGTTGAAGACGTTGAAGATCGGGTGTGACTCCTTCACTGTCTTCACGGTGTGTGAGATTGAGAATGTGGACGCGTTGGAAACGATTGAGATCGGGAGGATGGATGCGCGGGAAACGATGGACTTCAGGAGGATGGAAAGAGACGTCATCTGTTTCAGCAACGCTTCACTGGAGTTGAAGGGTTTGGTTGCTACCAACGAGTCACGGCTAGACATGCCTTCGCTCAAATCGCTGCTATTTGGTGATAAGGCGTTTCTCAAGTGCCACCAGGCGCTGTTTGAGAGTAGTTTCTTCTCTCCTGACTCACTGCAAAGACTTGCGTGCATTGGAGTCCTTTCAGATGGGCGCATCTGCGTTTAACTGTAGTTCCTTAAGAATGAAGAGTGCTCGACGCGCGGGTGTGATGAGGAATAGAGCTGCCTGCTCTCAAGTCCCTCGTGTTTCCATACGATTCTTTTGAATACTGCCGCTGTGTGGTATTTGAAAGTGACTTCACCGGACTCGGCTCATTGAATAGACCTGCACGCACTGGAGTCCATCGAGATGGGCTCTTCTGCATTGCGCTTCAACGACGGTAATTCAAGCATATTGGTCATGCGCCGTCTGCCCCTGGTGTCGCGTTCATGGATAGACCTGCCCAAGCTCAAGTCGATCACCACCGTGTCGGGAAGTGACTCTTTCCGGTATCCTCGCCACATGGTTTTCGAGAGTGACTGTGTGGGACCGACGTGACGACTAGACATGCCCCGTCTCACGAAAGTGGATCTTCCGTACGGGTTCATGAACTACTACAAGGAGGACATCACAATCAGGAAGAGTACGTACGTCGCTGCTCTCTCACAAGCAGGTATCGGCGCTCTCGCGAGACACCCGTTTTTACCCAAGCGTAACCCACGGGCGAATATCCATTCGTTGAAAGACTATACCTCTCTGAGCACCGCGGTGAATACATTCATCACGAGCGACGTGTCCATGAATCATTCTTCCTTGACTGCACTGAATTTGTCCCGATTCCCGAACCTGACATGTATACAAATTGGAGACAATTGCTTCAAATACGTGGGCGAAGTGAAGATTATTGGACTAAAGAAACTGACGAGTGTGGTAATCGGGAAGAACTCTTTCAACCAGTATAAGAAGGAAGAGCCTCAGAACCGTCATTTCTACTTGAAGGACTGTCCAGCGCTGACGACTTTGAAGATTGGCATGTGGTCGTTCCATGACTACGATGTGTGCGAGATCGAGCACGTGGACGCACTGGAGTCGATTACAATCGGTAATGTAAATAAGAAGAGTACGAATTTCAACCACGCGTCATTGGAGCTATCTAGTACTGTAACGGACGCGTGCATTATGGGATAGACATGCCGTCAATGAAGAAGATCATTATTGGTCAACAGTCATTTGAGAAAGCGGATACAGCGTTATTTGCTGGTAGTGTCTTCTTCCTTAAGTCATTGAGTAGAAATGCCCGAACTGGAGACCATTGAGCTCGGCTCTGGTTCATTCTGGTACATTTGCGACATCGATTGCGTGCATCATAGTCACCGTTTGGTTGTGATGGCGAAGTGATTGATAGATCTGCCTAAAGCCAGGTTTATCGATCACAACCGTTTTGATCTGTAATCCTCTTCCCTCCCATTTTGAGATTATTCTGATCGAGCAGAGAGTGGTTTTTATATACGCCTAATATATCTTTCCATTTAGTGCCGTTGCGGCTTGAAGGTTTCCTGGTATTTGCTGTCTAGTCATTTTCTTACGTATAGATACTGCTTCTTTGCTCTGATATTCCATATATAAGGAGGGTTGATCCTTTGTTTGTTAGTACTATCAGAATCACTCCGCGTGACAAAAAAACGGTAGGGATGAGTAGCCCTGTAGTTCCTCTACCATCCTTTCCACGACGCAGCCATGGAGAGGAGAAGTCAAAACGGAGAAACCCCTCGAAAGGAACCACAAATCTTGTTATTCAGCAAGCCAAGATTATTGTTCTGTGTGCAAATGTGAATGCTATCATGTGGAAATGCTGTCCATTGACAGACTTGGCTCCTTGAGGTGATTGAGGAGTGTATCCTCTGGAGGCCATTATCGATCTGTCTGCCCCATGCTATCCTTCCACGGAGTGGAGGGCATCTCAATGGGGCTTGTCTTCAATACATAGGGTGCGTTGAAGAGATAATCGTGCCTCGTGCACTCTAGCAGACCTTTATGAACTGATATTCATTATTATTACCGTTTCCTACCAATACAATGTGTATTCCTGGTATGAATTGATAAGTCTATCTATGAGACGTAATGTCCCTGCACGCGTCTCGACAGGTGGCAGCAGGTCGCCTCGATCTTCTGGTGAAGATAAAAGTCGCGTGAGACCGAAGGGTTGCCACCGCACTCCTTGCACCCGCACTCGAACAGCCTGTAGACCTCCATGTTGTCTCGCTCGTGAGCCTCGGTGCAGCAGCGCGGACAGAAGACCTTGTGAGGGACCATTCCCCACACTTCGGGCAGCAGACGATGCGCTGAATCCCATCGCAGATGCAGCTGCATGCGAAGAGCGTCCGTCTCATGGCTGGTAGAGTCATCTCCTCGATTCCCGTCGCCTTTGAGATGCAGTGAAGAATGCGCTTGGCTTGGTTCTCAGACACCCCCGTGTAGAGAAGACTCAAGCACTGCGCAATGTACTTTGTCTTTGTGTTCACCTCTGAGTATTCAGTTACTCAAACACGATGGTCTTGAATATTTCAGGCATCTCTTCAGCGTAATTGATGTAGATGACTAAGACTGGAAAGATCTTACATCAGTGCGTGTTGCAACAATATCGAACACCAACAGCGCCTTCCTCATCTCATCGCTCAGTGGAATGTTGATGTTCAGTTGCTCCACCGCGTTAGCGTCTCTCTACTGCCTCGACGATGGCCTTTAGCGACGCGACTCCGTCTCAGTTCTTTATCGACGCCAGATGCTTGCTCACCGCTGCTGCCGCTTTCTCCCAGCCGAATTCTTCGTAAATGTCCTTCGCGTTGACCGACAGGAGGTTGTGATGAAATCCGAGTGAGTCCGCTTCCTCGCACATCTTAAGGATCTCGTCTTCCTCGAGACCGACCATGTCGTTCACAAACTTCGAAGCGAAGAAATCCGCGATGATTCAGGCGGGACGTACAATCCCAACACGCGACAGATCCTTAACTCTAACCCTTCTATTCATACTCTTGTTTCTATCACACACCGTACTATTTCACCGCAATCACGACCCTCCATTGCACAACGCCCCCAAGTATTGCAATCTTCGCTTCCCCAAAACGAGCCTTTTCTGCCACTTGATCGGGTTTTCTCACCCCATTCTCGACAGGTTTGAGGAAAAGATCCTTTGTGAGATTGTCTACTATGCCCGAGACTGTTGAGTACGCTCCTGATTGCGAGAACGTTGAGGATTCCAAGTTGAAGCTCCCCGAGAAGGCGATCGCCACTGTGGAGACGAAGACCGGTGAGGAGGATGAGGAGGTCGTGTTCCACGAGTATGCTGTGTCCTTCTTTCGGTAATCCGTGCGTAGGCGTTCCAGATTGTTCCTTTTCTTCGAGGAAGACAAATACGGTGATGAGGTGCGCAAGAACATTTGGAAGGAGAGAGGTACTGGAGAAGTGCGCATCCTGAAGCACAAGACGGAGAAGACGGAGAGAATCGTCATGCGTCAGGAGAAGACCCTTAAGCTGATTCTGAACCACGTCATCCACCCTATGACCGTTCTTGTTGGCGTGGACGGAGTGTGTGATGTGTAGAAGGAGAACACGGGAAGCGATCGTTCTTGGTGCTTCTTCTGCGAGGACTTCGCTGATGGCGAAGTAAAGAAGGGCTTCTACGCCATTCGTTTCAGAGATCATGAGTGCGCCATGAAGTTCAAGAAGGCGTTCAACGAGGCTCGCACGAACAATGCTGAGTACGCTTTCGCGCGTTTTCGTCATGCTTAGGCTGTTCCATATCAAGGTGGATATGGAGACTGGCGAACTGCTCTCCAAGCCCGCCGAGCCCGCTGCTGAGGCTGCCGCTGAGCCTAAGGCTGAGTCTGAGACCAAGGAGTAATGTGTTTCTCTTTATTCGTTGTTTGTTCTCCATTCTCCTCTTTCCGAGGAGGGCACCACGGCGAGAGAAGCGATTTGTGAGCCGTCGCTAATCCCCATTTCTATAAACCGAAGACCCTATTATTTTGGGACCATGATGGATACTCAATAGCAATTGTTATCTACTCCATTAATAATGTAAGTACTGTGCTCATTCTGCCTTCCACTCTCACCGACGACGCATTATTGCATCATTGAGGAGGAATTCTTACGCCATGTAGATAATGCCTCGTGACAAAGATATTGACGATTTCGATGACGACGAAGAGGAGGAGGACGAGGAGGTGGAAGAGGTAGAGGAAGACGAGGACGAGGAGGAGGAAGAGGAGGAAGAGCCCGAAGATGACCTTGAGGAGGTGGATATCGATGAAATGGGCGTGCACAACGAGTCGGAGGAAGAGGAGGACGAGCGCGAGGACGTCTGGAAGAATGGTCCTCATCCCGTGGACCAGGAGGTGGATCCCGAGAAGAACTACATCCACTCGTACTCGAAGGAAGGCGTGGGCCGTTTCATGAAGA
>ERZ1106923.105-NODE-105-length-36732-cov-16.720152_pt1 | contig 36732 bp, 44 predicted proteins | sample MGYA00403657_ERZ1106923 | MGnify/ENA primary metagenome ERZ1106923 (study PRJEB35170, sample SAMEA104062425) | human gut metagenome | biome: human gut; feature: human-associated habitat; material: faeces | place: Denmark | collected 2012-06-19 ...
CGTAGAATTGGCGGTAAAATAGAGATGGTGGATGGAGTGTTGTGGAGTGATGTGGAGTGATGTGCGGTGTTGTGTGGGTGATGTGGATGTGTTGGGGTGTGGGTGGGAGGGAGGGTGGTGGATGTGATTCCTTTTTCTTGTTTTAGAATGTCTATGTGATTGGCTGTTATGATATTGCGATTGCGGATAGTATTGACTGAAATGCTCTGTTGATTGTCGTTATCATCAGTGTCCCGTTCATTATATCCAATGTCATTACCGTTCATCTGGCATTTCAATACCAGTAATCACTCTCTCATTTCTCTCCTTTCTGAGTGTATTGGCATTCTCGTGGTCTCTTTCACCGAGTAACCTCTTCTCTCTATAACCCTCTCACCCACATTACAAAGAACACTGAACATCCAGTATTGCCATAGTCTCAAATTTGTGGGCTCCCAAATCCCTTCTTCTCAAAAAAGAAGTATCATAGTATTCTAAGATGAGAGCTGGCTTGGAACACTTTATCCGTGACAATCTGAACGCGTTCAGCTTCAACATGCTTGTTATCTTCATGTTCGATGTGCTGACTTTCCTTGTTCTGTTCATTCTCGTGCTGCCTCTCCCTGAGATGTTTAGACAGGGTTACGCTAACGTATACTTGTTTTTCCCTTTTGAAGTGTAGTACGTGAGTAAGTGCACCGTGGGGTATTTGTTCTTCATGATGTTCTGTATGTACAATATGCTTTGTATGATCGTCGATCGCGCATGAGTTGTAGCTACTCTGTTCAAGCTGACTCGCAACATCAATGACTATCACTCTGCTGCTGGTGAGGTTGCACTCTATCATGGAATTGATGTCTAGTTGAAGAGAGTGGAGCCTCGTGCCTTCTACAAGCGTGTAGCCAAGAATCAGAGAGATGTTCTCCTTTGTGTTGTGGGTTGTGCGTTCTCCCTGTAAGCGTCCTCATCGTGCTGTGATCCTAGGCTTACTCTCTTCCTTTCTCTGCAGTTGAAGACGCCCACTCCTGAGGTTGCTGAGGAAAAGAAGACGATTCCTGTTGAGGACAAGAAGGAGAAGAGCGCTTCTGAGAAGAAGAACGATTAATGGGTGTGTGTTTGTTTCAGGAAACAGGGCAATGCCCCTCGATGAGTAGTTCGGCTGCCCTATTCATGTCGTTACCCGCTGCGATCAACGCTCGCTCGCACTCTATTCTGGAAAAGCCCATTCCCTACAACTAACATCCGAAGGGTGTCATAACCATCAAATCATCAACTGCACTGGGAGTAATAGTTGTCTGTGATCGGGGTTGATTTGGAGGGAAGCGGAAGAAGGGAGTGGAACTGTCTTCGCTGAAGCTGCGCACGCGACCCGTATCATCAAAAACAACTTCAATGATTGCCTATTCGTAACGAAATGACGTGAATAAGAACTGCAATGGATTTGGAGATGATTTGGGGTAACCGCAGAAGATGATGATACTTCTGGTATGAACAGAGAAGCCCGTATCCAATGCCGCAACCAATGATGGACTCCAGTACACCGACAAACCCACAAGTGAGAGCGAGCGCAATGGAAAGGAACAGGAGAATAGCCTTCTCACTAACACTTATGGATTTGTACACGACTATCGATGCGTTCTTTATCGAGGGAACGATCTCTAGACGTCAGGGTAACGAAATGGAGAGACTCCAATACACAACCAGAAGCGCGCAAATGAGACTGATGCACCCATATCCAGGATCATAAATCCATAATTGAATGAAGTGAATGAGGAGAATGCACACAGAAGAAGAGAAGAGGAAGGTGAGATAGATGTAGCTTCCCAACAGGAATTCAAGAGTGCGAAAATAGTAGAAACAGCATCCAACTACGAGATATGTGAAGACACTACAGATAATGGAAAACAGATGTGCTCTACCTGTCATATATAAAGAGACGGCAGAAATATTGGGCAAGTTTCTGAGAAGGGTTGTACGAACCGCCTATTGTTGATGGAGACATGTACTGTCACTTCCCAGAGATAGCACGGCCATCAGTGTCACAATATAGAACACAAATAGCGTAATCGGGCAATGCTCTGATGGGTAAGGAATCACACTCACTCCTACTTAGAGAAGGATTATGGGTCATATAGGGGCTAATGAATGGCGGTTTTGCAATTCTGGGAGGACTCTTCTGATTGACAAGCCAGTGTGAGGAAGATGAACTCTGGATTACCATATGTGTCATTTCATATGTGCAGTGGTGCATTTGATGTCTTCACAGCATCAACCCCGCTATCGCATTTGCAGCCGTCCTTTCATTTCATCTATCTTGTGCATTCATTTTGTGAATCGAAATCATGATTGGAGTCACGAATTGCGCTGGAGTCGTTCTTCTCCTGTTTGTGGGTTGAATGTGTGCAGCATCATGTCGCATCGTTCGGTAACACACTACTTGACCATCACTGACCCCGCGCCCCCCAAGATTTTCATCGACGTCTCTCCAAGTCCTTCAATAAATCGTTGGCTTTTCCCAGGGCTCGTTGCTGCGATGTCAGACAAGTACATGGAGATGACGCTGGAGGAATACCTCACTCAGAAAGCGGAGACGGTGAAAGAGGTCCGCGATGCTCAAGGATTGTAATGATCTAGGCCATCATTTCTCACTGCAATGACATGTGCGAAATGATTATGGGAAAGTTTGAAGAGGAGAAGAAGAAAGAGCTGGGCAGTATGGAAGCGGAATCCTCGGGTGCCAGTAATGCGCATATGATGTGAATAATTGGATAGAAACGTCTATTCTTGCAGTGTTCACATGTATCAAGGGGCCGTATCTCGGTCGCGAATTCACCATCAAGCCGAAATCTGTATTCGTGTTCGAGTTGTTGCCATTACATATAGAAAGTGTATCCTATCATTGGTCGTTCGGAGCGTGACGACCTTATCGCCTCCGGAATTTGCTTGAAGGATGATATGGAGGTGTCGTCGTTTCATGGGAAGGTGAGCAGAAGCGCGCGGTCGTCACTCCTAGTTCTTTCTCCGCGGCGGCCAGCTGAAATACAAAGATTTGAATAGTACGAACCACAGTTTTGTGAACGGGTATGACATGGGATGAGTTGTTTGAGGAGTAGAGAGCAGGCGGACGGAGATATCACATTGAAGATGGGAGACGTGCTGCAGGTGGGTCGGACGGAGCTAAAATTGTCTATTCACAAAGTGTAACTTGTTCCTTGCCGTCTTTGTTGCATTCGTGCTGTTGATGTCTCCCAAGGAAACGAGCGTGGTTCTGTTTGAAGCACTGACAAGTATGCTTGCAATGAATTCAAAATGGAGGAAAACATACTTCAATTGCAAATTGGTCTCCAAAGTGACTCTAAATGAAATTCTGTGTACTAGCATACTCGATGCTGCACGATATTGCGTCTTTCCCTCCCTCCCTCACTTCCACAATTGTGTCTCCTCAATCTCATTCTTGTATTGGAGCTGCCTATTTCTGCTCTGTGAGGACATCTGTGTTGGATTCTTTGTTCGTCGCATTTCTGGATTGGAGGATTAATAAATGCCGAAATGATCCTTATGAACCGAATTATATAGGAATGGTATACTGCCCTGGGGCTCATTTGACACTCCATGTACGTATTATTGCAATCAATATCATCTGGAAGATTAGTAATAATCAAGTGCTGAGTATTCAAATTGTAAGCGCTTTATTCCTGTCCTGTGGAACAAGCGAATCTAACGCTAGCGTAGAGAAATGGCCGCTGATAACGATACTACTAGCTCATCGAGCTCTGATTCTGAAGCCCCTAAGAATCCTATTCCCGCTTCTACGAAGAACATAAACACATCCTCTGATAGTGATTCGGACAGCAGTGTTCCTCCTGCTCCTAAGAAGCTCCCTCTCTCTTCTTCTTCGTCCGAATCTGAAGAGGAAAAGAAGCCCGAACCGAAGAAGGCGGAATCCTCTTCCTCGGAGTCGGAATCGGAGGAGAAGAAGCCCGAGCCCAAAAAGGCTGAAACTTCTTCTTCTTCGGAGTCCGAAGAGGAGAAGAAACCTGCTAAGAAGGCTGAGACCTCCTCTTCTTCTGAGTCGGAGGAGAAGAAGCCCGAGCCCAAGAAGGAGTCGTCCTCGTCCTCTTCGGAGTCTGAGTCTGAGGAGGAGAAGAAGCCCGCCAAGAAGGCCGAGACTTCTTCCGATTCTTCTGACTCTGAATCGGACAAGAAGCCCGCTAAGAAGGAGTCTTCCTCGGATTCTTCGGATTCCGATTCTGAGTCGGATGAGAAGCCCAAGAAGAGCGCAAAGAAAGATAGTTCCTCCGACTCTTCCGATTCTGAAGCGGAGAAGAAGGTGGCGAAGAAGGCTGCGAAGAAGGCCGCCAAGAAGGCAAAGAAGTCTGAGTCTGAAGACACGGATTCCGATTCGGAGAGCGAGGAGAAGCCCAAGAAGTCCTCTAAGAAGGAGGAGTCTGACGAGGAGGAAGAGGAGGAGAAGCCGAAGAAGTCGATCTTCCAGGGGTAGATGATGGTGTGAATCGTGACCGTGTAGTTGGTTGGAGCAGCGCAAGCAGAAGAAGCGCGAGAGCGACAACGTGGAGTTCTCCAAGAACCTGATCAAGCAGTGGGAGTACAAGAGAACGGGCAGTCTTGCCAAGAAGGTTTGCTACGAGGGTATGTTGCCGTACACTCGTATTGCTGTGAGTGCTGTGACGAGTGGTTGAGGAATAGAGTTGGAGAGTGATGATCGGAATGGAGACGCGCATCACCTCGAAGCAGTACAAGGTGAGCGTGAAGAAGGGTAAGGAGCTCCGCGAGAAGTTTGAGAAGGTTGGAACTCCGCAGCGTGGTGATGATTAGAATCCCGATGCGCCTTGCGAGGGTAACGAGAAGTCGATCCTGAAGATTCCTCAGGCCGTGAAGGACGTGTATCCCCAGGAGCCCGACTTCCACCGCGGCTCGTTCGAGAAGGACCTGCAGGAGGTTCTGGAGACGTTCGTCGCCTATCGTCCCGACATCGGCTACTTCGACGGTTTGAACTACGTGGCGGCCATGCTGCTGCAGTTCGAGGACGTGGAGTCCGTGTTCACCTCCACGGTGAACCTGTTCCTGCAGTACATCGTGGACGCGGTGGACCCGAAGAACAAGGACAAGTTCGCTGACTACTGCAGCACGTTCAAGAGCGTGCTGGAGGAGCAGCTCCCCGGCGTGGCAAGCTACTTCGAGGAGAAGGATGTGGACCCGACGGTGCTGTTGAAGGACTGGTGGGAGCTGTGAGTGTGCGTGACGATTAGGATGGGTTCATTGTTCACGCGCTGCGTCAACTACGAGAAGGCGAAGCGTATCTGGGATATCTTGCTGCTGGAGGGTCCCTTCGGCATCGTGAAGATCGCGCTGGGCATTCTGAAGCTCTTCGAGGGCAACGTGACGGAGCTGAAGGCGAAGGAGGTGTACGCGTTCCTGCAGCACCTGCCCGAGGACATGGACATCGACGAGCTGGCGAACAGCGTGGGGTGTGTGAGGGCTGTGTGAGTGGTAGATCAAGAGCATCACGATCGCCGTGGTGGACTGGAACTTCATGCTGGAGCAGGCGAAGGAGGGTCGCGAGGACGTCGAGGAGGAGGACGAGAAGCCCAAGAAGAAGGTCGTGTCGTCGGACTCGGAGGACGAGAAGCCCAAGAAGAAGGTGGAGTCTTCTGATTCGGAGGAGGAGAAGCCTAAGAAGGTGGAGTCGTCCAGCTCTGAAGACGAGAAGCCCAAGAAGAAGGTGGAGTCGTCGTCGGATTCCAGCTCTGAGGACGAGAAGCCTGCGCCCAAGCCCGCTGCGAAGGAGTCCTCGTCGTCTGATTCCAGCTCTGAAGACGACAAGCCCGCGCCGAAGGCTGCCCCCAAGAAGGTGGAGTCTTCTTCGTCGGACTCTAGCTCTGAAGACGAGAAGCCTGCTCCCAAGGCGGCTCCTAAGAAGGTGGAGTCTTCGTCTGATTCCAGCTCGGAGGATGAGAAGCCCGCTCCTAAGGCGGCTCCTAAGAAGGTCGTTTCCTCCTCCTCTTCTTCCAGCTCTGAAGACGAGAAGCCTGCTCCCAAGGCCGCTCCCAAGAGAGTTGAAACTTCGTCGGACTCCAGCAGCGATTAATTCCGATTTTGTGCGCTGTCGTTATTTGCTTTGGTGTTTTCTGGAGTACACAACGTGCATAAGCATCTCACCGTTGGCATTCAGTCTTGAAGAGGGTTGAGACCCATTTCTGGAATCAGGACCGATATGCATGAGCAATACAGCGAATCGCCTGCATAGTCATTATTTGAGAGCAATCCCTGGTTCCCCACCTCTCACACACTGGATACCAACAAACAGACCCTTACAAAGCACGATTACCCACAATTACAGTCAGAAGGGCGAGAGGGATGAGAACCTTCAGCAAGCTGATCATGTTCCATCCGATCCAGAAGATCACGTACAGCGACGTGATCGCCACGATGCACGCGAAGAACACCAGCTTGCTGACTCGCTTCACCGCCGACTGGTTCTGCACCTCCGGTCCAACCATCTTCCATCCCATGCACAACAGCGGAATCAGCACGATCACCGCAATACTGAACGACAGAGGGAAGGCGAAGAACGGGTTCTTGTTCTCGGGTCTGAACACGTGCTCGATCTCCTTCAGCGGCTCCACGCTGTTCTCGCTCTCGTACAGCAGCGGCTTGCTGTAAATCGGGTACACGGGACTGGCAGGAATCGCCCCGAAATCGACGGCCGCGTGAGCGATGAGGACCTTCGCGGGCGCCGCCAGGAGACTGTCGCCGAAGAGGAGCGTGAGCGTGTAGTCGCCGGCGGCGTAGTCGAAGGGGATAGCGATGTCGCTTCTGGAGGGCGTGAAGGAGGCTTCCAGCACGTTCTAGTCGTCACTCGCCACACACAGCCCCACGTCGTGCTTCTTCAGCGCCACCGACACCTTCTTGCCATCAGCGCTCTCGATCACCAAAATCGCCGTCGCCGCAGCGAACTCCGCGTTGTCCAGCGTCGCGCGAACCATCACAGAATCCTTCGCCTTCAGCGCGATGTTCGCAGGCTCGCTCGCCACCGCCGTTTCCTTCTTGTTGACGATGATCGTCACCTTCGGGAGCGCGAAGCTCGCGGGCGCCAGCACCTCCACGTCCTCGTCGAACAGCGTCGCCTCCTCCTTCGACACCACCACGTGCAGCGTGTGGTAACCGGGCTTGTAGGCGCGGGCGATCACCGCCTGGCTGTTGCGCATCACCACGGGAAGCGTCTCGCTGCCTTCTCTGACTTCGACGACCACGCCGCTCACAGCGTTGTCCAGCACGTCCACCACGCTCAGCACCACCTCGTTCTGCTGGTACGCGCCGTACACGGAGACGAAGGGACCAGTGTGATCCTTGAGCGACGCCAGCACGCGCAGGAGAGTGAAGGCGTAGCAGGAGTGGTAGGTGTTGTGGTAGCGTGTGAAGAAGGATGAAACGCCCTGTGCGAGGGGACGCGGCATGTTGCGGTCGGAGGCCGCGGCGAGCGCCAGATCGGCGATGGCGAAGAAGGATTCCGCTTCGTCGTTCACGAAGTCGACCTTTTCGAGATCGGAGAGGAGATTCTGGGCAATGGTGGTGTACGACTTGAAAGCGGCTCTGTTCGCAGCGGTGAGCGAAGAGTAAATGTTGAAGAGAATCGTGACAGCCGCCGACTTCTCGGCGAGAGTGAGGTCCTTGCAGGAGAGCGAATTGCACTCGCTCACCTTCTTAAATACGGCAGCACCGAGCTAGGCATGAAATCCGTTGAGAGAGATGCACCTTGTTTGCGTCATACTTCACCTTGGGGAACTGAATGGCGTACAAAACGTCCTCCAAAGAAGAGACCGCCTCGATGACCTGATTCCTGCATCATGAAGCAATGCAATAAGATAGTACACGTTCTTTGGGACCGAAGGCTTGCACTTGTACTCCTTCAGCATACTGTAGGAGTAGTACGATTCCTCCATACTGTCGTTATTCACAGGAATGGCATCACACGTCTACACCGTCAGAAATACTCGTACTATCGCTCCTACCATCTTTGGAACGGCGACGTTCAATTGCTTTGCGAGCTCGACGGTGTAATAGAGGTCACAGATCTGTGAATACTGCTTGTCCTTCTTAATGAGAGTCTTGAAGTGCTCCATATCGCTCTTCTTTACGGGTTCAAAAGAGGAGCACGCCACAAGGGCAAGCACCAACAGAGAAACAACAGTAGAACTCTTCATAATGGGTTGTATTTGTTTCGCTGAGATACATGACCGTTTCCCCGCGGTTTTGGAGAGCAAAGAGATGGGTATGCCAATCTCCGTGATATTGCACTCTCGTCGTATACATGTACTGTTGATGACGATGGAGTCGTACTATCACTCACACTGGGAATCAGCGCTCTTTCAGGAAAGCAAATAGACTCTGATACTCCTTATCGCGAGGAGAGCACAATTCAACGCAGATTAGACACGCACACAATACTATGGCTGAGCGAGTCGAAGCGGAGTTGACGCATATCAAGGAGAAGAGAGAGGCGGGAGCTGCTGCAGTGGGTCCAGACCGGGAAAAGGACGTGAGTCGTAGATGCTTGCGAGGGACGCGTGCAGGACTCCGTTAGCAAGTACTACACAAACGTATATGACGTGCTATATCCTTTGTTGATGCATGTGTCAAGGGTTTGTGTCGTTAACGCTTACGGAGAAGAATTCCAGAGTGATCGACAGCGAAAACAGTTCTCTGTTGCAGCTGAATAAGCAGGTGAATGTAGCTCTCGTTTGTCGCGAAGTGTTTTGTCTAGAGTGAAGTGGAGGGATTCCAGGAGAGAGTCAACGCTGCGGAGAGGAAAATAGATTCATTTCAAGACAACGCGTCTGTGGGAAAAGCGAGCTCGGATGATGATTAGAGTCTCGACTATTTCGACAAGTGGTCGAAGAATATCAAGTCAAAGATGTACGAGGTGAGTCACATTATGGAGGAGATCTGCCAAATCGAGCAGGACGAAATGCGCGTGATTCCTTCCTCTGTTTCCTAGCAAACACGAGATACTATTACATATAATACAATCCTAGAACGGAACGGACTCCATCTGGTTTCCATTACTCCACCCGGACACATCACTGCCCACCGAGTTCCTCGTGAGCGTCATCGTCTTCGTGCTGGACGGTCTGCGGAACAGCAGTCCTCTCGAGGGTCGTCCCAGTCCCGTGCTTCCCTCACTCACCGAACTCATCCGCACAGGACTCCTGCCCTTCGTCTCCATCGACGGCTGCAGCGGCGAAAAGCCCATGGGCGTGGTCATCTCCCCGTGCAGAGGAGAGAACGGCGGCATCATGACCGGCTGCGGCGTGATCGACGCGCGTGACGAATACGCCGCCGGCATCACGAAGCCCTGGTGGACCTGGATCACGGCGCGAATCGCCTCGATGCACTCAAACGACACTTGCTTTTCTACGCATCACGCCGCCAACTCTCCGCCACCCGCGTGCAGCTGCTCCAGCAGACGGTACAGACAGTTCAGCTCCTCGTCCCACTTCTGACACAGCACGATCAGCTCCGCCACGCTCGGCATGTCGCGGCAAATCACACCCCACTGCGTCTCGTACGGCTCGGGCTTCACGCCCCTCTGCAGCCACGAGGGCATGGGAACGGGCTCCTTGACCGCTTGTCGCGACGCGTGCTTCTTCGCGTTCACATCGTCTCTCGGGGACGCGGATCGCACTGCTCCTCGTTTCGGGGCGATTTTGGTGTTTTGATGGGAGATGTGCAGACACGAGGAGTACAAGCCGAACACGAGACGCAGCGCCAGCACGAGGTTGCGGAGGAGAGACACCAGCGCGAGGAAGAAGAAGAGAAGAACGAACAACATGGCAACAGACAGAATCGGGTTCGTGGCGAAATTCGTCCTGATTTCGTACACGATCCACTCGATGAAGAAGAAGCAGTAGCGGATGAAGATCCAGAAGTTGTGCGAACTTCGTGCGACGAAACGGCTGATGGCGTGGAAGGAGAAGCGCATGTACAGAAGGAAGGTGGAGGCGCAATCGAGGAGGACGGTGCGAATGGGCGACGAGGGCTCAATAGTCGTCTTCCCAGAATCGACAATGTGGAGCATGTCATTGATGATGTCCAAACAGTGCTCATCCATCGATAATGAGCCGATGAGGTGATTCGCGCCGTTCACACCCTCGTTGCAGAAATCGCACACGTCGCACATCTCCGCGTTCCTTCCCGTGCGCCATTCCTCGATCCAAGAGGGACAGCAGCATGATCGACATACTCCCTTCAAGTACGTCACGCCGTGAAGCACGTCGCAGCGCTGAATGTACAGAAGCACCCAGTCTTGGAGCGAGAGCTGGAATGGGTTCTCCGCGGATTGGCTGGAAAAGACGGTGGAGAGGTTGTTATGGGTGATCGAGGAAGTGGAGACGGCGCCAGAGAGAAACAGGCTGCAAAAGGAGAGGAAGAGGCCCTTGAGATCGGAGAAGAACTGCTGAACGAGCTCGGGCAGGTGTGGCGCGATCAGCACCTTGTATATGGGGTAGAACGAGGGAATGCAGGAAAAGACGATCACTGGAAGAAGCAGTGAAACACCAAAGCGGAGAATGGAGAGAAGCACGCCCCAACTACGTCTAAAAAAGGAAAGGAAGGAAAACAAGGACCGTGGCGCAGGCCTACTCTTCTCTCCAAACGCATTCCCTCTCCGTTTGTCATTCTACGCATTAATTGGCAGTGCAGACTTCACATTCACTATAGAAGCGCTCGACTGTCTTCTGCGCGCGTGCTTCTTCCTCTGATTGTGATCCTCGTCCGTGTTCGACAGATCCACGCTGTCCACCGCTGACAGACTCGATAGGTTGTAAAAGAGACCCGCATCCGACGGCTCTTCCTCGACGTTCTTTCCAGAGAGAAACGAAATGGTCTGCAATCAAGCGAAAAGAAACAGCGATACCGGAATATTCGTCAGAGCGCCGATTCCGATAGAGAGGAGGATGAAGAAGAAGAGAATCGATCCGGGGTCTTCTTTCACGTAATCCGATATGGAAGACACCGCTTGCGTCAAAAACGACATTCGCTATGCACTTCGGGCTGTTCTTGCCGCGCTTTTCCGAAGACCCGGGCGTTTCAACAACGGAAATCGGGCGTGTTTTGCGTCACAGTTCCAACAAACAGAGCATTTCTTTTCCTCCAGCTTTGCCAAGGCTCGGTCTAGAACCTTCTTGATATCCGACTGAATGAACAGACAGTCGGCCTCCACGCAGACATCGCCAATTCCGTCGTAGATGGTTGCCTTGAAGTAGTGCTTACGGTTCTCCGTTCTGTCGAGCGTTCCCTTGATGAGAATCGTGCTCGGGCAGAGAACGATCTTCCGGTAGCTCACATTCAGTTGACCCGTGAAACCGTTGATCTTCTGCAAGCAGATCATAAGCCCAAAGAACTGGTCCAGCGTGGAACCAGAAGCGCCGCCGTGGAGAATGCCGCGATGACCACACATCTTCTTGCCGTAGGTCACGATGGAATACCTACGGATAACGACGCGTGCATGTTGATCTACACAACGGAACGATCTGAATTGGTAAACGTGCGGAACTAGGAATGACGGGATTCGCAAGCACCAACGCATTCCACCAAATCGGGCTGATTCAAGCCGTCGTAGAAGAAGTTGTTCTCAGAAGGGTACATCACGCTGTCCACCTCTTCGAATCCCTCGTCCAACAGCTTCTTGGCAAATATCTCTTCCTGTTCCTTAGACTATGATTGATGAGCACAGCGCGCTCATTACTTCACTCATTCAGAGCCCAGCAATCGTCACAGAATCCGCTTAGTCTACAGGTCAGAGACAAGGTTTGCAAAGCGTACAGAAAAAGAAAAGCGCTTCGAAAGGGAAAAGCGATAAAGAAGAATGGAAGCCCAAAAACGAGACAAATAGTCCCTGTTTTGGGCAGTCAGCAAAGAACACCATTTCCTAGTCCCAATCCGTGTTGTATGTGCAGACGGGGGGATGATCCCGAAGGCAACCATATGGAGCAACAACGTGGTCAATCCGCCGCGCCTGTTTGAATTGGTGAATTCCCACTTCTACCGGTCAAACATGATAACGAGCAGCAACATCGACTTCGTGGAATCGCTTCATCTAAAGACGCTCGTGTATGTCGGCGATTCCGCGCTCGAAGACAAGGTGCAGGAGTTCATCAAGTCGAAGAGGATCCAGTTTGTAGGAAATGGACGGATTCCTCTCAAGTAGCATCACTTCCGCGACTCGCAATCCGAGAACGAAGACTGGAAACCGATCCAGGACGATACAGTGAAGCGTGCACTCGAATTACTGATGAATGATGCGAATAAGCCCATTCTGGTGATGTGCGAGTGCGCGATTCTCTCTAGTGTCACGCGTAGTGATGGGTTTTCAAAGACGGGAGTGATCATCGGCTGCTATCGTCGACTGCAGAATTGGTGTGTCACGAGCATTATCCAGGAAGTAGGCGTGCTTCCATGCATTCACCGTAGTACCGACGCTTCAACCACGACACGCCGAGCGCAGCAAACGCCGAATTGTACATTGAGCTCTTCTCTCCCGAACTCCTTTCCTTGCCTGTTTGTGGAACAAAGAAGTGAATATACAGATAAAGCAACACGTTTAGAAAAGAGAATTATTGATATCGAGATCGAAGTCGAGATTGAAGTCCATATCGCTCCAATTCAGGTGGGGCTCGCTGTTCATCTCCATCTTCTTCTTCGCGTCCTCCACCAGGGGCACCAACGATGAGTACGGACGCTGACCCGCAGCCTCCATCATCTGGTCGTACTTCACCACCTTGTCCCACAAGCTCCTCTTGTAGCAGTCCATAATCAGGTACAGGTACGTCGAGTAGCTCACGTCGCCCCACGCCTTCAGGAACCTGTCGACGTCGTCCCACTGTCCCCGCTCGGCGAGCAGCTTCACGATGGGCTCGTAGTGGTAGTGCGACGGCTCGACGGTGAGCGAGTGGCGCACCTCGTTCAGCACAGCCACCGCGCGGTCCAGCTGACCGCAGCGGGAGTACAGGTCGATCATGGAGTGGTAGAAGAAGGACGTCTTCGGAATGCGGCTCGCGAGCACCGTGTTGATGCACCGCTGGCCCTTGGCGAGGTCGTGGCACAGCCCGCATGCGAGGATCAGCTTCGCGTAGGAGGAGGCGTCGGGGTCGAAGCCGTCCTCCACCATATCCGAGAAGATGGCGAAGGCGTCGTCCAGCTTGCCCGCGTTGCCCGCGGCGAGGATCAGCGCCTCGTAGGTGTAGCGGTTGGGACGCTTGCAGTTCTGCTCGGTGACGGGGCAGCTGCGCATGTAGTCGAACATCGTCAGCGCGTCCTGGTAGTTCTTCGCCTTCGAGCACGTCGCGATGAAGGCAGTCAGGATGTACTGGTTCGGCTCCACCTTGTCCTCCTTCATGCTGCTCAGGAACCGCTTCGCCTGCTGCACGTCGCCGATCTTCGCGCAGCACGACATCAGGCTCGTGTACGCGTGCTGGCCCACGACGTAGCGGCGACGACTCAGCTCCGCGTGGAAGTCCACGGCGATGCGCAGCTTGTAGTGGTTCTCCAGGTGCGGCGCCTTCGCGATGCCGCTGAACAGCGCGTTGGTGCACACCGCTCGGGCGGGCAGCGGGCCCTTGACGAGGTCCTGGTAGAGGAGCTGCAGGTAGTTCTTGGAGGGAGCCACGGGGTAGCAAGCCGCCATCAGAGAAGAGATGGTGTACTCGTCCGGAGGCACGCTGTACTCCTCCATGTTCTGACGCATGCGGAACGCTTCCAGCGGGAGCGCCTTGCGAGCGTAGTAGTCGATCACGATGTTGAAGACGTAGCTGTTGAGATCGATTCCGTGTACCAGCATCTTCTTCAGCAACCCTTCGGCTTCCGAGGGAACGTCTGCTGCCAAGCAGGATCGGATCAAAATCGACATCGTATGACGGTCCGGAAGCACATTATGCTCCACCATGGTTTTGTACACGTCGAACGCCTTGTCCTTGTCCTTGAACTCCTCGCACTTCTTGAGATACACGTTGAACATCATCACGTCGGGATTCAAACCACGACGCTCTGCTTCTTCCACGACGAAGGAGGACAGCTGGATGGAGTTGCACGACTGCAGCACCTTGGTGTAGTCGCGAACGTCCAACTCGTAGGGGAGGGCAAGAAACTCCATCACTTTGGACTGAACGTCTCCGGTGCCCTTACTCGCCGCAATGCTGCTGATGAGGTTCTCCTTCTTGCTGCGCAGCGTGTTGGGGTTGAAACGAGGAGTGCACTTCGATTCCTTGTGCGCGTGTTCCTTCTCCTGATACTTCGGAGTGTATTCCGCGACGTTGTCTATTCCCCTACGACTCACGATTCTCTCCATCTCTTACCGAATCGTCGAAAACGACGAGAGAGGGGGAGGACTATTCTGCTGCATCTGTCGCGTCATCCCTTTTCCTGCCATCGTTCCATAGCATTTGATTCCGTTAATCGCGGGCTTAATCCCCTTACTCAGAGAGGAGGAGATAACCTGCGTACGGATCAGCTGCTTTGGGAAACGGGCGATTTTCATACCAACCGATTCCATTCCGTTAACAAATACTGATTCCCGAAAAAGAAGAGAATACGGGGAAACGTGGAACCCAGAGTATTCCAGAAAATGTTTGACGTTCAAAACGCGCGTGTGCCATAGAACCACAGTGTTTTGCTTTTGATAGTTGTTTTGCACCCCAAAAGCGTTGCTGAGGGAAGAGGGAGATGGCAGTCGACAGAGGGAGAAGAGACACGAAAACGAAGCCAAGAGGTTGCATTTTGGTTGAGGTGTGGATTGCCGGAAAGAAGGGAAGAATCACAATTCATCTTGTCAATTCGCTGATTGTCGAATATGCTTTCAAAAGTACATCGTATCACAGTACCGCTACGGAACTATTCGTTTGACACGTAGTCGTCGAAACAGGCGCAGCTACTCGTAAGAGTGCTTCGCCGCATGGAATCCACCGCAAATACGACGAAGGGAGTGGAAAATGTCGTGAAGGACGCAAATAAGCAAGTAGGCCGCGTTCTCTTGATTGGCTTCCTATCTCTGCTCATACGGTGTGATGCTCACCTGTACTATAGATGAAATCCGTACCCAAAGTGGAAGGAGCTGGAAAGGGAGCGGCGGAAGCAAAACCGCAGCCCACGCAGTCTGCCCCGTTGCCATCTCACAAGGCACCTGCAAAGAAGGGAATGGGCGCCGGAACCAAGGTGGTTTTGACAACGGTTATCGGCGTTCCTGTAATCATGCTAGTTGGGATGAAGTGTGTATTCGGATCGATATTCATGCTATAGACTGTCTCCGAGCTTCTTTGAGCGCTGCGAGCGCGAGTATCCGAATGCCATCGGTTTTGTTCGCCGCTACATTCCCCTTGGCTGGCCGAAACCAGTGGAAGAGAAGCCTGAAGAGCCCTTCTCCGTGTCGATGAGTTCAAAGGAGCTAGAGGAGGAAGTCACTCGCATTCTTCAGCAGGTGGATCCTGTTGCGATGGAGGAAGAGGAGGAAGTCGCGGATGCGATTGCCCCCGAGGAAGTGAACCCGTTGGAGATGGAGCACATCATGTCGGTGTTGGCTGCCGCTCGGTTGATGATGGAGAAGGAAGTTGAGCTTGGGGAGAAGGAGGAGGTTGAGTGTGAGAAGGAGGAGGTTGAGTGTGAGAAGGAGGAGGTTGTTGAACCAGTGGAGGTGGTTGAGTCTGTGGAGAAGGAGAACGAGTCTGTGGAGGAAGTGGCTGAAACGGTGGAAGCGAAAGAAGAAGAGTTTGAAGAAACCCCAGTTGAAGAAGCACCCGTCGAAGAGCCAATCGAAGAAACCCCCATCAAAGAAACGCCTGTTGAGCAGAAACAACCGGAAGAGAAGCCCGTCGAAACCCAACCCTCTCAACCACAGTCCACGCAAGTGAAACAACCACAACCCACGGAAGTGAAGCACCCACAACCCACAGAAGCGAAGCAGCCATCCCCCTCTGAAGTGCTGATCACGCAGCTGACGGAGAAGATCGTGACGCTGGAGTCGTCGCTGCGCCAGCACAGTCTGGAGGAGAACGACCGCGTGAAGGCCATTCTGAAGAAGCAGGGCGACATGCTCGAAGACGATGTACGTTCAGTGATCGGCTTGTCACCTAGATCACGCAACGCATCGCCAAGCTGCAGGAACGCGTCCAGTCCGAACTCGAAGAGGAGAAGCGCGCCGCGATTCTGGAAGAAACGAACCGCATCGTGGAGCGGTACAAGAACGGCGTGGCGCGTCTCCGCCAGTTGTACGCCTCCTCGCTCGCCGAGTACAACGCGGAGGCGGAGCAGAACGAGACGGACGAGCTGGAGGAGGCGAAGCGCCAGACGGAGGACGAGTGGAGGGAGGCGATCGAAGACCGCGTGAGTGCCGTGATGGGTCAGGTCAGCGACGAGCGTCGGAAGCGCGTGGAGAAGGAGGAGGAGTTGCAAGCAGTGGCGCGGCGCTGCAGTCTGCAGCTGAAGACGCAGGACCAGGTGCTCACGGAGTTGGAGGGAAATCAGGAGTACCAGAAGTGGCTCATTCAGCTGCAGGCGGACGTGCTGGCTGGACAGCCGCTGGCGACGACGCTGACGACGCTGGTGAAGGTGGTGTGGAGAGGTGATTTGTAGAAGGAGGTCTGCAAAGAGGACCCCATTATGGTCCATTTGCTGAACCGCGTCCCTGAGGCGATCGCGGAGAAGGGCGTGCCTTCGTCGGTCGATCTGTACACGGAGTTTGTTCTGTCGTGCGCTATCACTCCCAGATTCCGCTCGGTGTACAAGGAGGCGCGTGTGGCGGCGAAGGTGCCGGAGGCGTCGGGGTTCGCGGGACAGCTTCTCGGCAGAACGGTGGTGGCGCTGGTGGGCAGCGAGGGTCTGAGCGAGAACGACCCGCTGGTGAAGCTGGACAGAATGAACACGCTGCTGTTGGAGTGGGGGTGAGAGTGGTGGGTGAGGTGTAGAAGCAATCTCGAGCAGGCGTATGAGATCGGCGCGTCGCTGGAGGGGAGTGCGCACGACGTGCTGGCGCAGTGGCTGGAGGACGTGAAGGAGCGGATTGAGTTCGAGAAGGTGCTGGAGCAGATGAGACTGCACGTGAGACACAACGAATACGCGTCTTTGTTAACAAACACACCACTCGTACGCCATCGACGACGCGCACTCCAACGACTTGTGAATCAGCTTCTCTACCTGCTTCATCTCCTCCGTCTGCTGCTCGTACTAACCGTCACACTCTCCTCTCACGCCTACCGGAACGCCGTCGATGACTTCCGCCGCCTTCATCAGCAACACGTTCAGCCAGTAGCCCTTCTTCTCCTTTGTCATCGCGCTGAAGTCAAGCGAGTCCACGTCGTTCTCGTTCTCTTGTCGCGGAGCGGGATTCTCTTGTGACGGAGGAGGGGGCGGCAGTCCCAACATCGCCTCCACATCCTGATCATCATCGCACTCGTCGATTCCCGATGTCGCATTTGCAATGGCTGTGTTGATTTCGTCACAGCGATTCTCAATCTCTTGATTCACCGGGCTGACTTCCTCGTTGGCTGGATTCACTTGATCGGATGGCGCTGGAGTGTCCGTGCTATTCTGGGGATATAGACTGGCTAATAGAGGGTGATCGCCCGTGACATCTGGATTGGCGGAGGATTGCTGCGAAATGGAGGGACTCGGAGTCTCTTCGGGGTTGGCACTGTTCTCCTTGTTGGTTTCGGCAGGGAGATCAGTCTCTTCCACCGTATCAAGACCCATGCGAGAGCGAATCGACTACGCGTGACTGACATGAACGAAACCGACTTTTGAAGCAGACTCTACACGAAGATTGACGTATCGCGCAGCCTCGTATTTGCAGAAATCCATCAGGCGTCTTTCCTAAACATGATGGAAGAGGGGCAGAGAGCACATCGGGAGTGATGGACGACAAGCTCTCCAGCGTGGATATGTACAGCACAACTTGCGAATACAAGTACGCATACTCCCTTCTCGTCACACCACTCACGGATTGCTACATCGGAATGATACTCATATTCGTCGCTCCGTAGGTGACACACACCGAATAGGCCGCTCTGATCTTCTCGCGTAAAACGGCCTACACTTGACGATCCAGAGAAAATGAATACGCATCCTTCTGCCTCTGTGACGTTGTATGTGTGCTTGAGATTATGGAGTTGATCTATCAGGGAATTGAGGACAGTCTGAACGTATGGCGCCTCCTCCTTGGACAAGGACGAGAGGATGTCTAGACACACCTTCAGTCCCTTCCAGCGCAGATAGTAGGCAGCGATAAGGTCATTCCTGAACTGAGCGTATTCTCTCAGCGTATCCGATTCCTCAAAGTACGGAACAGCATCCTTGCACGCAGCGGGCAACTGAAACGACTCCTTGTTGTTCATCTCAAACCGAAACTGATGAGTGAAACAAACACGCGCACTTATAAACCATAATGGTTTAACAGATACAGCAACAATTCCTTTCACATACGTGAAGCCTTGAGCTGTTCGTGCCACCAGAAGCGAGCGAAGCGTTGCCCTTCTCAATCTCCATGTGGCCAACGCCACTATCAACGGAATGGGGCGACTTTTCTGGAAGACACTTGGAACCGTCAATTGACAATCGTTTCAACAAGTCCTCAAATTGCCGACTGGTCTTCACGCGCTGACACGAAGATGATGGCAATGTTACACTATCAACTGAAACCTACTTCAGGGATGGTATGCGATTACTGATGTAATCCCATAGCAAGGCGACGCTGCTCTTCGTCAACCGGTTGCCTCCACGTTACTACAAGAGCCAGCCTCCTACCTTGTAATTCCAAAAACTGCAAATGATCACAGAAGGGCAACACAGTGAGAGGCAAGATCTCGTAGCAGTCGTTCGTATCTACGAATCACGCAAGAGGCGAAAGACCACTTCGTAAAGACAAATGCGTAACGCTGCTCTGATTCTCCTTGATAACGTCGGCAGACGAAAGCTGCGAATCCAACGGAAATGGATACAGCGAGCGATAAGCGTCCAGGGACATAGAATCCGAAAAGGACGGATTCACTGTAATGTCTAATGCTCACCCCAATCCAGCGCAAAGGCTACCGTCAAGTTGCAGTGATATCAGGCGGGAACTGTGGGATAAGAAAAACTGAGAGAAACCCGATTCTGGAATGGCGCAGTCTATACTCACAAAAGCCAACTACACGCTACGGCAAAGACTCAGTGTGGTCAAATTGTGCAGAAATCCATATTGGTAGCACGCATTCAGAATTGAAATGACATTCGTTTTCGCGTTACCATAAACGGACAGCGACGTGAGCGTCGACACCGAAAGGGACACAGCGAACACGGCGGAGTAGTCATTATTGTTCACAACTACACATGATCTTCTCGCGCCACGCACACATTTGTGAGACACCCTATTGATACCCGCCGACATTCCCTTGCTTGCAAAGTACCGGATTTCCACACAGCCAGAATCTGATGGTGAATCGCCGCACGAATGCCGACCGATGATCGTCATTTCCTCAAAATGGGGAAAATAGCCCTTCGAATACGCGTGAATCAAAGTTAGATGGCCGTTTTGCGACAACAGGCAATCTGATGATCACGACCGCATTGCTCTCCCACTGTACAAATAGATCTTCCGCAAATTCCGAAGCTTCTTCAACACCTTATCTGATAAAACGACCTGCATTCCTTCGTCTCGCAACCGTTCGTCTGACCGTAATCACCACCCCACTTCGCTACTGATCGTAAGATTCTGCAGAGAAGCGAGCGGAATGGATGAGTACAAGGAAGCTAAGCGACTCAGAGTGCTGGGAGACAGGTTGTTCTCTACTCGTGAATGATCGTCATCGACGCCACCCGAAATTTCGAGGTCTCGCAACATGTATCCCTTCGACTCGATCGCTGCGATAAAGTCGTCAAAAGAATCTTCGAGGTTTGTATCTACGAGTCACGCATGCTGCCGATGTCCACTTGAAACGGAAAAGGACTCCCAATACTTGGCAGAAAAGATGATGGCGACGCCGCTCCCTCCGATGGAATTATCTAGTCCTCAGGAGTCGGGAACAAGACGCACTGCCGAATGCCACTTCCATAGTACCATTTGACGCCATAATCATGTCTGCAATGTAAATCGAGCCCTCGTGTGATATATTGTTCACTACACGTCAGAACACCGACAAGCGAGCACGAGACACATCCACGAGTGAAAGGGGTGGGAAACCTTTCTGGAGTCTTTTCTTCAAAGATTTGCTAAGACTCTCAACTCCATTATCACTAATGGCATTGTCTAGGGGTCAGGATGCGTCGTCGCCACTACTGAATAGCTTTAATACTTTCAGGTTTGGAAACGCAGTCTCGATGTGCTTCAGAACAGTCTGCAAGGCAAGAACCGTGAGTCCGCAGTCTAAACATCACTCGAGGACAGAGGCCACCACTGCTCAATTCAATGCACCGGATAAACGTGTGGTAGATACCTCCACTCAAGTAGCGAAACAGTTGCGTCCATTCTTCAGGGGTGAATGCAATGCCTACGGATGAACTCTTCGACGTGCGTCACGAACTCTTTATCGCGAATACATCGTTGATGATCTACAGGTCAGTCGCTACAAGGAGCAATACGGAAAACACACGATTCTTCCCCCCAATACAGATTACAAGGTCAGTTGTAACGCCGCTTTTACGGTATCCTGGGAGAGCGAATCCTTCAGCGTTGGTCATTCAGAATGAGGCGTCTTCCAAAACCGCCGATAACCGCGGGAAGGATAAGAACACGAACAGAATGGAAGCGCATGCAAGAACGAACGAGCAACACTTCAAAAACGAATAAGGAAACAAACACAACAGCAACTAAAGGGTAACAACTTGGCAACTAGAACAGACGGTTTCTCCCGGATTGATCTTCTTCTTGCACACCTTACAGCGTCTACGCATCAGCGCCCTCACAGACACATACGCCTTCTCCTCCTTGCTTTTCTTCTTCTTCTTCGGAGCCGCACGGGCAGCAGCGCGTTCCTTCGGGTTCTTGTCCTTCCCCTTCGACCCGAAGTAGTATTCGTGGTAGTTCTCCGACGAGTACATCTAGATGTGACGCAACGACGACTCCGCTACCTTCTTCTGCATGCGGAATATGAACGCGATCAAGGCACACAAAGCCAACAACCCCAGCCCGTCATAGAGCAGACTGTCTCCGATCACGATAATAAACATCTCCTTTCGGCGGAGAATCACCCGAATCACTTGGTCGACGACCGACAGAATAAGAATCGACGCCACGAAGGAGATGGACAGAATGAAGGAGTTCTGCGTCGAAAGGGACACGAAGAAGCCTCCCAGCATGCAGGCAACGGGAATAGCGCTAATCATACCGAACTCCAATCTACACAGTAATCCGCACAATGCGTCCATACAGCGTCACGTACTCCTTCACCACCTCCAATAGATCGCATCCGAGTCGGAACAGCAGGACTCCCACGTAGAAGCCAATTCCCGCGGTAAAGAACCGCAGCGACACACTGGCCCACTTGTGGATGATCAGACTGCTCAGCAGCGTGGACACTCCGGCAACAGCCACAATCATGACAAAGACGACCCAATTCTGAATCACGCTGAACGTTCCGTACAAGAAGATGGCGACGATGCTCAGAACGCACAGGATGAAAAAGGCGTTGTTTAGCATGACGGTGTAGTACAGAAGACGATATCCGCCGATGGCGAAAAACAGCCCGATTCCGAGCATGACGACAGAGTACAAGTACCAGAACCGACTCAGCGTAAGCAGCACGAGGAACAAGCGGTAGGACGAGGAACTGAAGGACAACTCGTGATTCATGTACCCCGCGAAGTAGTTGTGGTAATCGTCAAAGAACAGTCCCGCGGGAACCATCACCTCATACTGGATGTAGAACTGGTACGTCTCGTCGATAGGAAACACGGCAGAAAAAGGCCTGATTTCGACACTCTCTCCGAACACCCGCGTCCTCACGCCCTCCTTGGAGCGCACTTCGATCCAGAGGTTGGAGTCGTTGGTCACGTGCACGTCGCGCTTGTTGAAGGTGAGCGAGAGCGACGGAATCACGTGCCACCGCGAAAACAGGTTGATCGACGTGTGGACCACTTGGAGGGGGTTCGCGTCCACCGTCAGCGAGTGCCGCACATCCCCGCGGAGCGGATTTCCCGCCAAGTCGGTGATGATGTCGCTTGGGATCACGACGGTCACACGCCCCGGCACCAGCGCGCCCAGCTCCAGGCAGATGCGGTCCGACGCCATCTCCGCGGTGATCACGGTCCCGCCCCTCACGGCGATGCAGTCGCCCGTCTGCTCGGGCGGACAGATCATCGAGAGCACGCGCTCCTCCGTGCTGGTCTGCAGGTTCTCCGTGAAGGACAGCTGCGGGTTGTAGAGCAGCACCAGCGGCTCGGAGAAGGCGAAGCACGTCCAGACCTGCTTGGCGTTGAAGTGCGAGGACGCTGGCGAGGAGTGCAGCAGGTACGGCGACAACCCGTCCACCGTGATGCACATCGAGATGGCCTCCGCGTTCCGCAGCCCGCTCTCCGCGCCCACGAGGCTGTCTAGAGGTGAGAGAGGCAAGGCAGAAGGACTCTTGACGACCTCCACGCACATCAGGCCCTGTACCGTCGACCGGATGGTGATCTCGTAATAGTACGTCGCGGCGCCTACCGGCTTTGACTCTGACGATCCAGACGACTCTAAAGACTCTGACTCCGATTCCGACGGCTCCATCAGATGCGCCGTGGGGTTCAGGGCCACGATGAAGCCGTTCTTCACGTTGAAGAGCTCGTTGGAGATCTGCGTCAGCGGCTCCGACGTGTACAGGAAGCAGGTCACCGTGCTGTTGTTCGTGATGGGCAGCTGCGGCGACGACATCGTCACGGCGAAGTCGCCCGCGTACATGTTCAGCGTCAGCGGCGTGCTACGCACGTTCCCGACGCCCGACTCGTCGCGCACCGCGTTCTCCATCACGCTGCAATGCACGATGGAGGTGGCGCCGGGCCGGTTCGCCACCACGCTGAACTGGAACAGGCGCGTGTTGAGGCGCTGCAGGTCCAGCACGATGCAGCCCTCGCACGCGATCTTCATCACCTGCAAGTCGCTCACGTCGCGCGAGAAGGACGCCAGCACCACGCGCTTCTCGCCCACGACATCGCGACCCGAAGTAATGTCATACAGCTCCACGAAGGGTCGCGTGCGCTCGTAAAGCACGTTGAGGCCCACCGCGTCGTTGGTGGTGAGCGAGTCGCTGGTGAGACGGTTCTTGTTCACCTGGAGGAGCTTCATGCCGGAGAAGTCGCTGATCAGCAGCACGTCGCAGACCGTCTCGAACAGCGTGCTCTCGTCGCACGCCACGTTCACCACCTCCCAGCCGTTCACGTAGAACCAGTCGCGGTTGCAGCCCTGCAGCGCCTGGTCGAAGGTGACGCGCACCACTCCGTAACGGTCCACCATGTCGATCAGCGCGTAGCGTTTGCCGTCGCTGTCGCTGTCGTCACTGTCGTCGTCGTAGGAAGGGAAGGGAGAAGGTTCGCCGATGGCGAAGTTGTGCACCCCCTGTCCAATCAGTTCTGTTGATGTGCGTCTTCTCGTCTCCACCACTCTCCTTTCAGCCCCCATCACCATCGCGCTCTCCGACCCCATCAACATCGCACTCCCTGCAGAACGCTTCTGCCAGAACATCGCCGACGACTCCACCTCCATCTTGATCTGGATCGTCTTCGGCACGTACTGCGCCACGCTCGACAGCACACCCATCGACTTCCCGTTCCGCAGCACGTCCACCTTGCAGAACACGAAGCCCGGCTCCTTGGGAGTCGCCGTGACGGACAGCAGTGTGGTGTTGATCACGCGTGTGGCGCTCTTGACAACGCTCACTCTCTCTACGCGTCAGCACGCGCTCTCTCACACACTGTTCACTTCGTAGCACGACGGGACGAATGAGAAGGCGCCGCTGCTCTCGTCCTGCACGGAGAGGAGAAACTCGACAGGGAGCTGTCGAGTCTCCTCCTCCACGGGGACCAGAGAGATGTAGGGGTACGGGTCTATGTCTCACGCGTGCCAGAAAACGGGACTGAATGTGTAGTCCAGCGTCACGTCGTTGGACAGCGAGTTGCCCGCCGCGTCGTGCACGACCGATGCCGGAATGGTCAGTGAGCCTCCACACGCCACCTCCGACTCGAACACGACTTTGACGAGGTGACTACACTGAAGACAACACCCGAACCGTACATGGTGCTCGATACGACGCGACTCACCAGAACGGTGGAGTTCCCCGTGCGCAGCTCCGCGTACTGCTCGGCGAGGTTGGTCTCCTCGTTCATCTGGATGACGTGGAACATTTCCTGCGACAAGAAGGTCTGGTGGTTGGCGAGGAAGGAGATGGCTGGCGGCGTGCGGTCGAACACGCAGGTGACGGGCTCCGTGCCGGGGAAGACGACAGTTTTCATGGAGGACTGCACGCAGTCTAGCTGTGAGGGACAGCACGCGCGCCGACCTGGCTTCAGCTGGATGGAGAGCGCGCCCTCCGTCTCGGGGAACACGTGCACAAAGTAGAGAGGGTTCGAGTTGACGATGTAAACGGAGTGGATGTTGGTCATGGCGAAGCACGACTCGTTGAAGGGCAACGTGTGCATCGCGAACTCCAGACCCACCGTCACGGACGAGTTGGTGATGGTACGTGTTGTCTCGAGGAACATCCTCACGTCCTGGTTCTCTGCCTCTACACCTCACACGCCTCACACGCCCCTCACCACGCACGTACTCCATCTCCAGCGACCACTCCTCGTTGCGAATCCCGTTCGTCAGCGCCACGGCGCGCTTCGGCAGCTTCACCAGGAACGTGCCCTCCTGCTGCACCAGCACCACCATGTCGATCACCGTCGATCCCGCCACGGAGCCCATCACGAACTTGATGATGTCGCACTGGAGCGTAACGAAGTCGCTGGCATGGATCATCGTCAGCAGCGCCGACGCCGAGATGCGCACGCTCACCTGGTCCATGAATACTTGTCTCACCGCGTCCATCGAAGACACCACGCTGAAGAACTCCTCCGTGGCCTCCACCAACAGCGAGTTGGACGCCTGGTTGTCCTTGCTGCTCATGGACAGCGCGACGCCGCCTTTGAAGGTCACCAGCGCGCTGCCGTACTCGCTGAAGACCAGCTCGAACACGACGCTGCGCCACGTGGTGGAGACGACAGTGGCGGTTACCGAGAGCCCGTCGGGGTGGTAGATGTCGAGGTTGTCCGCGGAGCCGATCGAGGCGCCGAGCATGTCCTCGCTGAACGTGGCGGTGACGCGATGACGGAATGAGTCCAACCGCGTGGTATTGTCCGACGGGTCTGTGAGCTCCAGCGTCACGGAGGGGCGTTGGCACAGCGTGTTCAACGTCAGCGGAGTCACCGCGGGGATGTACTCCTTGCCCGCACCCCGGAACGCTCCGTTGAGCACCTGGAGAGTCAGCGACTCCGTGTAGGGCGTGATGATCGCTGCCTTGAAGAGCGTTCCGTTGTGCAGCGTGTGGTAGAGAACGGTGCAGTCCGGACACAGCAGCCACTCGCCCGATGTCGCCGAGACAGTGTTGGAGCACTGCAGAGTGACGAGAAAGGCGGAGTGCTGTCCGTACAGGATGGCAGACGACGACAGTGCACATGTTGTGTTGGCTGTCGGTTCGTTCGCACTTGCGTTGCTCACTCCACGCACACCCTCGTCACTCGCTCCCCTCGCCTCCTCCTTACCGCTCGCGAGCGTAACGACCAGCTTGTCGTAAACGACCTTGTTTCTGGAGACGAAGGAGTCCGTGAAGCCCAGCGTAACCACGTGCTTCGCGGAGAACGGGTTGAGCAGGATCGCCGTCGTCGCGTCCTCCATCGTCGTGATGGACTGGATCGTCGCGTTCTCCGCCACCAGGTTCGACGCCTCCACCCTCAGCGCCTGCTCGCACAGCAGACGCACCTCGATCACCGAGTGAGTTTTCACTCTCTCCTCCGCCAAGAAGGCGCACCCCACGGAACTGAACTGCACGTTCAGCTCGAGGACGTTGGAAGCCTGCGAGAATCGCCCCGCGTCGTCTCGGAACGCGCTCTCGTTCGACCAGATGCGAACGGTGCCCTGATACGCTGGCGACAAGAAGAACTGCCACGCGCCGTCGTAGGGGTGGAGATTCACCAGCGTGCCGTGCGTCACGTGGACGCAGGAGAGCGAGGGCGAGGAGATGGCGGAGTTGAAGGACAGCGAGATGGGAATGTAGTACGGCGAGAAGCGACGGTACCCGGACGAGTAGGGAGACGAGAATGTGGGACGGAACACGACGGAATCTACACGTCATTCCGCCGTGGAGCACCGACCCTGCGTGACGGTGACGACGTTGCTGCGCACGTTGGGGTTGCCGCAGAGGTCCACGAAGACCTCGTCGTCGATGAAGAGCGATGCGGTGCCGTCCTCCTCCATCGCCACGCGGAACGAGTACTCCACGCCGTTCAGCGCTCTGAAGTCGGTGATCTACCTGTGAGGCCACGCACACGACATCACCTTCGCCTTGCCGACGACGGAGATGCTGGACTCGTCGAACCCCAGCACCTCTTCGGAGAGCGTGACGGAGCAGTCGGTCTTGCCCTCGTGGATCAGCAGGTGCGTGCACTGCAGCTGCGACTGCGGGCGACTCACGTCTATGCATCAGCCATCCACGCCGCCGCCACCGTAAGTGATCTCCCACGGGAACTCCGCGTTCCACTCGCCGTCGAAGTCGATGAAGAAGCCTCTCTCGATGAGGATGCTGCCCGTGCCCTCCGCCTGCATGCGCACCACCACGCGCAGCTCGTTCCTGTCCATCCCCATCACGTTCACCACCTCGCAGTTGCGGCAGCGGATGCGGTCCATGTTGTTCCGGACGATGGAGTAGCCCTCGAACGCGACGACCAGCACGAACGGGTTGGCGTTGGTGTAGTGCGACGACAGCGACATGATGCCGATGTGGAGGTCCTTGAAGTTGATGCTCACCGTGTTGCTGGGCGTGTTGGTGGCGTTGCGCTCGCCCATCACCGCATCGGCGGGCAGCACGATGTCCACGTCACCGCGGTTCATCCGCTTCAAGTACACGATGTACCGGTCGAAGCCGCCCTTCTGCGGCTGCGCGATGTGCACCAGCGACATGATGCGGCCCTGCGTCACGAACGACAGCGCGGACAACCGCGACACCTCCTGGTTGAACATCACCGTGATGGGCACGGGCGAGTCGCAGCCGACGGTGCAGAAGGGCAGCAGCACCACCAGCGGGCGCGGGTGGTTGTACATGAAGGAGGTGTTCACTTCCGACACCATCGTCCACCCGCAGCGGTCCGTCAGGTCGGTGTCGTTGTAGCCTATTCCTTACGGAGGACGACAACGAGTACGGCTCAGAATGGTCACGCCGATGCGACCCGTGTCGATGGGCGAGATGGTCACGTTGCAGTTGCGCCCGTCGAAGGTGATGGCGTCCAGCACGCCGTTGGAGACGACGATGTAGTTCTTCAGCTCCAGCGCCGTCAGGTCGACGTCCACGCTGAACAGCAGCCAGAGGAGGAGCGGCGTCTTGTCGGTGGGGTTGCTGGACCACGAGGTCATCAGGTTCAGCGGACGCGCGGAGTGCGTGATGGAGAACGCCACGGGTTCGCTCAGCATCCCGTTCGACCCCTCCACGAACCCTTCTTCGATGACGAACTCCCGCTTTATGTTGCCTCCCACAATACACCGGATCTCTTGCGCGGACTGCACGTCGAAGTAGCACTCGGAAGGGACCTTGTCCTCGTGGAACGCGGCGATCGGCTCCGCGATGGTGAAGTGCACCCAGACCACACTGGAGGCTGTGTAGAACGCCGTGCTCTCCAGCTGCACGCGCGGCCTCGAGCAGTCTACGAGTGAGCGCCAGCACAGGCGACAACCCTTCTCGATCGTGACGACGTTCGACGCCTGGTTGGTGTTCATATAAGCGTCCGTGACGCGCCCCTTCGCCAGTTGCACCGTCAGGCTTCCCTTCACCCCGCTCTCCACGTGAAGTCGAAACCTAGGAGTCACCCGCACACCGCTCCATTACAAAACACTGTTCTTTCTCTCCACGTGCGTCACGGTGCACCCAGTGCAGGTGAACATGTCTTCAGTGACACCATTGACGAATGCAGAGAAGGAAACGGTAAGCTCGTAATATCCCTGCTGACAGGCTGCCTTCTTCGAGCTCACTACGGCCAGTTCCGCTGTGACGTCATCGCGCTTGAGATTGAGATCGACAATGTTCGATTGGAGTGCGTATCTGCCGGATGAGTCGCGAGCGGCGCCGTACAGCACACGAGCGCGTACAGATGTTGCAGATGCGTCGGGCTTGATCAGAAGAAGCACGGTTGAATAGAGGGAAGAACGCAAGGATACAGTGCTGGCAACGAGCGTCCCTCCCTTCACAACAACATGGGCCTCATTGAACTCGGACAAGAGAGACATAATGCCGTAGTCGCATTGAACAAAGCGTTCTCGGAGGTTGTTGATGGATTCATCACAGTTGATACAGGAGGATACAGCATTCGATTGACTCAAAGACTGGAGGTATTCTTCGCTGGAAGAACTTAAGCACTCCTGATTTGATGAAACCATGGCTACAGATCACCCGAAACCAAGAAACCGACTACCACTCCCCGATACACACACTTGAACACGATTGCTCTCCAAAATGGAAGGAGAATCGTTCTCTTTTGAATTGACGCAACGGTATACGACGTCCATAGGACGTGGAGACGTTGCGTTTAGCAAACACGCATTCTTCAGAGAATGAAGCGGCTGGAGCGAATACTCTGTACTGGAACCCGAAATTTGAAAATTGGCACAGTCAAACGCACAGGGAAGGATTTCGTTTTTGATTCTCAGTACGATTCCGTAGCGATTGGAAAGAGTATACGCTTCCAACGATAAATCGTTATCGTTATCTACGGGTGAGTGAGTTGTAGCAAATGGCACTCGCAAAGACACCTTCCAGGAGAAAGACAATTGTCACCCAGAGCACAAGCACCCTTGTGGCGAACAAATCTCTATGCATAGAGCAGTCGAATGATGGATGGAGAATAACGATAGAGCCGAGGATAATGCGTCTTACTGTTATCCAGGAAGAGCGGTTATTCGCGCTATTTGGCCCGCTCCCTTTGCCGATGATGATTGGCTCCATTGATGTTATGCATTGAGTTCACGAACACCACTCTCGTTCTATTCGCATCCCATCAACTCGTTGAAAACACTTGTCTGTGACGTATCCGCGCATCTGGAGTCGTTTCCCACCTTCTCACTTGCTTCTCGTTTCTATTCAAGATTTGTAAACTGCACGTTGAGCACCCTCCATTGACAGCCCCACTCCATGACACAATAATGCATCTGTTAAGCGGGATAGTATTGCTGTTCGTCTTGCTATACTGTCCCTGTGTTTCGGAAGTGGCCACTGGCTCCGTGTCGTGTAAGCTTGAGAAGAGATGTGAATCGCACTGTTCTCATGTCGATCCGGACTGCATGTCCTACAACAATAGCGGTACAAGGCGCTGAATGGGGCTGAGGAGTAGTGCCGATGTGCTCGGATTGGGAGATACGCGTTTTTGAGAGGGCGCTTCACAGTGATTTTATCGTGTACCTCAACCACAGCTTATTGCAGGAGGACAAGGAGTATGTGGGGAACAAGCCGTTGGCCATTCTCATTCCTCCCACCTTTTATCCGTCGCAGCACACGTTGCTGAGCGGCGTTGTCCCTTCGCAAGCGCGCTCGGATGTGTCCTTTTACTTGACAGACCGGTTATCGCCGGACTACAACGCGTTTTACGTGCTCAAGTGGGTGCGTCGTGCAATTCGTTAGGAGTAGAAACGGTTCTTCGTTTCTCGTCCACATCCGCTCCTATCCCGTGTCTGGAGAGCTGTTTTTGATCGTCATTCCCACTGCTAAAGTGCAGTTCTCGCTCCGTCTTTACCACGCCGTGCGGCCGTTGCCCTTTCCGGCTGACACGGACACGTGGAGAGGCAAGATCTTCGAGTTCTTACACGCGTCCAGATGTGGGTGACGCTACACGCATCTCATCCGTAGTCTTCTCTTACCACACCATTATCCTAGTTCTCTTCGTTTCCATCTTGTTCTCGTGCTGTTTTAACACAGTTCGGTTGTACGACTCTGCGCTGCGGATATCGAACGAGTCGCTGTACGTGATCAACACAATTCGTCCCTATGCCAGAACGCATCGTGTCTTTGTGCTTCTTCTCGTGGGGATTCACAACTAGAAGAGTACTGATATTCGAGAAGACAACCGAGACGAGCCCGTTTCCCTCCTGTCCCAGAGGAACCACGACTTCCAAGAAAACGTGTCGTCTGTTTGTGACAAACACCACGAAACGATTGCAGTTAGTGACAAACACGAAACGATTGCGGTTTGGACTCACCACCCATCATCGTGCCAGCGTACATTAAAGGACAAACCGGACGGTGTGGAGTCGGCGAAGCTGTCAAACAGGTCTCCGTTATTCATAAACAGCTCAAAATTGTCGTCGCGACGACTCAGCCCGCCTACCGGCGAAGGGTCGTTCTCCATCGACAGGTCCTGCGTCACGCTCGCCACGGGCTCGTGCGGTTCCTCCTTCACCTTCTCTGCTGGCGCGAACTCCATCTTCTCCTTCTCCGCAGGTATGAACCCCGCCTTCTCCTTCTCTGCTGGCGCAAACTCCGCGTACTCCGTCTGCAGCGGCGGCGACGCGTCCCCGCGCTGCCTCGTCTCGCTGACCGCAGACAGCATAGAGGGCTTGTAACTCTCCTCCATCTTGTTCTCAAGCAGCGAGCTGTGCGTCGAGAACGACGACAGCGAGCCCTCCTTCGTCGGACCCAGGTCGAACTGGTTGCCGAAGCGGAAGTCGCTGGTGAAGTAGTTCTCGTTGTCCAGCGCGTACTGGTCGTTGAAGAAGCTCTCGTTGAGCGAGTACAGACTGTCCTGGTAGTTGAGCGCCTTGGACCCCATCTTCGACGACTGCCCCAGCTGGGAGTACGGGTACTTGTCGAGGTGCGGGTTGTTGAGCGTCGTGTTGTACTGGTCCCTGATGTCATTCGCGATGTCCTGCTGGTTGGTGTACGGCGACGAGGAAAAGGGCGTGTAGAGCGGGTGGTTGCCCACGGGGAAGAAGATGTCGTTCGAGTACGGGTAGTAGCAGTTCGACGGCTGGTTCATGTACATCGGCGAGATCATGCTCCCGTACGCTACGCGTGACGCACTCCCCAAAACAGCACGATTCTGCCCGGTCATGTCCGCCACGGCGCCTCCGCTCGGCGGCATGGGCTTGGGCGGCACCTCGTCCTCGGGCGCGAGGTGGTACTCGACGAACACGCGGTACAGGTCCTGCACGTAGCTGGTGATGCCGCACACGCTCACGGAGGGGTTCTTCGGCGACGAGGGCGCCTGGACGCAGAGGGAAATGCACGCATTTCTACGGGTGAGGCGACGCCAGCACGACGACTTCTGCCCGTAGGTCTGCGTCAGCTCCTCCAGCCGCTTCATGTCCACCGTCTTCGTGCTGTCGCTCACGCGCTTGCGCAGAAAGTCGTTGCGCTCCAGCTTGTGGATCTTCTTGAAGGCGTTCATCCACGCCTCGCGGCTCTTCGCGCAGTACACCACCAGACACGGCCAGCGCTCCTCCAGCGACGCCATGCGCAGGCCCCAGCACCCGCAGCGGTCGATGATCGCCTTCAGCTGGCTGTAGCGGCACTTGTAGAGGAACACGTGGCGCTGCCCCTTGAGCGACATCGGACGCTCGAACTGGCCCGGCGTCTCCACACCGTCCTCGGTGTCCGGGGAGAGCGGCGATATCGAAAGCGGGACGAGTGCCTGGTTTCTCTCCTGCTTCGGTTTCGATGGCTGATTTGCACTGGTTGGGCTGAGACTCGCAGCTGGCGTCTTCTGAGAAACGCTATCTTGTGTATACAGCTTACACAGTCCAAGAACAAGGGTTTGTAGAGAAGAAATGGCGGAAGGAGCAGTGCCGCGGTTGTACGTAATGGCGATCTTGATATCCTTTTCCCTTCCACTTTGCGCAACACGGATCGACGGATCGAGCGCGGAAGCCACTTGTTGAATCAGCGCCACTTCTTCCTCTCTCAACACTCTCGTAACGCCGACTGCGAGAGAGGCAGAACCTAGAGGGATAATCGCACCGCAATGATCGCGTACCATCCGTCTGTTTGCGCCGCGCGGTTTGAACGCGAAAAACATCACTGTTGCCGCGCTGCCCCCTCTTCTGAAACTGCGGTGGGTCACTCGCATTCCGTTCAGGAATGTCTGGGGCGGAAGAATGGGGCGATGACTCCTGCTGCACGCTATTCGGACGCAGATTGCTTCTCCTCGCAATAGCACTCTCCCTGTTCATTCTTGATGCGACGGTGTACACGAGTCTACGAGGCAAAAAGGGGAAACGAACGTTGTGTTTCTCATATTCTCTTCTTCTTTCGCTCCCCGAGAGGGGAATCGCGACGACGCACTGCACAAACCCTACGAGATAACGAAACGGCGGGAGGGACGATCTGTTGAACCCTTCTCGGAAAACAGCCATTTTCCAAAACGAATGATGCACACGAACACGGAAGAACCGCTCTCGGAAGGAAAGACGCGCCGATGCGCCAGTAAAGAATAACCCATGCAACAGAATCAGTTGGAATTGGTCATTTCCTTGTGCAACTCGCTTGGCTCCATCAACAACGCGGAGCGGTGATTCCTTCTCACTTCTCGTGACGTGCGTAGTTCCCAGGCGGAAACCCAACTAAAGTCCTTTTCAAACGCGGACGGATTTCTTCTGATGCTCATGGAAGTGACGCGCACTCCGTCTGTGAATCTCGGCAGCAGGTGGCTCTCGCGCGATTCTGTCACGCTTAGACTGCAGGCCGCCATCTATTTCAAGAACAGCGTCACAAAGAGGTGGTGTCTGAACTGCAATGAGACCGATCCCGATAACAGCGCGATTGTCGTCGCGGTTCCCATTAACCCCGAGGAAAAGGCGATGATCCGCGGAAACATCATCCAGCTGCTCACGTCGAGCGAGGGCGCGATTGCCAGACAGTACGTGGAGAGTGGCTCTGTTGTATTGCCGTCAGCCCTAGGCTTAGTGCAGATCGGCTTGGAAGAGTACTACATCAAGTGGCCGACGATGATGAAGGAGCTCGTCGCCTGCTGCTCCTCGAACGACGTGGCCATCATCAACCGCGTCCTCGCCATCATCGAGGGCATCTGCAAAGTCCTGGAGACCGTGCCCGATAACGACATCGTCATCCTCGCCTCCTCTCCTGAGACGTAGATCGGCGATGTGGTCCTCCACTTCATCGACGACCTCAACACCTTCCTCGCCACCGAGTGGCAGCAGCTCTCGTCGCTCCTTCCTCAGTGCCAGAGTGCCGCTTTCGCGCGTCCTCAACCGTAGACGACTACGACCGTCTGGAGCTCGTGCTGAGCTGTCTGCTGCTCATCGCGAACACGCGGCGCTACTGGATCGTGGTGGACGTGGTGCGCAACATCAACACGGAGGAGGAGGAAGAGAACGCGTCCTACGTCGACCTGGACCTGTGGATGACCAACTTCATTCGCGTGCTCCAGTACAACAACGAGATGATGCGTTCGGGTTTTGGAGCCCGCTCACGGGTAGGCGACACGCCCACGGCGACGGTGCTGGAGGACCTGAAGTCCTCCGTGATCGCGTTCTGCTCCATCTGCGTCAACCGCCACACGAACCTGTTCATGCCCTACTTCGAGTCCTTCTCCTCCACCATCTGGTCCACGCTCGGCGACATCGGCGCCGCCAACCAGTCGCTGAAGTACCAGGACGTGGCCGTCGCGTCGCTGCACTTCTTCTCCTCCGTCGCAACGCATGTCCGGCCTGACGCGTAGGTGAGCACGAAGCGCGTGTTCCGCTCCGTGTTCGAGTCGACCGACATGATGCGCCAGCTGATCCAGTGCGTGATCGTGCCCAACTGCATGGCCACCGTGGAGGTGATCGACCAGTTCGAGGCGCAGCCGCACCTGTACATCAAGAACTACGAGGAGGTTCGTGCTTGGCGTCGCTCTAACCACCAGGGATACAAGATGAGCTCGCAGCGCTACGCCGTCGCACACCTCGTCGCTTCGCTGCGCGACCAGTACCGCGATCAGGTACTCGCTTTCACCGCGTGTGACGTAGTTCGTTCCCAGTCTCCTCAGCGCCATCAGCTCGCTGTTCGCCGGCTCCGAGGAGCAGCGCGACTGCGGCTACCACCTCTTCTTCTATCGCTGCACCGAGTTCCCCACCATCATCCGTCCCGCGCGCCAGATCGACGACCCCGAGAGCGTGAAGTCGTTCCTGACGGGCATCGTGCTGAGCGATATGATGGTAGAACAGTCGTGAGCGCGTGAGGCGTAGTCGCAATCCTCCCCCATTCTCGTCGCCGACGCGCTGATCGCGCTGTGCGTCTTCATGAACGAGATCGACAACAGCATGGTCCTCCAGCTCCTCCAGCGCGCCACCGAGCTGCTCAAGAACCCCTGCGAGAGCGTGCGCATCCTCAGCACCATCCTCATCGAGCGTCTCCTCACGCAGTGCCAGCTGAGTGGGTCTCTCACCTCGGCATCACGTCTAGCGCGGCGCGGCGTGCTGAACCCGAAGGACCTCACGAACAGCATCATCCCGCTGTCGGAGTACTTCCTCACCGTGTCGTCCTCCGTCAAGCAGACCGATCACTACCTCATGAAGGCCTTCCTTCGCATGGTGCTCTTCTTCAACGACGAGGTGGGACAGATGCGGCGCCTTCACTGTAGATCCTGCCCTACTCCAAGATCATGCTGGAGAAGCTGTCGCAGAACCTCGCGCTGCTCAGCAAGGACATCACCAACCCGTACTACGTCCACTACCTCTTCGAGGCGCTCGTCGCCTTCGTGCGCATCTCCAGCGTCAACCCCGCGCTGTGTGTCGAGATCGAGGACTGTCTGATGCCGTCAATGCAGGACGTACGTGCTGTCTCCGCCTCATTCCATTTAGTACTTGAATCGCGGCATCGTCGAGTACATGCCCTACATCTTCCAGCTGTTCGGTCTCGTGGCTGTGGCGACGGCGCGTCACGCGTAGATGCTGCACTCGCAGACCACCATCCGTCCCATCTTCATCTCGCTCCTCAACACCATCCTCAGCGGCAACTACTGGAAGGAGAAGGGCAACCAGACGGCGCTCGTGTTCCTTCTCACCGCATGGCTCGCCTCGCTCCCTCACCGCTAGGTCTACCTGTCGAAGGACGCCTCGCTGTTCGTGAATGACAACCGCGTCACCATCCTCTTCGACCTCTTCAACTCGCTCTGCGCCAACCGCGCCTCGCGCGTCGACGGTCTGAAGCTGCTCACCTCCATGGTCACCGTGCTGCCGCTGCCCGTGCTCCAGCCCTTCCTCCCCGCGGTTATGGGCAAGCTCGTCGAGATCGCTTCCGTCGCTCTTGGGCCTGGGCGTCACGCGTAGAGAAACGCTTCGCGCGCGGTGAAGGAGTCCACGCTGCACATCCTGGCGCTGCTGACCGTGCTCCACGGCGTGCAGGCGTCCTCGTCGCTGATCGCGCAGAAGGATTCTGCCGTGTTCTCCTCCTTCTTCACCTCGCTCTTCATGAACGGCGTCGAGGACACGGCGCTGATCACGCGCAAGATCAAGATCGTGGGTGTCTGCAGAATGCTCACGGAGGACAACTGCTTCTACGATAGATCGCCGCTGCCGCTGGCGGAGGGCGTGGTGATGCTCGTGAAGATCGTGAACCACGAAGGCCGTTCCAACGATTTCCGGAACGCGCTGGAAAAGAGCTTCTTGCAGGTGAGAGCGAGCGGCGTGTGGTGATGGAGTAGACGAATGTGGAGTACGACGCGTACCACAAGCTGTCGCTTGCCAAGATTGACACAGCGGACCCGGTGCCGCAGATTACGGACACCGATGGTTTCATCACAACGACGATTAACCAGATCGCGCAGAAACTCGGTGGTTCCTTTGACGTTGTCCTCAACGCCCTGCCAGAGGTGGACAAGGAGTATTTGAAGAAGAAACTGTTCTCATGGTCTGTTTCGCAACAAACACGCCAAAGCGACTAATACTCTCTAGTTTCCCCGTTGTAGCGGTTGTGCAGCATGCAGCTGTTGCAAAGGTGGTGAAGCAACTTGAACTTGCCGCACTTCGGACACACGACGATGTTTGTCTTCGGTTCCAGATTCTTGGGAGCTCTTCTCATTCTGCGTTTCGTTATCGATGACTACGATGAGAAACGACTTCTCATTCCTACTCTCTTCTTCGGGGTCGCGAACTGGAGGAAGGATTCCTGCAACCACTCCACCAAGTCCATTTTCTTCGATTCCGCATCCGGTTTCATGATCGCCATCGGAGAGCGCTGAATTGCAGGAAGAGCAAGCTGCAACTGCGGGAACACGGGGAACATACGGAACGACACGTTCCTCACACACTGGACGAGACCACGAAGCAGCATCGACGGGACGAACGCAAATACTGACTCTCCTCACGAGAATGAAACGGAAGTGGGTTCAACAAAGAGCGCATGATTAACCACACCGAGAGTAACAAACCGTTAAGAAGGATCCCTTAGTCATCCTGAGCCTTCTTAGCCTTGTGGAGAGCAGCACGACGACCGGTACCCCAGATCTTCTTCTCGTGATTCTTCTTTTCCTTGAGCATCTTTCTGCCCTGTCTCTTCTGCTCCTGGATTCCGA
>ERZ1106923.106-NODE-106-length-36699-cov-17.510889_pt1 | contig 36699 bp, 61 predicted proteins | sample MGYA00403657_ERZ1106923 | MGnify/ENA primary metagenome ERZ1106923 (study PRJEB35170, sample SAMEA104062425) | human gut metagenome | biome: human gut; feature: human-associated habitat; material: faeces | place: Denmark | collected 2012-06-19 ...
GAAAAGGAGGAAGAGAAGGAGGTGAAGAAGGAGGACGAGAAGGAGGAGAAGGAGGAGGAAGTGAAGAAGAGTGTGAAGGAAGAAAAGGAAGAGGAGAAGGAGGTGAAGGAAGAAGAAAAGGAGGAAGAGAAGGAGGTGAAGAGAGTAGAGAAGGAGGAGGTGAAGGAAGAGGAGAAGGAGGAGAAGGAGGTGAAGAAGGAAGAGGACGAGAAGGAGGAGGTGAAGGAAGACGCTAAGGAGGATTCTAAGGATGATAAGGAAGAGACTGTTGACAAGAAGGACGAGAAGGACGAGAAGGAAGAAACTAACGAGAAGGATGACACTAAGGAAGAAAAGGAAGAAAAGGAAGAAGAGAAGGAAGAGAAGGACGAGAAGGACGAGAAGGACGAGAAGGAAGATGCTGAGGAAAAGGAAGAGGAGAAGGACGCCAAGGATGAGAAGGAGGAAGAGAAGGAAAGCAAGGAAGAGAAGGACGAGAAGGACGAGAAGGAAGAGAAGGAAGACACTGAAGAGAAGGAGAGCAAGGAAGAGAGTAAAGAAGAAAGTGAAGAGAAGGAGGACGCCAAGGACAAGGAAGAGGAGGACAAGGAAGATAATGACGAGAAGAGCACAACCAAGGAAGATGAAGAGAAGGAAGAGAAGGAAGATGCTAAGGAAGACGAGAAGGACGAGAAGGAGGAAGAAGCGAAGGAGGACGCTAAAGAGAAGGAAGAGGAGACAAAGGAAGAGACCAAGGAGGATGAGAAGGAGGACGAAACGGAAGAAAAGGACGAGACTAAGGAAGACGCTAAGGAGGACGAGAAGGACGAGAAGGAAGAGAAGGAAGATGAGAAGGACGAGACCAAGGAGGATAAGGAAGACACCAAGGAAGAGAAGGAAGAGGACGAGAAGGAGGACGCTAAAGAGGAGGATAAGGACGAGAAGGAAGAGAAGGAAGAAGCTACGGAAAAGCCCAAGGAAGACGAAAAGGAAGAAGAGAAGGACGAAAAGGAAGAAGCTACGGAAAAGCCCAAGGAAGAAGAGAAGGAAGAAGAGAAGGAAGACGAAAAGGAAGAAGAGAAGGATGAAAAGGAAGATGAGAAGGACGAAACCACTGAAGAGAAAAAGGACGACAAGGACGACATGAAGACAACGGAAGACAAGGATGCTGAAGTGCCCTCCACGCCCGCCCCCACTACCTTAGCCATCACCGCCGAAATCGCCTCCGTGAAGCTCAACTCCGTGTCCGTCAACGTGGCCAGCACCATCCCCACGTCCGTCCGCTGCACCGCCGTCGCCGCTGGCAAGTACCGCAAGTACAACGCGCAGTCGCCGCTCACTGCTGTGAAGAAGTCCGTGACCGTGACGCTCGGAGGCCTCAAGCCCCACACCAGCTACAAGGTCATGTGCTTTGCCCAGGGCGTTCAGTCTAGCCCTCTTATTATTACCACAATCGCCCGTACGCGCCGCCGCGCCGTTTCACCTGTAGCCCTGCTGACGATCGAGGACATGAAGCTGACGCAGAACGGCGTGCTGTCGTTCGTCGTCGACTCCAACCTCCCCGGCGCGGTGCAGTGCAGTGTGAAGAACGCCACGAGCGTCCAGGGAACCACTCGCGTGCGTTTGGTGAAGGCGCGCAACGTCGTGAACAAGCGACGCATGGTATTCACGGACGTGAACCCGAAGGAGAGCGTGCTCGGCTGCTCGCTGCTGGACGCGCACAACAAGGGTACGGGTCGTGGGCGGCGTTGACTGTAGTGATGGCCAGCCGCGTGATCCGCAAGCTTCCGGAGCCCTTCTCTTTCTTCTCTCCGCTGCTGACCATCGGCTACGTGATCATTTTACTCCTCGTGGTGATTCTGTGCACTATTGTTTGCTCCTTCAAGTGGGGACTGGGGTGCTGCGTGAGGGGTAGGCGTTCGAACAGCGACGCGCAGTCCGACACGGAGATGGCTTCCTTGATTGATCGACATAACGATACTGTGGTGGTTATGGGTACGGGTCTTTGTGCTCTGCGTGACGAATAGATGGAGAAGCGGATTCTGCCCTTCTTTCCCATGAATAAGCAATCTGATGTGTGCCTGTGTTTGTTCAAAATTGGATCGATTTCTGCCACAGTTTCTCCAGAGCGCCATTCCACCCGTTACTCTAGGTTGAAGGAATATGAATTGGCTTGTGATCTGGTTTTTCTTACTCATCTTCGTCACGACAATGAACAAGACGTTGTTCAGTTCGTTGCATTGTCCATACCCTATCTCCATTACACTAGTGGGTTTTTGAAGTGGCGGTGGTCACTTTCAGATTCATATGATCTCATCAGCCGTGTATTCTGGGGTGCTCCGTCGTTGCTTGCCATCCTACTACAACGCTAGAGAGATTAAGAGAGAGGAGTACGTCCGTCTGGTTCTTGTGAGTCTGCTGTTCATTGTGAACATCGTCCTTGGTAACGTCAGTATCAAGTACTGCAGTCTGGCACTCGACCAAGTTGCCGCTGTCGTGGTGGCGTTACGGAGTAGATTGTGCGATGTACTATGCCAGCGTGGACGGCTGTCGTTCAGTACGTTTTACTCGGAGAGAAGCTATCCGGGAGAGTGTATTTGACACTCGTTCCCATTATTGGAGGGGCTATGATGGTTTGCAAGGGAGAAGTGCGTCTTTTGTCGCGGGTTTATGTTCAGATCAAGGCCACGCCGTTTGGTATCGTCGTTCTGCTGATCAGTTGTTTTGTTTCAACGATCAAGGGCATCGTGACCAAGCTGCTGTTGTCTTCTGGAAACAAGCTTTCTCCTCTGCAACTGTTGACTATTGTCGGTGCTCGCCTTTGCTGTGACGTCTAGAATAGCGGCTTAGGCGCTTTTGAACTTATTCCCATAACCCTTTTTGCCGAAACTCCGTTCTTTACCCGTTTTATTGGATCGTGAGGGCGAAGGGAGGGCTTCACGCGTAGTCAGCCGGTGTATGTGTATCTGTTACTCGCCTTCCACGGTTTTACGGCATTCGCGTTGAACGTATCGAACTTTGAAGCCACGAAGTCAACATCTCCGCTAGTCATCAACATTACCGGAAATGTGAAGCAAGTGTGCATGATCATCATCTCCGTCCTTGTTTTCAAGCAGCCCCTTTCGGGAAGCAGCATTGTCGGCTGCCTTCTGACCATTGGTGGATCCTTCTGGTACTCCGTCGGTAGTCCATGACCTGGTGGCTGTTACGCGTAGAGCGCTTCAAGTTCGACAATCGCGACAAGAAGCAGGAGGAAGCTGAGAAAACGGCGGATTTGAGCGAGGAAGCCACTCTGATCGAGAAGAGGGAGCTTGCGTGAGTGGGGATTCCCTCGCAGTGTTTGTTTCAATTACGGACTCGTTGGCAGAAATAGTCCCGGAACGTGGAATCATAGCCGTTCCGAACAGACAGTATTTCGCCGCTATCATGGGTATAAAGAAGGTAATTGAAACAAAGATGCCGAAATGTCTCCACGAGAAGGATCTGAAGAACCTGGACATGTATGTTTACCATAGTGCGGACTACACCTTTCTCGAAAACGCGCTGAACCCGTTTTGGACGTGGTATGTGTCGTGGTTCCCGGATACAATGGCTCCGAACATGATTACGCTGCTGGGGTTCGTCATCAACATCATTGCCTCCTTTATCGTTCTCTACAACGACCCTCTGCTGTTGGGACAGGCGCCTAGGTGGTCGTACATTCTCGCCGGCTTCGCCTTGATAACGTACTTGAACTTTGACTCCGCCGACGGAAAACAGGCGCGCCGACTCCATGCCTCCTCGCCGCTGGGCCAGCTGTTTGACCACGGATGCGATGCGGTGAACGAGGTCTTTATCCTGCTGGTGTTGGCGTCTGCGTGCGGCACCGGATACACGTACCACACGTGTGTCGTTATGATTATCCAATGCCTTGCCTTCTCGTTGGCACAGATTCTCGAGTACCATATCGACATTCTTGTTGTTGGCAACAAGTTCTTTGGAACCACCGAGTCAATCATCATGCTGAGCTGCGTGTACATGCTGACGGGTGTGATTGGCATTGATCGCGTTCGCTCCAAGTTTTCCGACATTCTTCCCTTTAGCGTTCCTTTTGACATGCCGATCATCGAGTTCGTTTTGCTTCTGACCAACATCGGCATGATCCTTACCGTGTTGTACTTCATGATCACGGCCCTGGTGTCCGAGTGTCCCATTCCCGAGAATGAGCGAGGAGACAAGAATCTTTCTCGAGTGGACTTTTTGATCCAGCTGATTCCGTCATAGTCCATGTCGCTTCTGGGTCTCACGTTCTAGTGGCATGGGTCTTTGCTCCGTTCGACTGATGATATTCACGCCGCTGATGCAGGAACACCCTTTCCTGCTCTACTGTATGAATTGCTCTCTCCTTTCAATGTAGTCCTCTGCGGCCTCTCCTTCTCCTTCCTCTCGACGCGCGTGAACGTGTCGCACCTGTGCAGAAGAAGAATGGACTGGCGCTTTGCGGGGCTGTACAATCTCGTCGTGCTGACGTTGAATTCGTTCTTCCACGTGGTGAACCAGGAGGTGCTGCTTCTTGTTTGCTGTGTCGTGCTGCTGTGCATGTACTCGTGGTTCGTGCTGTCGGTGATTGACGAGGTGAAAACTCACCTGGGCATCTATGCGCTTCATCTCACCCCCACTCCCAAGGAGGACTAGTGTGCTTGTAGAAGGACTGTTTGTTGAACCACGACGGGAATGCGATGAGGATGACCGTGGCGTTAGGAACAAAGAAGACAAGAAACGCTGAAATGAGATCAGGAGCGACGCGACCAGGGCTTGATCAGAGTGTACACGTAAATGATGAGGGGAATGAGAATGGCAATGAAGAGCTGCTTGTAGAAGGGGAGCGCGTTCGGGTCGTAGTGGAAGTACCTCAGTTTCGAGTGCTCCTCGTCCACAAGCAGTACGTGGTTCTTCCACTGCGAATCCAACTGTCTACGCGTAACAGCACCGCACAGAGCAAACGAAAGTGCACAGCCCGAGTTGCGGGAAAAGAGAAGCGTCTGGAAGCACACTCTGTAGCACACCTCCGCAATACACCGCCTCAACGCGTCGACGGTCTCTCCCTCGAACAGAAACAGCTCAAGGGCCACTTCCACTCTACACAACCCGTCGTAGTCAAGCGTCTTCTGCTTCGGGAGGAGAAAACGCCAGGACTCGGCGTTTCCGTCCACAGGAATGCGGGAGTGGACTGCTATGAGTTCGCCTTCGTGCTGGATCAGAAGACGCTTTGCCGTCGACAGACAGAACTCGCCCAGAAAGGCTTGGGCCCTGTTCTCCTTTATCTCGTCATGTTTTAATGGAAACGGAAGGGAGAGAGAAAAGGAAAGAGGAACGGTTTGAATGCACTCCTTGTCGCTCACTGTTCTAATATCTACGACGCACAGCGGCTCCGTCTGCTTCAGAAGCCGTTCTACTCATCACCGATCGAGAGCCATGATCACCGGTATTCAGTTCCTTCAAAATGCAGCTGAAATCAATATCCCTGCAGTCGTAGGACACAAAGACGCCAACCACATTCAACGCACCCGCCAATTTCCGTTCGTACTACGTGTGAGCGTCCCCTTTTGGAAACGACCTCTCTGATGGCGATTGAACAACGCGCGTTTATATTCCCTTCCTTGATTGACGCTGACAAGTGACGATCGGGCACACACTTGTCGACAATGTAATCCCCGTCCTGTATCTGCACGTCATCCCATTTAGCATCCCTCACAACTCCCAAAAGCAGCCCTGCTTCATGGTCCGCATTGTCGGAGGCAAATCGGAGCAGCGTGTCCACCACGTCCCTGCTGTACTTGATCATGGGAAAGATGAGGGTGGCAGATGGAACAAAGAGGAGAGTATAAAAGAATGAACTTTCACATACTACAAGGCAATAAATGAATACGCATCAACGCAGCTCCGTTTGACGGCGAACGTCCTCTTGAATATTACTAACAATACTAGCCGTCACGCCGCCAGTCCTATCCTACCCTTTCGGACCATTAATGTACATAACCTCAAGAATCTTGTTCCAGTACTCCTTGAGTGTCTTCTTGTCCCCGGGCGTACTGCACTCCACACCGCACCTGACTAAAAAGATGATGACTACACATCACGCTCAAGAAGGGAGACAACTCGTTCTCGACAGCTTCTCCCTCTGCATGACGTAGCTGTACATCTTGTCGCACGTCAGCACGTTATACAGGATGAGCGTGATCGTCTACGCATGACGCCGGACGGTGGCACGCACGTTCTTCTCGTTCATCTCCACTCGGTCGAATACGTCCAGGCAGGATTGCAGCAGTCCCTGCAGGATTAACTGACTGATCAGCTACAGATCACGCTACGAGCGCGACACAACGTTCGGGTTCCGCTTGTGCATGCTGATTTCGAAGATCACCGCGAGACACACCTTTCTGACGTTGACGAAGCGCTTACTCCGCGACTGGATCAGGGGAACGATGAAGCACAGCATACTCGCTACAGTGTCACAATCCACACCCCAATGCAAATACAGTCCATGATGTAGGAGACGACTTCAGGATTCGTTACAAGAGAATGGATAATCGTTAGCGCATTGCAAACCCTGATTTCCGCCGCCTCGTCCATGCTCGCGTCGTTGAGGTACTTATACACAGAGAGGATCTCCTCCTGGAGGATTGTCACGATGCCGTAGGAATTATACAGGCATGCAGTCCTCATGTCCTCCTGACACTTCATCTGAGAGAGTTCTTCACGTCAGGATTCAAAGCGAGAGCCCTACCCTTTATAGCGTCTCCTCGTGTATTCTCGTCGTACAGCTTGTTGATAACGGCTAGTATATCCTTCGACTGGATTATTCGATCGCCATCCATCCTCCAGATGCGTTTTCCTGTCAGTTTTGATTGTTTGGCCGAAATCGGCTTCGGATGCGGAATCCCGCGATTCGTTCCTCCCCTTTCTTCCTCGCGCCTCCTCCGATATCTTTACGATGGTTTCCCACTGCGAAACGAACCCGGGAGGAGAGGATCCGACACACTTTTGCGGCGAGTACACACTTGTTCTTCGCGAGGTCGAATCTGTGGGCCCTCAATGATACGAAATGAGCAGAAAGACTTGAGTATGCAAGAGGAACTGAGGCAGCGTAAGCAGGAAGTGAATGCTCCGGCAAATGACGGGAGAGAGGCGGATGAACTTGACAGTGTCGAGCAACCCGTGAGCACCCCTGGTTTCTCTTGCTGTTATGCGTCACCGAGTAGAAAAGGAAAAGAAAAAGACATCGATTCTGACGAGAGTCGTCTCTGGCTTTGCGATCTTCTTCGCCTTCCTCTATATTATCTATCTCGGTCACTATCCGACACTCACACTCATCGTACTGATCCAGGTATGTGCAGTTGCTCTCCGTGTTACGTAGTTTGGCTTGTTCTACGAACTCCTCAACGTCCGTTACGAGGAAGCCGTGGAAAAGGAAATCCCGCACTTTAGAACGCTGCATTGGATGATTTTCGTGACGGCCATGTACATCGTGTTCGGAGAGTCCACCGCTCTGGGAATGATGTTCTACGTTCCCGAATTTGAATATGCCGTGAAGTACCACTCGTATGAGCGCTGTCGAGTGTCAACCGTAGGATCATCTCGGTTCTCCTGTACTCTGTCCTGTTTGTCGTCATCGTCTTGAGCCTTAAGAAGGGCTACCTGAAGTACCAAATCGGTAGGGTCCGTGCTGCTCCTTCACGCGTAGGTCAGATCGCTTGGTCCATGCTCACCATCGTGATCGTCGTTTTCCAGATCCGCGCCGTGGTTCCGATGGTGATGGACGGCCTCATCTGGTTCATCCTCTCGACCACGACCGTCATCACCAATGACACGATGGCGTACTTCTGCGGCATGCTCTTCGGCAAGAAGTGGAAACTGTCTGTCCGTCTCACTAGCAGATTCATCAAGAAGCCGCTGACGCCGCTCTCGCCCAACAAGAGCTGGGAAGGGTTTATCGGCGGCGGCATTTGCACGGTGATCATCGGCCAGATCATCGTTCACAGCATCCAGATCCCTCACCTCTACTGTGCCTTCAACCACCCCAACTGCCCTCTTCCCGACTACTACCAGCCCCACTTCTACGCCTTCCCTGAGGCGCTCGCGAACATCATCCAGATCAAGGGCTTCTCCACGTGTCCCATCTACCTGCACGAACTCGTCTTCTCCGTCTTCGCGTCGCTGGTCGCTCCCTTCGGAGGCTTCTTCGCCTCCGCCATCAAGAGAGCGTACGGCAAGAAGGACTTCAACTCGATCATTCCGGGACACGGCGGTTTGATGGATCGCTTCGACTGCCAGTTCATCATGCTTTATTTTACTTCCATGTATTATAAAACATTCATTAAGTGGGTGTGGTGGAACAGGATCACGGGTAGACCCAAGGAGTATCAGGTGGCTGATGTGCTGCGCATCATCGCGGGTCTGTCCCTCAGCGACAAGCAGGCGCTGCTCCAGCAGCTCAAGGATTCGATTGCTCTTGGCGATATTTCGTCTGTTTGTTGCACTCTCTGCGTTTCCCATTGATTTCGTTTGCTCCGCTATCCCATGAATCCGTTGCTCTTCTTCTTCGAGCTCGTCGCTAACGCCATTCTCTGGCCCATCTACTTTGTCGTTGTGTGCGTTGGTTATGTGTACGATCTTTTCGCGTGCAAGCGTGTTCCCGTACCAAAGAAGATCGTCGTCACGGGTGCTAGTTCTGGCATCGGCGCGTGCTGCGCAAAGGAGTACGCGGAAAGCGTTTCCTCTCCGTCCGTTGATGATCCTTAGGGAACTACGCTCGTGCTGATTGGCAGAAATGCGGATAGACTCGCCGTCACCAAGAAGGCGTGTGAAGAGAAAGGGGCTACTGTGGTCACTTTCGAGTGCGACCTTCGCGAGAAGGAGAAGGTCGACGCATTTTTGAAGGAGGAAGACGACAAGGCGCCTGTATGCGTTTTGAATTCGGTGTCAGGTAGATCGATCTGATTATTGCTGCTGCTGGAGTGATGATCCCGCAGTGCGGAAAGAACGAGGACGTTGAGGAAGTGATCTGTTGAGTCCCGGTGTTATGTAGGTTACGCGCGAGCTGTACTCCATTAACGTGAACGGAACGCTTAACACGATCCTTCCGCTGCTCTCACGCATGCAGAAGCGTCGTTCGGGCCAGATTGCCATTTTCTCTTCCGGCGCGGGCTTCTGCGCGGAGCCCATGAACCCCATCTACAGCGCGACGAAGGTGGCTCTTACGGCGTACGGCGAATCCCTTCGTTACATCATGCGCGACTACAACGTGTTTGTGAGCATCGTGGACCCTGGCGCTGTCCGCACTCCCATGACGGAGGTGCCGTACCTCAGCGGCATGCAGTCTGGCTTGGCCTCGCCCGAAGGCATGGCGAAGACGCTGAGAAGAGGTTTGAAGAGGGATTTCATGCACATCGGCTACACGATGAGCCAGCACTGGGCTGCCGCGACTGTGTTCGGAGACATGCCCTTCACGGCTAGAGACTTCGTGTTCCGTGCTCTTCTCCCCGGCTTCAAGGCGACGAACCAGTACCTCATTGAGTTCCACCCTCCGACGGAAAACTGGTGTGTTTGTAAGAAAGACGACAGATTTCCCAGTCATCACGCATTCGCTTGGAGTTGTTGCCCCCACTCTTCCCGTTCGATGTGCTGGATCCCTTGCCGTTCATCATATTGAGATTCTTTTGCAAAATGGACGACGCCATGCGCTTCACGTTCTTCCGCTGCTTCTTCTGATCTCGCTTCTCCCGCTGATTTAGAACCGGTTTCGTGTCTTTTGGCTGCTTTGCGTGCAAGGGTTGGCGATTTGCTTTCAAAACACCGGGAATCGAGGACCGGTATCCGCACTGACTGCAAATGCGTACCTAGGAATCACACCACGGAGAGGTAGCGACGAGGCGATTCGCGTATTTGCACTTAGAGGAGCGTGTTGGAATAATTCTATATGATGAGATCTTTGTCTCCACGAAGGGATAATAGCAGTGTGGACAGAAGAGAGTATGCAGGCTCAACGGAATGGCTACAATGAAAAGGAAAAATCAACGGTACAGGAACTCTGCCGACGCATGCAGCATCTGCTTTTCAATCTATTTGTAATGAAATGGCTCCCCCACATCGAACATGTAGTGTTGTGCTAGTTTTGGATTGACGCCCATCCCCTTTTCTCCAATTTGTAATAGATAATCAATGTTGCGCGCCGCTTGGACTTCTACCTCTCAATCCCGCCACGAACCAAAACGCGCCGGCTGCAGGTTCTTCATGAGCTCCACCTCATCGCGGTTGCTGTACTTCTTTCCCTGGCTCATTGTTCTCCGCCCAAAAGAACACTGCACTTCCCGATTTTCTGGGGATTTGGGGAACGGAAATAGGGAGGAAACGAGTCAGTCCGATTTGAATTCAACAGAAACGATGAAGGAGTTCAAGCTTCCTCAAAAATTGGAAGACTTGGAGAATGCAGAGTCCGAATTCTTCTCGGCCGCGACCGTTGTCGATTTGGAGAGCTGCGATGCGGAGAGCTGCATGGAGATGCTCGGGAGTGAGTTCAATTCCTATTACTGATGCTGCAGATCTGTCATCGGAGGTAGTCGACGTTCATTGTTTTGACGCCATCACGGAACAGGAGAATTTTGACACTGTGTACACGTTCATGAAGTGGTTTACCGAGGTGTCAGTGTGATTCGTGTAGATACTTTGATCAGCTCCCAGAGTCCGTCCAAGGGAAATACATCGATATTGTGATTCGCGGAGCAAGGGGCTTCGTTGTCGCATCAATCAACAAATCCATTCCTTCAGAGTCTGTGATGGAAATGAAGAACGCATTGTGCATGTAATCGTTATGCCTGTCTTCCATGTATAGATACATCTACTTCGTTTCTCTGCTGATTAGGAAGATGGACGCGGCTTACAACTCGCTACTCGATAAGGAGCCCGTAGCCGTCGAAAAGGGTAGAAGAGTGTGTTTGATGGTACCACGTCATCGATAGAAGAAACGGAGAGTGGTTCACAGTAATGTGGCGTGGAGTGACTATCTCTACGATGCGTTCGAAGTGTTGTTGTTTGCGCTTCGCGGCAATCTGAAGAACTTCTTCACAATGGGCATTCCTGACGAAGTAGTGATGCATCTGTCTCTGAACGCTAGCTTTTCCTCCAGCTCTTTTCCCAATCCGGTCTGCTCATTTTAGGACGCGAGACCGCGTCGGATAACCCTCGATTGTTGGAAGTCGTGATGAACACACTAGCTTCTCTCATTTCATCCTATCCGTACTTTCAATTGAGAAGGATAATGCACAGACAAATCCTACCCACAATCAGTTCATCCCTCATCGAGATGATCGCCTCCTTGGAGTTCATGGCGGATCGAATCGCCCAGCTTGCGCGCATTCTGTACGAGCGCTGCAGCGGCAATTCAGAGCTCGTCACGGACCTGATTCGCGAGACCACGCGCCAGAACTTCTGCGAGTCCGCCAAAACCACGGCCTCCGTGCGAAATCTCTCTCACTTCATCGTACGTGTATCGAACCCCTCTCACCCACAGACCGCGTGCTCGGAGCAGGCGCCGTTCGCTCTCCTGCGAAGTCTCCCTCTCTTGCTGAAGCTGCTGGACCGCGAGGCGTACACGCTGCGCGTGGGCGTGATTCAGGCGCTGGGCAACCTGATCGAGAAGACGGGCCAGTCGGAGCAAACCGGTCAGCCACGCGAGTCGCAGCGCGAGAGACGGGCGAGCAGCTACGGAAGCGTCACGAACAAGCGCGCGAGCATCGTGATTCGCCGCCAGTCTCTGGCCGCAGGCGAGGAGAAGGAGGAGGAGGAAGAGAAGGAGGAGGTGATCAAAGCGATCGATCTGAAGACGGCGGTGAGCGTGATCGGCCTGCTGGAGGAGCGCCAGCACGACGTCAACGCCTTCGCGCGGTCCGCCACACTCCGCGTCTTCGCCAGTCTCGTGGACCACGGCTTCGTCCCGCTCTCCAAGTACCTCGCGATCACGCGAGTGGCCATCGAGCGCCTGCAGGACAAGGGCGTGCTCGTGCGCAAGAACGCGATGAACGTGGCTCCGCTGCTTCTCTGTGACGTGTAGTTGTTGATGGTGCTGCTGGTGAACAACCCCTACGAGGGCTCGCTCAACGCCGCCGTGTACCAGCAGAAGATCGCCGAGCTGGACGCGCTCCTGCAGTCGTTCGTAGCCTCACAGGACGGGACCGACAGCGCGCTGACCCCTGCGGAGCTGGAGGAGCAGCAGAAGACGAAGCACCTCCACGACTACTATTCCAGCGCGTTACAGTTCACGACGCTCGTCACCGTTCGCCTGACGACCCGTACTGACGCGTAGGACTCCATTCAAACCGTCACCATGCTTCTGAACAGCAAGACGGAGGGCGACGTGCTGGCGGCGCTCCAGTTCCTCCCTCTGGCCGCTGCCTTTCATATCAAGGGCATCGAGAAGGCGCTGCGCCGAATGGTGTTGTTGGTGTGGGGGGCTTCACCCGCCGTGCTGAAGGAGTTGTTGGCGGTGGCTATGTGTGTGAGGCGTCATGCCTAGTCCATAAATCACCTCTATTTCTGCCCTCCGAATAGCACCACTCCCTTCCCTCCAAACCAGGTGGCCGCCAACATGATTCGTCTGGTGCAGGGAGCGACGCTGGCGGAGACCACCTCGTTCGCCGAGCTGGTGCGTCACCTGGTTGGAGAGGGGATTCTCACCTCACGCGCTGTGGAGGGTTTGTGGGGATACGTGTACGGAGCGAGTGTGAGTGGGGAGAACGTACGCATGTCGTCGCGCACTAAATCATAGCAATGCTGTGCGTTGTACCTGTTGGCGATGGTCGCCGCCGCCTCGCCTCCTCTCGTCTTCCGCGTCCCGACGCGCATCGTGGGTCTCACTCGCTTCACCACGTCCTCGCTCAAGGCCTCCAAGTACGTCTTCCAGCTGTGGAAGAACGTCCCGGAGAGCGCGAAGGAGGTGGCGGGAACCGTCGTCAAGGAAACGGTTCGCTTCCTCGAAGACGGTTGCGTGGCGACGAGCGGGAATTCTTGCCTGTGGTTCGAGGCGGCGAACGAGGCGGTGGACTTGCTGAGTGTGGTGTCCCAACGATTCGACCTCACGACGGAGACGATCCTTCGCGAGACGGCGCAGCGCGTGTTTGGCGGGAACGAGGAGGAGGGAGAAGTGGTGACCGAACCCAACTCGGACGGAAATCAGCCCGAAAAGTGGCGGAAGGTGAATGAAGGGACGCTGACCCGATTCGTGTTCTTGTTGGGTCATTTTGCGCTCAAACTGCTCCAGTACAGCGAGCGCGTCGCCTCGAACGCGAAGAAAGCGCGCCATAAACACGAGGAAGCCGAAGTGGCGCAGAAGAAGGCGCGACAGGCGACGAAACGCTCGAGCAATTCATCGCTGTTGGAGGACGACGGCTTGGGACTCGTGACGCAGGCGGACGACAACGAGGACGAGATTCTGGAGAGAATCAGCAATCGTGGAATCGTGGTCGAGTGGGAGAGAGGGAGGGAAATGACGCGTAGCAATCTGATTGGTCAGTTCGGACACATGCTGAAAACGATTATCACGGGAAAGGAGGGAGAGTATGGAAAGGAATTGGTCAAAGTGGCGCTGCTGAGTTTCTGCAAGTTCATGACGATTAGTCGGTCATTCTGTGAAGCCAACCTGAACGTACCCGTTTCCGTTTTGGTGAAGTGTAGTTGCTGTTTACGCTGCTCGTGCGGAGTTCGGATGAGCACATTCGGAGCAACATCGTAATCTGCATCGGCGATCTCTGCTACCGCTTCCCCAACCAGCTGGAGCAGTGGACCTCGCGCATCTACGGCACACTCCGCGACGAAGTGAGAAGGAGATCATCCGTCTCATTCCTAGTCCGTGTTGGTGCGCACGAATTCGCTGTCCGTGTTGTCGCATTTGATTCTGAACGATATGGTGCGCGTGAAGGGGAAGATCGCCTTGATCGTGCTTCTTCTGGATGATCCTTCAGAGCACGTGCAAACGCTGGCAAAGGTCTTCTTCACGGAATGGGGAAAACGCGGAAGCGCCACCATTTACAACATTTTCCCGGAGTGCGTTTCTTCGCTGTTGGACATGCCCAACTTGGAGTACAACCGTTTCTGCTCGCTCACCAAGTACCTTCTACACTTCATTGACAAGGTGCGTGTGGAGCGGGAGTTTCATTCGTAGGACAAACAGTGCGACCAACTCGTCGAGAAGCTCATTCAGCGATTCGTGCTGGTGACAGACCCGCTGAAGTGGCGCTGCTTGACGTTCTGCTTGTCGTGCATTCCGTCCACGAACCAAACCGTTCAGAAGTACTTGCAATGCCGCAATTGTCTGAAGGACGCGCTTCGGACAAAGGAGATAAACGAGATGATGAACCAGATCATTGCAAAAGTGACCAATAATGGTGTGCTTGAGGCGTAGCTGAAGCGGAATTGCAAGCCTGAGCAGTTGTCGCACATCGAGGAGCTGCAACGGTTTGTCGACGAGTGCTACAAGGAGGAGGACAAACAACAAATCGAGGAGAGTCCCCCGCTGGAATCGCAACTGAGCGCAAAGAAGCGATCTCTCCACAAGTCGTCGCAAGAGGAGGAAGAGGAGGCAATCTCGAAGATTCAGCGCGTGGAGGAGGAGGCAGTTTCAAAGATTCAGCGCGTAGAGGAGGACTTCTCGGAGGAATCAGAAGAGGAGGTGAGGAAACCGCGGCCAAGGAGGCTAGTTATGTCCGATAGTAGTGATTGATTATTGCATCGAGTGTTTGTGAACGAAAGACGGCAAATCACAGTTTTGTCAGAGAAGGGTCCGCGAGACACAACGCTTTGTTCTTTGACCGCAGTTGTCGTTTCAACGTCTGGTTCGCAATTCGCTCGTGCAGGCTGATAATGATCGCGTTGAATTCCTCCTTGTTCGATTTTGACAGCAAGTCCTCGTTCACAAAAGTCACCACAGAGACAAGCTCTCTGCAGAAGCTCAAATCATCTATTGATCACTGTTCCCCTTTGATCGTACTCAACTTCTCCTCCCCGATCTCGTTCAGCTTCTTCACCCAACTCATTACACAGCGGTGGTACTCCTCTCCCAGTTTTCCGTTTCCTGCCTTTTCCGCATCCTCTTCATCACTACTCGATACGTATCCTCGCTTCTCGGATTTCTTCGTGTCCACCGTCATGAGCGTTCTACGGTAAACCGGAGGAAGAACGGATACAGGAAGAAGCGTCCCAACTGTGTGATCATTCCGTAGCGGTCCGGAATGCTGGCCTCGGCGATTCCCTTGATGGTGTAAATCGCCGCCTCTTCCAGAAATACGCAATTCTTGTCGATTTCGGGATTGCAGTACGAGGGGAAGAAAACCGCTAATGTCTGACGAAGAATCGTCTTCTTCTCCGTCGCCGAGTCGAACAGGCTATGGGTCAGAACCACAACACACCAGCACAGAAGCAAAAGACTGGAGAGGATGTTCACGGAACGAATCTTGTTGAACATGAACAATTTGCACAACGCTTCACACGCCGTGTTCTGCAGCTGCTCGTTTGTGTGGAATATATACACGTTGAAGCCCTCGATCACCTCGCTCAGTGAAACGCCCAAATCCGCATCCTGGCTTAATGATGACTTCATCTCCCCGTACACGATCAGAATGTCCGTCAGACCCTGAATGGCGGCAATCTGGACGGCTGTGTCCTCATCCTCCTCCAGGACCATGCACAACAACAGCGATGAGTACTGAATCGCAATCGTCTACCCTCCACACTTCCCGCCAACTCTACCTTGTTCATAATTGCCGCCAACACCAGTCCCTTCACGGCCTCTCGCCGCAGCTCGATGATCGGCGACTGCAGGTTCGGTTTCAGCATCCTGTCAAAAAACGACTGGATTTCTGGCTGGTTGAAGGCTTTGGAGGTGATGAGTTTGAAGGTGCCCTGCACGACGTACAGTCCGAACAGCATGTACTGTTCCTACCCCTCATCCTTACCCACAACGCCCACCACCGTCAGACCAGAGGGTTGAGTCATTTCATGTGACGAGTGGGATGCGTTGTGTAACTCGTGGGATGCGTCGTGCGACTCGTGCGACTCCAGGTGGTCCTCAACGTCGGAGAGAATCAGCGAGACTTCGCTAGCCGTCACAGCGACCCGTCAGACCCACCTCAGGAAGGACGATTCCGTGTCCAGCACGTTCAGCAGCGCCTGGAGGAGCGTGTACACGTTCTGGCTGTGGACGACGAGGCGGTAGTTCGCGCCCACTGTCAGCGACAGCAGAAATCGGAGGGTTTTCAGGAGTTCCTGACGACACACGTTGTCAGTAAGTTCGACGTACTGAAGACATCGAATGGTGTTGGCGAAGATGGCGCGCTGCGCGTCCTCGTTCATGTCGGAGGCGTACAGACAGTCCTGAACGACGCCACAAAACTGGGGGATATCTGGAATGAGAGAGTCGATCTCGGACTCGCGGTGCTGCTCGAAGAGGAAGCGTACGGCGCAATACAGGTAGAACGAGGTCAGCTCCGTCAGCTGGGTCACAGCGATCGAAACCGTGGAGGTGAAGGTGGACGATTTGGCGTTCTGTTCGTAGAGAAAGATGGCGTTGAGGAGCAGCTCGCCCTAATCATGAGATGACGGCGATGACTGTACGATCACTTCCTCCTTCTCCAGGTCGAAGAGAGAGAGAAGGGGCAGAAGCGGCGTCTGTTTTGCCCAGCTCACGATAAGGCTTTCCGCGCTCTTCACGATCACCTCGTTGCGGTCTTGGAGACAGTGCACGGCTGCGTGGCGGAGTGGTTGTGAGAGCTGCTGAACGGTGGAGTGCATCTCCAGATTCTTGAGAACGGCGAGGCGAATGGTCAGATCGTCGTCGCGCATGCGCAGAAGGATTCCATCCATGGTTAGGGGATGGATGCGAATGGACGAGGCGTAAATGAGACGAATCGCTGTATTCGCCTCATAGTGCATATTCTGCGCAATCACCTTGAAAAGGGTGGTGTTGGATTCGTCGATATGCTGCAAAAGACACAGACCCGTGGCGGCGGCACTCCTCACGGAGATGACCTTGTCGCGACTCCTCTCCAGATACGTCGTTGAAATCTTTTGCAGCAGCTTTTCGTCGATGTCCACATTCTTCGATTTCTCCAGAATGAGGTTGGTGATGACCAAACAGCGCTGCCTCACATAACGATCCTTCGCCTTTGTGTAGGCCAGCAAGTCCTATTCCATGAACGATGCACAATAGCGCTACTTCGATCAGCAGCGGGGCGAGTTGAGGAACCGTGGCATCGCCACAGCAACGGCTTGTGGCGGTTGCGATAAAACGGATCAGATTGTCGATTTCCTTCCCCGAGCCCTTGTGCCCAATTACCGTATACACGCAGCTGGAGTAGTCTTTGACAAACGATTGCGGATAGTGAGAATAGACGCTCGCCAGAATCTCAGAGAACTGCTCCTGCTTCTTCGGATACTCCTGACTCTCGTTGAACACTCTAAACACGATGTCCTTCTCCTTCAGATAGTCCATAGTTCGTTGGCGCGCTGTGCGATTCTGCGCAAATCGTATTCTGGGTTTGAATCCCCGGCGCTTTCCGCCACTTTTCTCGTCGTGGAGGAATGGAGAACAAGTACGGATGGCACCGCAGGAATAAGCGCATAGGGACGTCCAAGATATTCGAGAAACATCGTTGCCTCTTGGTCATTCTCTCAAGATCGATGAGCGTAGCTTTTGCTTTCATTCCGTTTCTGATTCTGTAGCGTCCACTGCTCCCAAAGCGTTGCACACCTTTTCCGTCCCGCGGAGTTCGCGTGGGCTCCGTTGCGGTTTCCGTGAGTTGTAGTGTTTCAGTCGCTGAACTCCTTTCTTCCTGAATTCAAGCAATCGTGTTTGGAGATGCAGCAGGAGATTGCGGAAACGGGCACCACGCATTTCGCCGTCGAGGAGCTCGTCAGCGACAGCTCGTCCGACTCCTCCTCGTCGAGTGATGACTCGTCCGATTCATCGAGCGACAGCGGCGCGATGTCAGTCGAAGGGGGGCAGACAAACAATCCTGTGGTCGAAATGGTGAGAGTGTGTTGCATCGTTTGATGGGTAGAGACTGGCGCTGGCTCCTATGGAGGCGATTGACGTGATTGAGAACACGGAGAAGGGTCTTCCCGACCCCACTCAGAATCCTTTAGTGAAAGAACTGTAACGATATGCCCCTGTTTGAACAAACACGCCACAGGATACTGCAGCCGTGATAGAACTCCTTCAAGTAGCGAGGCGCGTACGCGACCTTGTCGTTTCCGTACACCCAAAACTCGCTGCTCTTGCCCTTCCACGTGCCCACGGCCTTGGCAATCGGAATAATACGCACCGTCACGCGCTCCTGAATCAGTCGCTCCTGATTCTGGTTAATCAACTACGCGTGACTCTTCCTCGCGTTCCTCACATTCTCTGCATTCGTGAACAGCTGGCTGCACGCATTGCGCACGGCGGGGTCAAAAACCTCCTGAGGAGGGAGAACACGATAAGCAGTCTGTCTACGCCTCACGCAACGCTCCCACCGCTACTGGCAGATCAGCGTGCCGCTGGCGTCGCGCACCATGTCGGCGGGCATGCCGCTCGCATCGAGCACCTGGTTGTCGATGTGGTTGGTGAACGTCACGGTGAGGCGCACGAACATCACAATGCTGCCCGTGCCCTTGCACTTCTCGCACTCCTCCATGCCGTCGCCAGAACACCACGTGCACTTCACACGACCATCGCCGTGGCAGTGATCGCAGTTCACCTGCTGACCGTCTTTCGTCGTGCGGCCCGAGCCGTTACACCACGTGCACTCGTCGCGACCACGACCGTTGCAGTGGTGGCACTGGACTCGGCCTCTGCCGTAGCACTTCGAGCACTGCTGGACGTACTCCGTGTGAGGGACGGGCATCTTGATCTCCTTGTCCTCGAAGAGCTGAGGAACGGAAACGGGGATGTCCCAAGGCTGGGGCGCAATTCCGTTGTTGGGACCGTCGACGCCCTCTCCGCGGTAGGGGCGGCTCTTCCACTCGGTGAAGCGCTTCTCCATGTAGGTTTCCCACTTGCAGTGGTAGCTGGTCCACGTTTGAATCTAGCCCTCACCGAGCACGTCCATAGCATACGTTGCCGATGTCCATGTTCTTCACTGCGCCCTTTCCCCAGAAGATTTTCTTGCTAACCATGGCAGCAAGAGCGTTCCTCATGTCTTCTCCCGTGATGGTTTCCTTGTTGTATTGGAGCTGCTCCATCTTTACCGATTCTATTGCTTACGTCACCGTCGTTGGCTCCACCTCCAGCATCACCAGCAGGAGCGCGCACGCTGACAACCTCCGCTTCGTTGGCGTTCATGCTGTAACCCTGAATCGTAAAGCATGATGGAGAGCTGGAACCTCAATCACAGGCGCATTCTGGGGAACGGCTTGGGGGACTTGCGTATTCTGGGGAGGCTGAGCAGTCGGAGTGGCCTGAGAAGCGGGCATGGCGGTCGGAATCGGAGTGGGATCCATCTCAAATAGCGCTAAAAGAGAATGTGAGTGAAATCCGATTCTGTTCCGTAGTTCTTGATAGTCATGCCCTTGTGGTAATCGCTCACAATACTGTTCCAACAGGAACTCCTGTATACGGTAAACAGCGAGATTCTTCTCTACGGACTCCGCGCGTGAATCTGACAAAGCGTGACCGCGATCTCATGCCGTTTGCCATTTTGACGTACTGGAACGATTTGGTGGATCAGCTAAGGGAGCTGGTGGACGCACCGCTTTCGAGCGACCCGTTTATGCAATACGGGATGAACATCTTGAACGGTACGGAGTGCGCGGACGTGAACGGAGAGTGCCGCTACGTCCGCGAGATGAATGTGAACCACTTCTTTACCATCGCTGGCGTGTTCTTTGTTATCGTTTCGTTCGTCCTTTGCGCTCTGATGCATAGTATCTTCTGTTTGTAATCTATCTGTACTGCTCGCTTGGCTCAAAGCTCAACCACTACAAGAAACTCCCCAGGGGGAGTATTGATATCGGAAGGTATCGGCTATCGAAAGTAGCCATCCGCGCGAGTCGTAACGCATAGCAAATGGAGAAGAGCGCGAGTGAGAGTCGTCAGAGAATGAAGGACATGACGCCGAAGCCGGTTGAAGCTGCAGACAAGACTTTCGGCGTGATTTGTACGGAATGGCAGCGTCTCTTCAGGTGTAGTGAACGAGAGCACCAATGAGAACGTTCTCATCAATTACCAGAAGACGGTGGCCCTGTCGTACCAGAGTTTGGACGACGAGATCAACAAGCTGTATCCGAACCTGAAGAGGAGCAGCAAGCAGGATGTCCGCACCTACGTGAAGTTTCTCCAGTCGAAGTTTCCCAAGCTGACGGACTCCATCTGCGAAAACTACGTATGCGTGGACGTGGTGGTGTTAGCGTAGATCAGGACGTACGAGCTCGCCAAGTTCAGCAACCACGAGTGGACGGCGGAGATGTTTGAGGAGTGGTACGGGTTCTACAAGGACTTCACGAATTCGCTGACCCTGCCCTCGGACCTGTATTCCGTCGGAGACGCCCACTTGCCTGGCGTATACAACATCGCGCGCAGTATCAAGAGAAACGACAACATGTTTGAGGCCGTTGATACCGACAGCGACGATTCGATCCCTCTTCCCTACACGCATGACTTAGACAGCAATTCTGATTCGCGTGTTTAATAAACACAACTCAATAATCACCAAGCAAACAATACAGTACTTGCACTAAGGAAATCTCTTCAAAAGCGCAGTTACTCTACTCTTTACTTGTTGATAGTCACGTCTGAAGCCTTGCTCCCACATCGCGTCGGAAATGTTCTTCCAACGGTCGCCGCAGCGATTGAAAAGGGACATAGCAGTATTGTCCTCTACCGGGGTCCAAGGCTCGCTACTCTTCGTCACCGTCTTGATACGCTCCTGGATCTGCTTCTTCGTACGGTTGAGCTTGCTGTACAGCTCCTCCATCGAAATCTTGCCTTGCAGATACTGATCCAAGATCTCGTTCTCGTCATCACTCCAACTATGCTTCTTGTGCGTCGTGCACAAGCGAGAATAATGCTCACGGCACTGTTTCGCCGTGAGGCAGTCAGCGTCCTTCAAATTGAGCTCACGATTCAATTGCCTAGCCACAATTGGCCACGACTTAAAGCGCTTAGAACTATCTCCGCGTTCACGAGCCACTTGTTTGTAGATACGAATCAGCTTGTCGTCCTCAGGGCGCGTCCATTCATGCTTCGCCTTGCGCTTGGATTTCGCCGGCTTCACAGAAATGGAGTGCTGAGAGAACGTGTCGGAATCACTTCCAGAATCACACGGACAGCTTCCACAGGAGAGAGGCTCGTTGAGCGGTTCGGAGGCCGTATTGTCCACGGGACCAGTTACTGGCACCATCGGAACCACTGGAACCACCGGAACCATCGGAGGAAAAGGGAACTCCATAGCAGACACCGGATCTATGCTCAAAGAACTGGGATCCGGCGTCTCGCCAAAAAACCCGTCTGGAGTGAGAGAGACGAGGCACGAGGATTGGAGATCCGAACTCAACGAGTTGTCCAGGTCGGAAGAAGAAGCCAGACCTGGGTCGGAAGATGACATCAGACCCGCATCGGAAGAGGACATCAGGCCTTGGTCCGAAGACTCGCTCCACAAATCAAAGAAGAAGTTCGGGAAGGAATGCGTTTCGTTCCACCATTCGATGGAAATGCAGTCGTCACTAGCTGATGTTGACATGTTGACGGTAGTCAGCATATCAGCATGAGCAGCAATCGTATCTTCAGAGCTCATAAGAGGGGAAAAGAAGGACTAGAAACTAATCTTTTTATGAATGGTGGAATCCATGGAGAGAATTCCCGCCGATTTCGGATACGGGGAAGGATGGATCCGGTGAAACGCCGCGGCTGGGCATCCCATGGATTCGCCTCCACGTCTCTCAAGGCGTTCAGTAAGCGTCCTTCTTTGCGTGATTCTGCGAGATGGATGGAGTGTGGAGGTAGAGAGTGTTATCATGGGGCCAATCGTCACTCCCGAAGAGAATGGACAGATGGCTGAGTTGAAGAAGAGAAGGCTTACCCATCTCGATAACAAGAAATAGCGGTATAATTGCATGCGCTACAGTTTGAAACCCGAAATACCCCATATTCACCCAACTCGGGGAAGAGACGCGATTCTACCCCAACATGGAGGAATCGGGTGCATCCAATCACGATTCGCAATTCATGCGTGATGCACCTCCGTTTCCACTGTTTGATTCTCACAATTCCGAAGCTCCATTCGTTATGATGTGTTTGGTGTTCGTTCTCTTTGCTGTCGCGCTGTCGGTGAGTCTCCGCGACGACTTTTCCGCTTTCGAGGCCAAGTTTGAAAAGAACTATCTCCCTTCCGAGAGAGCGTTCCGCGCCAAGGTCTTCGAGTACAACATGAAATGGGCCGCGAAGATCAACGCGGAGGGTCATTCCTTCACTGTCGGCATGAGTCCTTTCGCGGACATGACGAACACGGAGTTTGCTGCATCGAGACTGTGCAACTGCAATCTCAAGCCGGTCAAGGCCAATCCCCAGAAGCTCACCTCCTTTGAGGACGAGGTCGATTGGAGAAAGAAGGGAGCCGTCACTCCCATCAAGAACCAGGGCTCCTGCGGCTCGTGCTGGGCATTCGCCGCTGCTGCCACGCTGGAGGGCGCAAACTTCGTGAACACGGGTAAGCTGGTCAGTCTGTCGGAGCAGCAACTTGTCGACTGTGACACGGAGTCGCGCGGTTGCAATGGCGGTCTCATCGAGAACGCCCTCAACTACGTCCATATCAATGGAATCTGCTCGGAGGAAGAGTATCCCTACACGGGCAAGGACGAGGATTGCAAGGCCGACAAGTGCAGTAGCGTAATGCGCACTACCGGATTCTGGAGCGTGATGCCCTGGGACGGTAACGATCTGAAGGCTGCTGTTTCCAAGGTCCCCACGGCTGTCTCCGTCCAGGCCGACGCGCCCGTCTTCCAGATGTACACGGGCGGTGTGATTGACTCCAGATCCTGCGGTACCATTCCCAATCACGCTGCCTTGGCTGTCGGCTACACGGCGGACTACTGGGTCGTGAAGAACTCCTGGGGCGAGAAGTGGGGCGAGGAGGGCTACGTCCGCATCAAATTCGACGCCGAGGGTCCTGGCATTTGCGGTATCAACTGCTACGCGTACTACCCTCTCTTCTAAACCTCGTGTTTGTTCACAAACAGATCAGTGATTCGCCCCTATCAGGGTTGTGCTTTTTGCGCCACGATGTACTCGTACGCCTTCCTCAACGCAATGAACCGCTCCTGCGATCCCTCGTCCGGATTCTTGTCGGGATGGCACTGCAGTGCGAGCGCGTGGAAGCGTTTCCGCACCTCTTCCAGCGAATCGCTCGTCGACACGCCCAGCACGTCACACGCCTCCTCGTACTCCGTCTTGATCGTCCCATAGGCCACGTCGTACTGAAACGAAGGCTTGGCTTCCTTCCGCGGCGAGTGGAACGGCGAGGAAAAGCGGAAGCCGCTGAAGAATGAAGGGAACGTCTTTCCGCCCTTCTCCGCCTCCACCGACGCCTCCCACTCCTTCAACACCTCCTTTATCCGCTCCGAAAGGAGGGGGTCCGGCTTGATCTCCGCAGAGCGCCTCAAATCCGCCACTCCCTTGGCATACTCTTTCATGTGAACGTAACACTCGCCTCGCACGCGCAGCAGGTCGCTCGAGCAGTCATTCTCACCCATCACTCTATTCAGGTCCTCTTCACGTCACACTCCATTCCGTCACTCACCACATCCTTGTCTGTACGCTCCACGCTTGTATCGCTCCATCGCTCTTCGCGTGAGGAGATCGGCTTCGACCGCGCTGCCCACGGGAACTCCACTTTGCTTCAGCCGTCCAATCCGGTCAAGAAGTGCGGAGTACTCCTCGTCCACCTCGCTGTATCGCCGAAGCGACAACAACTCGACGGCTCGCCGCTCGCTCTCTTCGCACGCGTCGCAGAACGCGAGAAGGGACTTGAGTGGCGCCCACAGCAACGTGTCTCGCGTCTTCATCCTACTGCACAGACAGCGAACGCTTGTTTGGTCATTCCGTTGGAGAAAAACCAACAGAACCAGGCGCACCAACTCCTCGTCAACGTCTTTTCCCTCCAACTCGCTCGTCACCTCACTCTCCTCTATGTTTTCCACCCACGCACACTCTTCGTTCGCCAGCTGAAACGCCTCTTCCGTCTCCTCCAACTCCACGTAGCAGCGAAGCAGCAGAATCATCGGCGTTCGCCACAAAGGACACGCGTCTCGACACACCACCAACTCATCCACACATCTCTCATACTCCTTCTCCTTCATCCACTCCTCCACGCGCCTCATTCGACTCTCCACGTCCGTCACCCTCTCTCTCACTTCTTGCGTGCTCCATTCTGGGTCGAGTCGTCGTGCCTCCTCCACCTGCTGTCTTGCCGAAGAGAGATTGCCCATGGTGAGATGGGCACGCGCCAGTCCGCAGCGAAGCTCGGGAGAGTCGTGAAGGGCGAGGGCTGCTGTGTAATAGCGAACGCACTCGTCGCCTCGGCGTTCCGCCAGACAGCAGACAGCGAGGTTCTGGACGCAGGAGAGAAGAAGAGAAGGGTCCAGCGCGATGGCGTTCTCGTAGCACGCTCTCGCACTCGAGTAGCTACATGTGAAGACGCAGTCTCTGACTCACTCCTCCACGCTCATCCACTCGTCGCCGTCCTGCTTGCAGATCAGCGCGTTCGCCGCGTCCTCTCCCTTCTCATCCTTCACGCACTCGCGCCACAGCCGGTCCGCCTCCTCGTTGTGGTGGTCGTACAGCGTGATCTGCTCACAATACGCTACACCTCAACACGCCTCGACTCCCTCACCCAAACAATCCTCGCGCTTCCCCTCCTCAAATGCCTTCCGCGCCCTGCGCAGGTAGATCGAGGCGACGAGCGGGTAACAGGCAATGCGTCTGTCCACCAAACACCACCGCAATAACACAGTGTCAGTCTCGCTCGACGATTGAAGAACTTGCGCTCCCGCCTCACTCGACGATTGAAGAACTTGCGCTCCCGCCTCACTCGACGATTGGAGGACTTGCATGTGTGCGGCGTAGGCGAGGAAGAACTCCACATCCGCGCTGCCCTCGCAGATGGACAGAAGACAGGAGCGAAGGGAAACAAGCACGGAGAAGAGCCCCGCCTGCAGCAGAACCACAGCCGCGTAGAAGCACTACGGATCAGAGGAGCAACCAACAACCACCAGCGAGCGACTCACGCTCTTGTAGTACTTGATCGTCCGGTTCAGCTCGAAGGGGTTTCTTCCGTCCGTCCACGCCTCTCCCTTCAGGAGGGGGGATAGCCGCGGGAACACGACGGAAACCAGGTCGAGGCCCAGAGTGACCTCGTGGAGGGCGGTGATGCCTTGGAACAGGAATATGAAGTATTTCGGGAAGTGTGAAAAGAGTCCCTTGCTCCCACTCAACAGAGCGATGACTTGCTCATTCTTGTTGGCGAAGATGAACTCTTCGACGCGCACGACTGTCTGTCGCATTTCCTCAATCTACCTCTGACTCCCACACTCCGTCTCGACCTGTGCCACGAGCGACGACGCAACCTTGTCTCTGAGAATGGGCTCCTTCTCGACCTCGCTCGCCTCGCGGAAGAGATCGAAGTACTTCAAGCACCTGCTGATCCTGCCCATGTCGCGGTACTCGCCCGCGATCCGCAAATACGAGGCGGCGCAGGGAGGAAGCGTGAGTTCGAGGAGTTGGACGTCCGCTCCAGCCACTGAGGGAGCGCTCAACTCTGACTGCTTCTGCTGGACAAAGCAGAGGAGAACGCGTGCGCGTGTGTGCGAGGAATTGCCTTGGAGTAGGAGTTGAAGCCACTTCGCCAACTACGCTTCACGAAACTCACCCACACGCACAAGCAGACACAGTTGTCGTGGACTTGTCTTCATCGAGAGCGCGCGGATTTGGCTGTCGGCGTCGACGGACACGAAGAAACGACAGTTCGACACCACGGACTCGGCGTCGTCACAGGCGCCGTGCAGCCAGGCGGAGAGGAGAGGGAAGTGGAGATGGAACCCGCAGAGGAGAAGCAGTCCTTCTCGAAGCGAGACGGGAGTCCTCTCGACGGCACTCAGTTTCCGAAGCCACCAGTCCGCGGAGAAGAAGGAGAAGGAGGCGGACGTCACGCCACAACTCTCCTGCAGGCGACGGAAACAGAGCTGCTGGAGCGTCATCAGATGGTCTGCGCAGAGTGCTTGGTACAGCTGAACGACGTCGAGCGAGTCCATCGCCGTCAGAACCTCCAGGTCCTTCTGCACTAGGACTGAAGCATGACCGATGACTCTACGATGCTCTTCCAGAGGAAGGGCGAGCAGGAGGCAGTCTTGCAGAATACGCTCACTCCTGTCGTAAAGAACTCGTTGCTGGAAGGAATACGCGATTTGGCTGTAAGAAGCGTCAATGAGAGGAGAATCGAGGAGAGAAGAGAGAAGGGTGCCTTCTGGCTCATCGTGGGTATATGGGATGTAGATGCATGGAATGAAAGGATGCAGGGTGATGAATGTGAGTGGAACCGTGATGCGACCGAGAAGAGGCAACACTGTGTGAATCGAGTCGGCGTTAAGTGAAACGCGCTTACTATTGAAACGAACGTGAAGGATATAAGTTGATCCACACAGAGTCCCTGGTCATTCGAATACACACAACATCGCATTACTGCGGATTTCGAATCCACCACTGTAGGAGCCAAGGAGTGTTGGACACAAAAGCAGTCGCTACTCCTCAAAGGAAACAGAAACACCGACTAGTCCTTCTGGAGCGAGTACAGCTCCACTTTCGACGAGACGCAACGCTCCTCGTGAAGAACGGAAGACAGAACAACAACGTCTCGCACTCCATTACAGTTCAAAAAGAAAGAAGAGCAATCAACCACCGTCTACTACTCAGATCTAGTCTACACGACTGTACAGATACGGATACAGAATCAACATGTGTGGAGGAAGGTGTGTATTCACATCGTCGATAACCGTCCGTTCCGAAACAGATTTGTAGAAAGCTGCGATCGTCCATTCCAATCCCGCCGGAACTGGAGCTGCTGGGTTCCAGATCGAATGAACAATGACTTCGTCTTTCACCGGAAGTGAACGCGGAGAAGCATTTACATAAAAGAAACAAATGAGGCAGAACAGAGCAGATCATATCTGGGAATACGATCTTGCGGTAAAGGACATGTTACAATGTATTTTCCATACAGGCCTCCACGATACACGGTCTACAGCTCACCGAGGGGATGCACATCCACTTCGACAACATCGATGAAGTCCTGCTTGCTCTGAAAGGATCCGATCCATTTCGTGTTGTCCGGACGACTACTTCTCACTCCTCGTGACAGAACGCACTTGCAATCGATTTTGATATGCGTCGCATTGTAAAAGAACAGAATCGCCGGAATCAGCGAAATGTCGAAGTACTGCGTGTAAATGGGAACCTTCGCTTGAGAACGAGGAATAGGAATACGTCATCGACGTCCACGATGTAGATATCGGCCATCCGCGAAACAGGAATCTGCGTCTTGTAGAGCTACACGTCAATTGCCAACCACAAGGAAGAATACAATATCGTCAAGCTGCATGCATGTACTATCCGATGCTTTGCCGAACCGGAGAACGACCACCTGAAATCAGCACGCAGTCCCATTCAACCCCACTTTGTCCTCGGTGTCTCGAATCGCACTGTCAATCTCCGCCTTCGTCTTCAGCGACTTCAGCAGCAAATCCATATTCCGTCTAACAAACAATACTAGGAATCCAGCTTCACACGCTTGTCTGCCGTATCTAACAGTTTTACATCTATATGCAAGCCCTTCTTCGCGCCACTCTTCGTGTCCGCTCCCAAAAAGGACTCTAACGAAAACTCCTCCTCTTTCTTCCCCTCAAACGAAGGCAGGAAAGAGGACCGCACGGGCTCCACCGGCGGCGCAGCGTCCGTCTCCTCCTCCTCATCGATGGAGTCGTAGTACGCCTCCTCGTCCAGCTCCTCGCGCAACCGATTCTTCGCCGCCGCCACCTCCACCTCCTTGCGCGGACTCGCCGTCTTCTCGCCCGCCTCCACCGCCGCCACGATCTTCTCGAACGGGTTGATCTCCGCCACGCCCAGTTCCCTCACTCTCTTGGCGCAGTCCTTCATGACATCCGTCTGGTGATTCACGTAAGCGGCGTTGAACAGGCTGAGAATGGCTCCCGACAGCAGGTTGTTCTTCATCACCATCTCCCTCGTGGTGATCGCGTACACGAAGTGCATGAGCTCCTTCGACACCAGCAGCGCGCCGAACCACTCGCTCTTCAGCCGCATTCCCGCCTCCACCAGGCGAAGAATGGCTATGCGTCACGCCGCTGCAACACACCTACCCGCTCTGAGAATGGAGGAAGAGGCCAACGGAGTGTCCAGGGGAAGGTACGCGAGAATACTCTTCATCACCACGCCGTCGTTCAGGAAGAACTGGATGTTGGACGGGTGCGTGCTGACGAAGTTCGTGAGCAACTCCAGCACGTGCAGTTGTCCGTCCAGTGGTACATGATCATCATGGGCCACGAAACAGTCCGTCAGGAGATGAATGTAGTTCGCGTAGAAGAAGCGAAGAAAAACTGGGTCATTGATCTGCATATGACCCCTGTCCCCAATCCCCACATCCATCGTCGGGTCCCGCGCCACCAGCAGACACAGGGTCTGAAAGCCGCTCTCCTGCACGCCTCCTGCCCCTCTCACGCAAAAGTCGATGATCTGCCGCAACAGCGCGTCTCCCGCGGGGTGCTTCCTGTTGAGGAAGTACTGACAGCACGCCTGTGTGTTGATCTTGCACACGCGCTCCAGCACCAGCATTCTACGCGTTATCCAACGTTTCCGCAGTGACAGTTTTTCCAGCGTTTTCTGACTCTGCGCTCCCTTGGAGAAAATCCCCTCTATTTTGTCCAGGAGCACCATCGAGTGTTCCCCGTCCTCCGCACTCAACTCCTCCTCGTTGTTCGCTTGTGCCGAAACGCCGCAAAACGCCCTACAATGAATTCAGTTAGCGAACCCCACTCCAGAAGTCCATTGAGCGAGTCCCCATTCACCACGAGATTGGGGGCATAAAACAACTCGTACAAGAGACCGGCGACTTCGGTGTCATCCTGGTCCGGCCGCAACAGTTCCAGGCTATGCTTCAGGAATGGACGAAATAGCCCACATTTCGGCCGCGTAGGATTGCTTCTCGCAAATCACGTTCATGATGGCCTGGAAGTTCTCGCGGATCAGCATGCCCAGATGCGTCTCTTGAAGAATGTTCGTGATCTCTGGACACACGGCGTCCTAATCGTGATGGCGATCGACGACGCGAACTCGGAAGTAGATCATCCGAAATGTCACGTGGATCTTTTGCAGCACAGGATCGTCTCCAAAGTCGATGACGGAGTGGTACTTCGCTTTTGACTTGAAGACCTGGCGATGATCAGCGTGTTTCGTTTTATAGGTTTCATTGTAGTCTACACGGGAATGCCGAGACGACTCACATACAATCCAACACTCCAAAGGTCCGCAAATAGCACTCCTCTCCCAACAGCAACTCCACAATCGCAGAATCTCCGAAGTTGACTACGCGTCATGCTCAACGCATTCTCTTACTGATATGGGTAAGAACGATGGCGAACAGGTGAACAGGATCCACGTCATCGAGGTCGATGAAGTACTCCGCTTCTTGCAGCATGTCCTTCAAGAACTTCCCATTCTATTCGATTGCAGAGGCAATGCAAAGGTACGTTCTTCAAGAGAATGGAGTAGACGCCATCATCCTTGAGGAGCACCATCTTTGAAAGCTCTTCCACAATGCCCTTGAACGTACCCATCGACACGTTTGAATCCACGATTTCTTTGAGTAGCTGGGAGAACGGGCTGTCCGTCGCTTCCAGCCATTTCACTACGCGTAAATGGGAGAATGGAACACCGAACACTCCTCCTCCTTCTCCTTCATGTAGTTGCTTCGCAGTTCCTTCCTATTCGTAAACAACGCGTACGACAATCACATAATCTCATCTCTGTGCTCTCCGGTAAGAAAACTCAATGCGAATTCGTGATCGGGGTCTTCTGACCACTGAATTAGGCACTCTTCACGGTTATCACGCCAGCTCGTCACATACTGTCACTCGCCTGGTACTGCACATCCTTGCGGATACGAATTCGACGCAATTCCTTCCCCTCATTGTTGGGATCCAGAATGACAACGAACTGGTTCTCTTCCGCGTGATCGCTCGGCGCTGTCTCACCCGGCTTCACCACCACGATTCCCATGAGCTCTTCCTTCCACTCCCCATCCTCAAGGAAAAGGTATAGCTTCGCCAAACGCTCGTCTCTCTTCTCGGACATTGCTGAGGATGCGAGAAATGGGAACGCTGTTTCTGGTTTGAATCCAGTTGTGGAGGGTTCCGAAAACAGTCCGATTTCTGCCACTCAATCAACGGGGGTGAAACAAACATGCGCAACAATCTACTCCGGCTTGCGACGAGACAGCTCGTACCACAGGAGAATGCCAACAACCATAATCACGATGATGATCAACACGACGAGAGTGGTCCAGCACTTGCGTCTGGACGAACGCTGCGAAGCCTTCGCCTTCTACTCCTCACCCAAGCCGTCCACATATACCATGATCTGACGGACACCCTGCTTCGACTGCTCAGCAGCCGAAGTCACGTTGCTCTCGATGTCCTCGATCATTTCGCCCTGGTCGGCGATCATTTCCGCCAGGTCCTTGAAGACGGTCTGCACCTGATTCATTTCGGTGGACAGAGAGAGGATGTCCTCGTGACGCTCGCGAATCAGCATGTCGTTGTACTGAAGGTTTGCGTTTCCAGGGTTCACTCTAGCCATCAGCGGGAGGAAGGACGCCGCACTTGTCAAACTTGTTTTCCACTTCCTCCGTATCTAAATAGGTCGAGCTGCTACCGATGAATCCCTTCCATCACCATCCTACACGGACAACTGGGGAGGATTCGTCCGAATGTACTCCTCTGCTTTGTCGATAATGTCCTTCATCTGCAGCGCCTTCTTCTCCTTGATGCGACGAAGCTCCGAAAGCTCCTTCAGCATTTCTCTCTAGTTCTCACACCTAGCACTCTGTCGCACGTTCTTTCCCTTTGTCTTCGCATACTGGTCCAACTCGTCCAAGTGCTCGTTCAGCTTCTGCTGCAGGAACTGCAAATCACGAATCGCTTTCTTTCTATCGATCACCACCGCTGCAAGCCGTCACATCTCCGTCCTCAGCTGCTGGTTATCCACGCGGGTGCCGAGATTCTGGAACATACGGTTCAGCTCCGAAATCTTCGACTCCAGATTCTGAAGGTCTAGACGGACGTCCTCCACAGACGTCGACAACTGATCTGCATTATTAGCTTTCGGTCTCGCTCTACGACATCACTTCCTTCAAAGTGGCGCCAACACGTTCCTCGCGTTCAGGTTCGTGTACCCTTTGTTCGATCTTCCAGGAGCAATGTCGCGAAAACTCATCGGATTCTGTACTAAAACACAATGAACAATTCAAAAAAGGCCCTTCTTTCGGAATCCTGCTCCCGTTGTCTCAATGGCTCAACAAACACACCACACATTACAAACAGAAGAAAGAAAGATGAAGCAAAATGCAAAAGCCCCGCTACTCTATCATACAGATGGTTTCTCCTCTTGTGAATTGTGCTTATCTTCCACGCTCGGAGGACTCGTCGTCTCTCCCTCCTTTACGTCCGCAGTACTCGTTTCACTGCTCTTGTCCTTGGATTCATTGCTCTCTGCGTTCTTCTCCTTGTTCTCTGCATTCTTCTCCTTGTTCTCTGCGCTCTTCTCCTTGCTTTCTCCACTCTTCTCCTTCACTCCCCCATGACTCTTCATCGGGTTCAGTGAATTCAGCATTCGCTTCATTGGCGCCATCACACCTACTCCTCACACTCTCCTTCCTATTCTACGTTGATCAATTTCCCACTTCCCCTTCTTCGCCGTCTGCACGTCCGTCTCACCACCACTCACTTTTCCCTCCTCCTTCTCGCTTGAACCACTCGTCGCCGCAACACTCGTCGTCGGTTTCTCCGGAGCCTCATTGCTCTCCTTCTTCCCCTTCCCCATGGGCAGCAACATACTGAACTTCGACACCTTCTCCTCTCCTTCCTTCTTCTTCTTTTCCTTCTTCTCGCCCTTCTTCTCCTTCTTCTCCTCTTCCTCTCCGTCGTTGATGCGACTCCACACGCTCTTCAGCCGCGTGCCCATCGACACGCTCTTCTTCCCCTCGCTCTCCTTCTTCTCGCTCGCGTGCAGCCGCGTCTGGTAGTCCTCCACGAAGTCCTGCGAGATCGGCGTCGCCTCCTCCTTCTCCTCCTCCTTCACCTCCTTCTCCGCCTTCTCCTCCGCCTCAACACTCTTCTCCACCACCTCTCTGACCTCCGCCGGCGTGGAGTCCTCAACACCCTCGGCGTCGTTGACGGGAGAATCACCCTGTCCGCCTCGGTTGTACACCACGCTGTTCGTGTCGCTCTCCTCGTCGAAGGAGATGATCGACCGACTGCTCAGGCACTCGCGCAGCACGTGGGAACTGCTCAGCTGCGTGTCGCTCCCACTCTATCCCTCACACGACGCAACGAGCACTACCAGAGTCTGACCAGACGACTCGCACGACGGCTTCGCCTCATCTGGGTTGGGCTCGCACGACTCCACCACCGACAGCGAGGAGTTGCTGCTGTTGGGCTGGAGCCGCGGCACCACCTCGGAGTCCTCCTGCACCAGCTGCTCCAGCTCCATGTTATACAGCGTCTGGCTCAGCACCTGCTCCGTCTCTACAACTCACCCATCTCATGCGCCACGCACTCTCGTCGTCGTAGAAGTCGTGAATGTCCGACACGCACACCTGCTCCTTGGTCGCCGTGGGCGTCTCCAACTACACCTCCACCGCCACCGCCACGCCCTACCTCGTTCTCGCTGTCGCTCAACTCGATCGCGTACGGCTCGTGCTTCTTCGCCTTCTCCTCGCTCTTCAGCGTGTCGTATCCCTTCGGACCGCCGCCCGCGCGAATGCGACTGCCCTTCTGCTTGCTCCGCGTGAAGAAGTCCTTCACCTTCGTCTCCTTCGGCTTCTCGCCCTCGCCTCCCTTGCTCTCGCCCTTCTCCTTCTCGCCCTTCTCCGCCTCCAGCGCCGCCAGACGCTTCTTCTCCATCTCCTCCAGCGCCGCACGTCTCGCCTCCTCACGCAGCTTCTCCTCGTACTCCTTCCGCAGCTGCAAGAAGGACTCGTACGTCGATGTCTACGCAATCACAACCTTCACCCTTCGCCACCTCGATATACGACTTGAAGCCTGCGCTGGCCTGCTCCAGATTCGCCACCGTGATCTACGGGTGACCCCAACCATTTGAGCGCACCATGAACTGGTCGTACAACTGAGCGAGCTCGAGGAGGAAAAAGGGAATTCCCAAAAACAGGTAGATCGACTACGCCTCACAACACTTCCCTCCCGCTCACGTGAAGACCGAACTTCTCCAGGAACGACGTCTCGATGTACTTGATGACGCGTGGACGACGAAGAAACTCCTCCACCACGCCCTTGAAACGGTCCGATGCCTGCAGGTCGAATTCTTCTCGAAGCATCTGCGCCGACGGCTTCTCCTTCGATGTCGCGTCCGTCTCTTCCGTCTCCAGTGAACCCGTCTTCACTTCGTCCGGCTTCGATTCGTCCTTCAGCGCGGGAATCGCATCCTTTGCCATCGCCGCGGACTCCTTCCCTTCCTCGGCCGGAGCCTCCTCGTCACCGCTAACCACCGATTTCGGGTCTTTCGTGGGAACAGACTCGTATTGTTCGATGAGGGAGCGAATCTCCGACGCGGATATCTTCCACTGGTCCTCCACGTCTCGGAAATTGGCAATCACGAGAATGGGGATGTGCGCGGGAACGCTCTCAATGTTCTTCTTGAAGTACTCGACCGATTCCAACTATCCTTCAATAGAGAGACTGCCAGTACGTTCCTCGGGTCGATGATAAAGAAACACGCGTTGCATCCCTGATACACGTTCACATTACACGCATCAACGCCTTCTGCACGTAATAATGCCCATCCACCACTACCAAAGACATAGCTTCCACTCGTGACGCCTCCCTTCTTTGTATATTCTACGAATCATGAAGCCTCTTCACCCCATTCCTGAAAGCTTGTCGATTGAGAGCTGATCCTTTTCACCCAGTTCCGCCTTATCGACGACGTCCCAAATCTCAATCTAGGAGGTAAAAACAAAACGAGGAACGGGAAACCTTCACGCGCTCCTTCGTCGAAGGGTTTGTCCATAGCACATGTGTTGTATTAATCTCCTTTGAAGGAACGTATGTTTCGGGACAGCTCTTTCCCTGGAAAACATCGAACAAGGAGGTTTTCCCAACGCCCTTTATGCCTCGCAGCACAATCTTCACTAGACATAAACTGCAAGCGAAACGAATTGATACTGTTCTGCATTTCGGCTTTCGTCAGACCCTTGTAATCGAAGACTCCCCCCTTCTTCTTCACATACTCGTCAGCAAATGGCTTGCTTATGTCGCTTCCCATCCTCTCATAAAGCGATTCTTGATCATTCTTCACTCCGTTTCTTCGCGATACGGTGTCTTCTCCGTGACACCGCACCTGTGTTGCAACTTCTTTTCTCTGTGGCACCCGTATCCAACAAACACGACCATTAGTACCCTCTCTTCACCTTGGCGATAAGCTCCAGTAACGAGAAGAGAGTGGCGACCACCATGATGGCAAATGATATAAGGAATAAAAGGACGTGCTCGGTAATCTGCTTCTTTGAGAGCGATTTCTTGAACACAGAAAAGTGGATCACGATAGGCAGGATCGAAGATAACGCAACGAATGAAAAACCTCCCAGTACCCGTTAAGACACAGCGCATCGCATTCGCAAAGGATATCGAAAGTGCAAATGTCGTTGAAGAACGGAACGATGTACGTGATGCAACTCAGCACCACGATCTGCACGGCGCGAATCAGGAATCGCTTCCAGTCCGAGACGAAGAACGACTTGGGCGGAGGACCTACCGATCACGCCTCACACACGCAGCGACAATTCTTCTCCAGCATCTCCGCGACGCCGGCAATGAGCACGGGCATGGTGAGCAGACACGACACCGCGACGAGGAGGTAAATCACGGTGGAGATGGGCTTCTCCTTGGGCAGGTTCTGCACGATGATCTGCTGGATGCCTCTCGGGTCGCCGCCGAAGTAGATGGTGGCAATCGACGACAGCACCAGGTAGCCGACGCACACGGTGAGAATGGAATACACAGTGACCTTGTAGGTCTTGGGCTTGTACTTCTTGTTCACGTTCTTCTAGCCATGAGCGCGCGGCAGAGGTCTCACATAGAAGGTCATGAAGCAGAAGTTGAAGCCGATGGTGTAGGGCGCGATGCCGATCGACTTGACGAAGCTGGTCACGTTGGTGAAGAGAAGGACTTCGCGCGTGACGTGAGGCTCGAAGTACATGATGCCATAGCTGTGGGTGAGGAGGAGAACGAGAAACGACATGTCCACCACGAGGAAGGAAACCACCAACGCGAAGATGCCCAGCCACGACACGAAGGACAGCTTGCTAGAGGTGAAGGACAGTCAAGAGAACGACTCGATGCCCTGAATGCAGGTGGCAACGAGGATAATGGCAGAGACGATGATGTGGAGGTACAGATCGCGGCGCTCCTTTCCTCCGAGGAAGTCCTCGCTCCAGTTGAGGGCCTTCACGTTGTCCGTCACGCCGATCTCTGGGTGAGAGCGGAGAGGAGAGATTACCATTGTTCCGAGCAGGATGCCCCACATCGTAACGTAGTAGATGCAGAGATACAGGTAGTAGCCGTTCCTTCCGTACAACTAGTCCGTGACGAAGAAGCGGAGGCACAACCTGGTACATGATCTTCGCGTAGTCGTTGGTGATGTTCAGCTCCTGTTTGTCCACCTTCATGACCTTCTTTCTGATGGCATCGGTGGCTTCGATGAGGTACTTCGCATTCACTAGATTGATCCACGCCATGAAGAAAAACAAAATGCTTGCTGCGAGGATCCCCATCTTGTCGTGAGGTCAAGAGAGCACACATACGTTCGATATGGAGAGGGGAATACCCAGACAACCCGTGCCCATGACCGACTTCACGAGGTTCACAGCGAACTGTGCGTAAACAAAGCAAAACAAAACGAACCTGCGTGTTATTCAGTGTCCCCGAAAAGTCATCAGCGCTGACTTCAACCGTCATCTCCTTTGCTTCAGCTTGCGGAACAGGCACTGGCGCTGGGGATTCCTTCAGATCCAAAGCCAGTTCGTTGTTTCCAGTCGGCAACTTCGGGTTCTCTCCAGGAATATCCACCTTGTTAGTGTCTTCCATCCAATGAATGAAAGTGAATACGATATAACCAAACAAATGGCTACGATAGAACTGGGGAAGTAAGTAATAACGGATGTCGCGGTTATTCGCGATAATCCTCAAGATGGCATGTGCCTTTGCCTTCCGGTGGTAAGGAAGTGTCGTCTTCAATCGAGGATTTCCCTTTCCCATAACCGTGTGTATTAACACTAGAACGGGTAGAGGATGAGCAACAAACAGGGAACACTATTGCCTGAACACAGTATTCATGAAGTTTATATGGAAATCACTGCGGATCGTGTC